>Ga0233420_10000764_pt1 | contig 12932 bp, 9 predicted proteins | sample Watercolumn_Mata_4_FD_183009 | JGI IMG/M metagenome (GOLD analysis project Ga0233420, IMG submission 183009) | Freshwater microbial communities from Lake Matano, South Sulawesi, Indonesia - Watercolumn_Matano_2014_102_MG | ecosystem: Environmental > Aquatic > Freshwater > Lake | place...
TTCCGGGGCTTGTGGCACCTGGTTTTTAAACAGTTCCCTGTTTCGTCTTACCCCTTGGGTTAACGATCCGGTGACTCAAGAGTGCGGAGAAAAATTGGCCATAATTGAAGCCAATTCCGGGGAAACCTGGACACCTTTGTCCGGGCGGGTGCGTCATGGGTTGGGTTACTCGGTTTTTGAGGCGGAAAGCCGGCAGATTGCAGCCAAAACTCGGGTTTTTGTCCACAAAACTAAATCTTTAAAGTATGTATCCGTCAAACTGCAAAACCTTTCCAAAATCACTCAGAAATTAACCGTCACCTACACCTGCCAATTTGTCCTGGGAACCACGCCTGCCGCCACCAAACGATTTTTGTGGACCAAAGAATTGGCGGATAAAACCACCTTAATTGCCAAGGTGGCTGCCGGCGATTTTCGAAATGAATACAGCGCGTTTTTAACTCCGAGCCGGCAAACAATAACCCTTCCTGCGGGAAAAGAAGTCGCCATCACTTTTGTTTTGGGGGTGGCTAAAGACAAAGAGTTAACCAAAACCTTGGCTTGGGTTAAAAAAAGCTCACCGGATGATGTTTTTACGGAGGTTACTAACTTTTGGAAAAATTTGGGACGAACCGTGGAAATTGCTTGCCCCGACGAAGATTTAAACCATTTGTTTAATGACCGATTGCTTTACCAAGTTCTGGTTTGCCGGTTGTGGGCTCGCACGGGTTTTTTCCAACCCAGCGGGGCCTTTGGTTTTCGCGATCAACTCCAAGACAGTTTAAGTCTGCTCTGGTCTCACCCGGAAATGACCCGGGAACAAATTTTGTTGGCTGCCAGCCGGATGACTCCGGACGGGTTTGTCCAACAGTGGTGGTTGCCGCCGGAAAACAAAGGGACAATCAGCGCTTCCAGTGACACCCATTTGTGGCTGATTTTTGCTGCGGCGAAATACGCTAAAGTGACCGGGGATTTGGAAATTTTTTCCCAGGAAGTGCCGTTTTTAAGCGAAACGGAGAAACTCTCCGGCACTCTTTTTGACCATTGTTTGGTGGGTTTGGAGCGAACCTTAACCAGTCTTGGGTCGCACGGGCTGCCCTTGATGCTTTCCGGTGATTGGAACGACAGTTTGAGCAATATCGGTCCGAAAAAAATCGGGGAAAGTGTTTGGCTGGCGATGTTTTTAAGCCGATTATTAAATGACTTTTCCCAAATATGTGAGGCCAAAAAATATAAACGGGCCCAGGATTATGCTCGTTTAAGCCGCGAATTTGCCGATTTGGCCGTCAAACACGGGTGGGCCGATGACCGATTTGCTCGGGCGTTTTCCGATGAAGGGGCAAGAATCGGCACCAGTGACAGCGATCTTTTAAAGATTGATTCCATCGTCCAAAGCTGGTCAGTCATTTGTGGCCAAATTGAGGCGGGATATGGAGCCAAGACCATGGAAACATTGGAGCGGGAATTGATTGATCATAAGAATAAACTGGTTCGTCTTTTGGCCCCGCCAATTATCAAAAACGAGCCTTATTTGGGATACATTTCCCAATATCCGCCCGGGGTGCGGGAAAACGGGGGATTTTATTGTCACGCCGCGGCCTGGGTGGTTCAGGCTTTTGCCCGACTGGGAGAGGGAGATAGTGCCATGGAAATTGTTGATATGGTCAATCCTTTTAAACGCGACCCCAAGATCTACAAAGGCGAGCCCTATGCTCTGGCCTCAGACATTTACACCGAGGAGCCCTATGTGGGCATGGCTGGCTGGACATGGTACACCGGGTCAGCGGCCACTCTGTATATCATTTTGTTGGAAGAAATTTTTGGGATAAAAGTGGCCGGGGACAGTTTGACCATCGATCCGTGTTTGCCCAAGGATTGGGACCGAGCGTCGATCAAATTTTGTTACAGAAAGCAGGTTTTTGAGATAGAAATCTCAAATCCTGACAGGGTGAACCGGGGGGTCAAGGAAATAACCCTGGACAACGTCAAACTTCCGGAAAACAAAATCCCGCTGGGGTTGGATGAGGGGAACCATAAGATCCAAGTGGTCTTAGGCCAATAACCTTGCATTTTTGTCAAACATCAGTGATAATAGTCCTACCAGTCCTCGTTTAAAACCTTTCTGGGGTTCCAGTGTAGGGAAATTGAGACACTGGAATCTGAAACTACGGGAGGTGAAAATAAATGGATAATTTCCAGGATCAAAACTTAACCTGTCGCGACTGCGGCAATTCTTTTGTGTGGACTGGGTCCGAACAAAAGTTCTATGCCGAAAAAGGTTTTGCTAACGCTCCGGTGCGTTGTCCGGCGTGTCGAGCAGCCAAAAAGGCGTCGATGGGCGGCGGTTTCAATCGAGGCGGTGGTTACAACAGTGGCCCCCGACCCAAGTTTGACGCCGTTTGCAGCAGTTGTGGCAAGGCTTGCCAAGTTCCTTTCCAACCACGGTTGGACGAGAACGGCAAACCTGTTAAACCAATCTATTGCAACGACTGTTTCAAACAAAATAATCCCCGATAAAAAATTCGGGATTGTTCAAAGAAGGCCTCCTTGAATAAAGGAGGCTTTTTTGGTGGAGTTGCGGCTTACGAGCCGCAGGAGATGTGGCTTAACAGCCACACTGTTGGAGCTTTTCTTGCTGGTCCAAAGAAAAGCTCCCCAAAAGAAAGACCCCCGAGAGAACTGCGGACAAAAAGAGTTTCATCCCTTCAGAAATTTTTTCTTCGCAGCCCTAGTCGGGTTGACTCACAAAAAATTTCCTTGGTCTTCAACAACTTTTTGTTTCCTTGTTCTCTGTGGGGCCCTTTTTGGAAACGGTGAGGGTTGGGCCGCGGTGCGCCGCGGCCCCAAACAAGTCCAGCTTTCTTGGGACGGAGCCCGAAGGGCGAGTCCGCCTGCGAGCAGAGCGAGACAAGCGAGGGGGGGCAAGAAAGTGGACACCTGGCCGCTATGGTGTTATTTCCCCCGACTGGGTTCCGATTTTGGGGGCGGGCTTAGGGGCCGCTTTGGGAAGATTTGGTTGGGCCGAAGTTGTCGCTGCTGCGGCCACTTGAGGGGCGGGAGCGGGGGCATTCAAGGTGGCGATTTCGGCATTGACCTGGTCACAATCAGTGGTTTTGTCGCCAAGACAGATTAAACTCGATGTCAGCTGCAGCTCTTTAATCGCCTGATCCTTCATGTTTAAATTTTTGAAAGCCTGGGCCAAGTTATAGTGAGCATTGGGCAAGTCAGATTTCAAGGTCACAGCTTGGTTGAAAATCTGGGCGGCTGAAAGATAATCTTTTCCGGCAAAATAGAGTCCGCCAAGGTCAAGCCGGAGTGAGGGGTTGGCCGGGTCCAAAGCGATGGCTTGTTGTAAAGCGGCCACGGACCACTGATCGGCGCCCTGAGCAAAATTAATCAGGGAACGATAAATCATCGACAAATTTTCATAAAGAGCGGCCCGGTTTGGGTTCAAAGCCACGGCGGTTCGGCCTTCACGAATAGATTGTTGGACCAATTGAACGACCGTCTGTTTTTGTTGATCGGACAATCCCTGCTGACCCGCCAACGAATCGGCCAGGGCCAGGTTGGTTTGGGAATAGGAAACGTGATAGTTGGTGTTGTCGGGGGCCAAAGACAAGGCTTTGATTTGCAGATTATATGTCTGGGTGCCCTGATTTTGGGCTGCGGCTTTAAGACTTTGGGCAAAATAGTAATCACCCAAGGCGAACTTGCCAAGATTAACTCCTAAGAATCCGGTGATGATTAAAACCACCAACCCGGGAACAAAATCCGCCCAAGGGTTAGCCGGCAAATTAATGGTTTGGCGCCGTGCTAGATTAGAATTTTCCAAAAGAGTCCCTTTGGCGACAAACAGTCCAAGACAGACAAAGAAAACCACCAGAACTACAGAGTTTCCGGGAAGAAGGGCCAAAGACAAAAGGACGATCATCAAGCTGCCGATGATGCCTTTTTCCAGGGAATTGCTGGCGGGAGTTTCCAGGCGTTTCCTGGCCATTTGCAGAAATCTGACAATCAGCCAGATGAAGGTGGCCAATCCGGCAATGCCGACGGTGCTGATAAGATAGAAATAGTAGTTGGCTCAAGTGGTGAAACGCAGGTTCCAGAATTTGGTAGCATTAAGGTCAGCCGGACGATATTGAGTGTAGGCGTCAACAAAGTTGGCTGGGCCAATGCCAAACAGGGCGCTGGGGATGGATTTTCCCATGGTCCCGGTGCTAATTTTCCAACCAGCTTCCACAGAAAGCAGAACCGGGGGATTTTTATATAAAACAAAACCCGTCAAAACGACGCCAAGCAAAATTCCGACAAGAAAAATGGAATTGACACCCTTTTTCTCGTTTAAGAAAGCGCCCAGAGCCAACGACAAACTGCTGACCAAAAAGATCATCGCCGCCAGACTGCTGCCGACCGGGCTGAAATTAAGCGAGAGAATAGGCTCGTTTAACAAAGGATTCTTAAGAATCGGGGCAAGAAGTGAGGCTCCAACTTGCAAGGCGGTCCAAAAGGACAGGGCCAGAGCAGAAAGAAGGAACAATCGGACAAAAAATTCAAAGGACTTTTGGGTCAAAACGGTTTGAGTGATCAGGAAAAACAAGGTGGCAGCGCCCAAAAGAACCAACACATCGCCATAGAAATTCATCGTTCGGTTGATCGTGAGAAAAACGGAAATCAGGGAAACAATGAGGAACAGAACCAATGGTAAGTCAAAAGGTGACCGGACCAGGTTCAATTTTTTGGTGGTGGCTTGATGCAAAAGCCAAAGGCTGGCGGCCAACATTGACCCGACGATCAAAAGAACTTGTTTGGGCAAATCAAACCAGTTGGCCAGAGCGGGGACAAAAGCCAAAGGAAAAAGCAAAATGACGGCGGCCAAAAGCCAATAAACCACTCGGTCCAAAAATTGTCCCTGAGCGGCGGTGATGGTCGGTTCTTTGGCAAAACGTTTTTTAAGATTTTCGAAAATGTTTTTGATCATTAGTTTTTTAACAAACCGGATAAATCCACCTTTCCCAATCGGTATAAATTTTGGAAAGAACCGCCGGCCCTATCACTAACAATAGTGATTTGGGCGGGAACAGTCAAGGCCGTTTCCGAGCCGATACTATTAATAGTAGATCCTCGTTGCATGCCAAGTAAATAGCCAAGAATAAGCCCCACGATCAAAAAAGCCACCACATAGGGTTGGTTCCCAACAGGATTTTCCAGCTTGAATTTAATTTGGGGATAGGTCAGGCCCTGGGCGCGAAGACCTTCAATTTTCATAAGAAGATCAACGACATATTCCGGATAGCAACCGACAATATCCTGGCCGATTTTCTTCCGGGAGGCTTGGGGGAGAAGATGCAGTTTGGTCAAATAGGCTAAATGGGTTTTGGGATCGCCAAAACCAAAATTCGCTCCCATTATCCGAGCCTGTTTTATGATTTGGCTGATAGGCAAAAGATTTGTTGCCACTTTTCTGTTTGAAAACTCAACATTCACAGAGTAATTCTTTTCCCGTTTCCTTGTCAATATGACAAAGTGGGTCAAAAGCCGGCTTGCATCTCGGAAAAAGTGGAGTATCATACAAATATATGACATCGACGGTTCTTGCTCTCACCCTTAATCTTCTCCTCGAAAGAGAGGGATAGTGGTGGGACAAGAGTGGAAGTTAATTAGTAGTCCCGCCACAAGCGGGATTTTTTGATACTATATAAGCAATATGGATACGTACGACCCTTCGATTATTGAACCAAAATGGCAACAAGCGTGGGAAAAATGGGGGCTGGACAAGGCGGAGGATTTTTCCAAGAAGAAAAAATTTTATCTATTGGTGGAATTTCCCTACTGCTCCGGCGCGGGGCTTCATATTGGCCATGCCCGACCATGGTTGCCGGTGGATGCAGTGGCCCGAAAGAAGCGAATGGACGGGTTCAATGTGATGTTCCCGTTTGGATGGGACGCTTTTGGTTTGCCCACGGAAAACTATGCCATTAAAACCGGTCGACCCCCGGCGGAGATCACCGCGGAAAACATTAAGCATTTTAAACAGCAGGCCAAGTCTTTGGGGCTGTCGTTTGATTGGAGTCGAGAGGTCAACACCTCGGACCCCGGCTATTATCGCTGGACCCAATGGATTTTTGTCCAGCTGTTTAAAAAAGACATGGCCTATCAGGATGAGGTAGATGTTAATTGGTGCCCGGCATGCAAGACCAATCTGGCGGACGAGGAAGTCATGGGCAACGGCAATCACGAGCGGTGTGGCCAGCCCACGGAAAAAAGAAAGCAAAAACAGTGGTTGCTGCGCATCACCAAATATGCCGATCGGCTGATTGATGACCTTAAGAAAGTCGATTATCCCACCCAGGTGGCTACTCAGCAGGTCAACTGGATTGGGAAAAAGGAAGGGGCTTCTGTTAAATTCGGGGAGATTGAGATTTTTACGACCAGGGTGGACACCATTTTTGGGGCCACTTTTCTGGTCTTGTCGCCAAGTCATCCTCTGGCTAATAAGGTCAAGACCGTGGTTAATCCGGCCACCAAGAAAGAAATCCCGGTGTTTGTGGACGAATATGTTCTAGACACCTTCGGCACAGGGGCAATCATGGGGGTGCCGGCTTACGACGAGCGTGATGAAGCTTTTGCCAAGAAAAAAGGGATGACTATATATAAAGACTTTGAACTGGTGGATCCGGATAAAATTATTGCCGATTTGGGTCCACAAGTGGCCAAAAAAACGTTTACTCTGCACCTCCATGATTGGGTTTTCTCACGTCAACACTATTGGGGCGAGCCGATTCCCATCATTCACTGTCCCAAATGTGGTCCAGTGGCGGTGTCCGAAGATCGATTGCCGGTAGAATTGCCGTTTTTGGAAAAATACCAGCCATCGGGGACAGGGGAATCGCCGCTGGCGGCAGCCACGGATTGGCTTGTCGCCAAATGCCCCAGTTGTGGAGCTGTTGGTCGGCGGGAGACAGACACCATGCCCAACTGGGCCGGGTCAAACTGGTATTTCGTCCGTTATGTCGACCCAAATTGTTCCACGGGTTTGGCTGACCGGAAATTAATGGACTATTGGTTGCCGGTGGACGTTTATGAGGGGGGATTCGAGCACACCACTCTTCATTTGCTGTATTCCCGCTTTATTTACAAATTTCTGTTCGACATTGGGGTGGTGCCTACCGACGAACCCTACACTGCCCGTCGAGTGCACGGGATTTTGTTGGCCTCGGACAATCGGAAAATGAGCAAGAGCCTAGGAAACGTCATTGATCCCATGGAAATTGTCAAAAAGTTTGGCTCGGACACTCTGAGACTTTATGAAATGTTTATCGGGCCGTTTGATCAGCAGGTTTCCTGGAATGATCGCAGTCTGGCCGGATGTTCTCGTTTCCTAAATCGCGTCTGGGATTTGGCCCAAAAGCCGTCGACAGGCTCAACGGACCCGGTTTTGCAATCAAAACTGGTCAAAACCATAAACAAAGTGTCAAAAGACATCGACCAAATGAAATTTAATACCGCAGTGGCGACAATGATGGAGCTAATCAACACTTGGGAGAAAGCCAAGGGGATGAAAAGATCTGATTTGGAAAACTTTCTCAAAGTCTTGGCCCCCCTGGCGCCTCATCTGGCCGAAGAATTATGGCAAAAGCTGGGCCACACCGGCTCTGTGCACCAACAATCATGGCCAAAAGTGACGGAAACAGCCGCAGAGAAAGACTATATGACAGTGGTGATAACGATTAATGGAAAACCAAAAGCAACCCTGCAGCTTAGCACTCGGGACGCAAAAGTGCTAGATCAGGCGCAGATTGTCACAATGGGCCAAACCAATGATAAGGTAAAAAAGTTTCTTGAAGGAAAGAAAATTGTTAAGACAATTTATGTTCCCGGAAAAATCCTCAATTTTGTCGTGGTTTAACAAAAGTGTCCCAGAGTTATTTCTCCTTTTACGTCGCAAAACAGATTTTCTCCTTGGCGGGGTGGGGATTTTCTTGATTTTAACTGCTGTTGCCCTCAACCATATCAATTCTGTTCAAAACATGTCAACAAAAGTTGGGTGGATGACAACAGAAGGGGGCAATGTTAATCAAAGTCCGATTATTTCCCAGACAATGCCTGTAGTGGATATTGAAGGGGCGGTGCAACAACCCGGGGTGTATACAATGCCGATTGATTCCCGCATACAGGACGTGCTGATAACCGCAGGGGGTTTGACCGCGAAAGCAGACCGAACCACTCTGTCAGACAGCATCAATCTTGCTCAGCGAGTTTTTGACGGCATGAAAATTTACATCCCGGAGGCAGGACTCGATTTTCCACAAAAAGATTTGGTCAATATTAACACCGCGTCGGAAAATGATTTGGACCGATTGCCGGGCATCGGCCCGGTCACTGCCAAGAAGATAATTGCCGGACGACCATATGGGCGAATAGTGGATCTAATCGATAATAAAATTATCTCCCGCTCTGTTTACGATAAGATTAAGACTTTAATTTCTATAACAGGTTCTATTACTGGCAAGCCATAAAGCCTAATTCTTATCGTGTGCCAAGTTTCAGCGATCGCTTGACTTTGGCACACGAGCAGACAAAACCATGATTATAAGTAAAAAAGTGTATCTAGTCCTGCTCGGATTTCTTCTGATCCGACTCGGAACTTATTTTCTTTTATCTAGATCCGAGATATCCTCTGCTGGGCAAAAGGTTCACTATTCTGGCCCGATTGAGTCCGAACCCAGGGATCGAGAAGGAGTTCAAAGCTTCAAAATGGGAGGATATAACATCATTACCCGGGGCGCGACGGTTCATTTTGGGGACACAATAAACCTGACGGGGAAGACCAGTTGCCCACAAAAGGCTTCATTTTGTGACCACCCTACGATTTATTATCCAGAACTCAAAATACTTGAAAAATCACAAACATCATTCTGGTGGGAGGCGGCGGCAAACACCCGATCAAAACTCCTCACAGCATATCAAGACGTGCTTCCCAAAAAGGAGGCGGATTTGCTTTCCGGAATCACTTTGGGAAGCCAAGGATTAAATCGTGATCTTAAAAATAAATTGGCAACCGTGGGCTTAACTCATGTGGTGGCCGCTTCAGGAATGAATGTCAGCTTCTTTTTGGCTGGAGTCCTCCTTGTTTTGAATTATTTAAGGCTAAAAGCCGGGGTAAAAACTGTGGCGGCGATATTATTAATACTATTTTATGCCACATTGACCGGGTTTGATCCCCCAATCGTCCGGGCGGTAATCATGGCAGCCGCCGTTCAGGTGTCTGCCCTGTTTGGCCGTCAACACTCCGGAGTGGGGGGGTTGGTTCTGGCCGCGGGCGCGATGTTATGGGCCGATCCTGGTTTAATCATTAACCCCAGCTTTTTACTCTCATTTACCGCCATGACAAGCCAAATCACTCTTAGCGCTTTGAATTTCCCGTTGCCAAAATTGGGGAGGCCAGTTATAGAAATTTTTCTTCAAAGTCTTTTAATTTCTTTTTTCACTTTCCCCATTGTGGTGATTTTCTTCTCCAATTTTTCACTGATTTCCATTTTCACAAACCCCATAGTCTTGTGGACCATTGAACCGTTAATGATTTTGGGGGCGGGCATTGCCAGCTTCGGAAATATTTTCATGCCCATTTCACAAGCACTGGCCCTGCCGGCCCAAGGAATGTTGGCTTTCTTTCTTTGGGTGGTCGACACTTTTTCCCAAATCAACTTCATTAGGTTTCAATTTTCCTTTTCCGACCCAAACGCCGCGATCCTTTTTGCTGTGGGATACTACTTTGTTTTAGCAAGTGTTCTGCTAAAATTAGTCAGAAATGAAAGAAGAGCTTAGAAAAATTATTTTTGACGCTGTTAGGGTGACCTATCCCGGGCTTAAAATTAAGCTTGGGGACATCTATCTTGAACACCCGACGGTAGAGGAATTTGGGGATTACTCAACAAATGTGGCCCTTAAATTTAAGCTAGACCCAGAGAAAATCCTCTCGTCGGTCAAACTTCAGCGATCGCTTGACTTTGACCCAAGGGCGCAGGTGCGGGCTGGGTTTATTAATTTTTGGTTGCCGGATAAATGGTTGGTGGAGCAAATGGGCAAGGAGGTTAAAACCAAACCAAACGGCCGGAAAATTGTTATTGAGCTGGTCAGTCCGAACATTAATAAGCCTCTCCACATTGGTCACCTGCGCAATGCTGCTTTGGGAATGTGCTTGGCCAATCTCTACGCCGCCTCCGGTTGGGAAGTAGTCAAAGACGAAATTAATAACGATCGGGGCCTGCATATAATGAAGGCGGCCTATGGTTATTTGGTTGCGGGCAACACGACTTCAAACAACAATAAAAGCTGGCGAGAGTTACTGAACGATTGGTTAAAAGATCCGGGTCATTGGGACACGCCAAAAACTGCCAGGCAAAAACCGGATTTTTTTGTGGGCCAATTTTACGTTCAGGGGGAAAAGTTATTAACAGAAGATGAAAAAGAAGTTGGGGCCCAATTGGCGGAAATGCTTCAAGCTTGGGAAGCGGAGGATAAAGACGTTTGGAAATTGTGGCGGCAAATGAGCGATTGGGTGCATGAAGGAATTGACGCCTCTTACCTTCGTCTTGGGGTCAAACACGACAAAAAGTGGTATGAGCATCTTTTGTATAAAGAAGGACGGGAACATATCCTTGAAGCCCTCAAAAAAGGGGTTTTCGAGCAACTCCCGGACGGGGCCGTTCAGGCCAATTTGGAAAAATTTGGTCTGGCCAACAAAATTTTAATTCGCCGCGACGGCACCGCCATTTATATGACTTTCGACATTGCCCTAACCAAGCATAAAGTTGCGGAATTTAAGGCAGACAAATATGTTTGGGTTGTTGGTAATGACCAAATTGACCATTTCAAAAGGCTGTTTGTCATTTTTGAAATGCTCGGGATGGGGAAAATTGATCAGTTCTATCATTTGGCCTATGGAATGGTTCGGGTCCCGGGGGCCAAAATGAGCAGCCGGTTAGGAAATGTGATTCTGGCTGATGATTTATTGGACAAGATTAAAGAACTGGCAGCAAAATTAAATCCTGAGACCGCCGAGGAAGTGGCGGTTGGGGCTGTCAAATATGCCATGCTGAAAGTCGACCCCATGATGGACGTCACTTTTGACCTGGAAAAAAGCGTGTCTCTGGAGGGGGATTCAGGGCCGTACATTCAATACACATATGCGCGCGCCAAAAGCGTCTTGCGCAAATCACAAATTCCAAATCACAAGTTCCAAATAAATTCCAAATATCAATTCTCAAACGAGGAAATGGCGATTTTGAGATATCTTTACCGTTTTCCCGAAGTGGTGGAAGCTGCGGCGCAAAATTATGCTCCAAATCTTGTTTGCACCTGTCTTTTTGAGCTGGCCAAAAGATTTAATAATCTCTACAACAATTGTCCCATTCTGGAAAACGACTTCCGGCTAATGCTGACGGAACAAACCAGTCACACCCTTAAAAACGGCCTGGGACTTCTGGGGATTGCGGCTTTGGAAAAGATGTAAAATTAATTCTGATGGGAAAATATTCTCCGGCTACAGAGACGTGGGCAAAAGGAATAATTGCCAGGGAAGAAAAAGGCAACGTGCTTCTCACGTATGGGCTGATTTTGCTGGGCCTTATTGCGTCTGGATGTGCCGGACACATTTTGGTTGATCAATATTCTAAACCCGGAGTTGCAGAAAAAACTCAAGCCAAGATTGAGGAAGTTTCTGCGGAAATGCAGGCTTTAATTTTCGATCTCCAACAACATCCTGATAAATTTGAAACCTGGGCTAAAAACATGGAGAAGCAAGCGGTGGCTTCAGGAAAAATGACGGTGGATCAGGCCAACAAAATGGTGAGCGCTCCGGTGAAAACCGTCTATCAAAATTGTCTTGGAAAACCTTTGGCCACCGGGGCCCAGACAGAATGTACCAGAGCCGTTCAAACTGCTGCAAAGTCAATCACGACCGAACTGGGGAAACGGGGGATCCAACCTCAATTAACCATTCCTCAAAAACGTTAATAAGTGGGTGCCCATTGAGCCTTCGACGTGACTGGGACAGGGACAAGTAATATAATCCGGCCATGACTTGTCCAGAGTGCCCAATTGTTCGAAAAGCTCCGGGAATTTCTGGGTGGTTGGGGAAAACGGGACTTTATCCATGTGACCTCAAAGAGGGGGGATGTTGGTTCCGCCGGGAAATGAACAATTTTGCCGAACCAATAGAAGATGAGGAGGCTGCGGTGGTAATAAGCCAAAAATTAGCGAGGATTTGCCCGAACTATACCTATTTTGTGACGGCAATGGCGGCGGCTCTTCGAAAAGGCCCGTTGAAATCCAAGTACGGAGCCTGATACAATTCTCCCATGCACACCAAAACTCTTCTGTCTAATGGGATTCGGACTCTGACCATTCCCATGCCTGGTGTCAAAAGTGTCACTGCTTTGGTCATGGTTGAAGCTGGGTCACGCTACGAAACCGCCGACATCAACGGTCTTTCTCATTTTCTGGAACACATGACTTTTAAAGGAACTAAAACTCGCCCCAGTTCTTTGGCCATTTCTTCGCTTTTGGACGGCATTGGCGCCAGTTTTAATGCTTTCACCGCCGAGGAATACACTGGGTTCTATGTTAAATCAGAATCCCGGCATCTGCCTTTAATTTTGGACGTTTTGTCTGACATGCTTTTAAATTCCCAGTTCGACGAAACAGAATTAAATAAAGAACGGGGCGTAATCATCGAGGAAATCAACATGTATGAAGATCAGCCGGCGGCCCGGGTGGGGGAACTTTTCGAAGAACTGTTATATGCCGGTTCGCCCTTGGCTTGGCGGGTGTTGGGGACCAAAGAGGTGATTAAAAAAGTCACTCGTCAGGACATGCTCAATTATGTTAAGCGGATGTATCACTCTAAAGCCATGGTGGTGGGTTTAGCGGGGGATGTCAAAGATGCAGAGTTG
>Ga0233420_10000765_pt1 | contig 12915 bp, 11 predicted proteins | sample Watercolumn_Mata_4_FD_183009 | JGI IMG/M metagenome (GOLD analysis project Ga0233420, IMG submission 183009) | Freshwater microbial communities from Lake Matano, South Sulawesi, Indonesia - Watercolumn_Matano_2014_102_MG | ecosystem: Environmental > Aquatic > Freshwater > Lake | place...
CAAGATGGAGGTCGTGAAGCAGGTGCCGGTGCTGGGCGGCACGGAATCGCCCGCCGCGCATCCCAACGCTCCCTACGTGGCGGTGGACATCATCAGCAAGGACCGCCGCGCGCGGACCATTCAGTTGATCGACAAGAACACGCTGGAGGTCGCCAGGACCCTGGATGTCGGCGGTCATGCCTACTTTCCGGAATACAATGCCAGCGGCAAGCTGCTCTATGTCAGCGCCGGCTATACCGGCGATGAGGTCGTCGCCTTCGACTCGAAGACGCTGGAGCGGGTGGCCGCTTTCGGCATGGAGAGCCCGGCCGGCGTCTTTTCCCGCGCCCGTGCCAGGTTCATGACCCGCGGCCTGGCCCCCGGCGATCTCTGAGCGTCGTTTCATGGCGCGGAATGAACCCAATCCGCGCCCGACACGTTAACGAATCCGACACTCCCATTTCAGTGAGGCAACACCCATGAAACTTTCCGTCATCACGATCGCCGTGGTTCTGACCGTCTCCCTGGGCGCCGCCCGGGCCGCCGATATCGAGGCCGGCAAGGCCAAGGGCGCGTCCGTTTGCGCCTCTTGTCATGGCGTCACGGGCATCAGCGCGGCGGAAGGCTTTCCCAATCTCGCCGGACAGAAGGCCGGCTATCTCGCCAACGCGCTCAAGGCCTTCCGGTCCGGCGACCGCAAGGCCCCGATCATGAACAACATGGCGGCCAACCTGACCGATGGCGACATCGAGAACATAGCGGCGTATTTCTCCAGCCTGAAGGCCTGCCCCTGATCATGGCGTCTCCCACTGAACAACCGGCCCGCTCCGGCAGGGTGTGGGCCAGGCCAGGTTCGGTGGGCACGGCTAACGCCCTTGCCCATCCCGCGAGCCGTGTCAAACCCCCGGGCAAGGTGTCATGAGAACCGGGTTTTTGCCCGTGCTGGCCCTGCTGCCGCTGGCCGTTCCCGCCGGAGAGCCGTCACCGCAACGGCAACAGGCGCTCATCCAGTTCCTGAAACAGGATTGCGGCTCCTGCCACGGCATGACCCTGCGGGGCGGGCTGGGACCCGCCCTCTTGCCCAAGTCCTTGGCTGACAAGTCTGATGAGCAACTGGTTACCACCCTTCTCAAGGGCCGTCCCGGTACGGCCATGCCGCCCTGGGAAAGCCTTCTCAGCCGGGACGAGGCTGTCTGGCTGGTGGCGCAACTTCGTACCAACGCACCCTGACCATGGCTTCATTTCAACCACCTGGATTCCCGCTCATGTCTGTACGCGCCGCGCTGCTTGCCATCTGTCTTCTGGGCTCGAAGGGTCCCGTTCACGCGGCCGAATTGCGCGGTACCGGCGACTTGGGCCTGGTCGTGGAACGGGCCAACGGCAGCCTGACCGCCGTTGATACCACCCGCCGCGCGGTGATCGGCAAGATCGCCGGGTTGGGCGACTTGTCCCACGCCAGCCTGGTGTATTCGCCCGACGAGCGTTACGCCTTCGTCTTCGGTCGCGATGGCGCGCTGACCAAGGTCGACGTATTGGAACGACGCATCGTCAAGCGCGTGGAGCAGGCCCACAACAGCGTGGGCGGCGCGATTTCCCAGGATGGCCGGCTGATCGCCACCTCCAACTACGATCCGGGTGGCGTGCGGGTGTTCTCCGCCGACACCCTGGAGCAGGTCGCCGACATCAAGGCCGACTATGGCAACGGTCAACTGGCGAAGGTGGTAGGTCTGGTCGACGCGCCCGGCCGGAAATTCGTCTTCAGCCTGTTCGAGGCCGGCGAGATCTGGGTCGCCGACCTGCATGATCCCAAGCGGCCCAGGGTCGAGAAATACAAGGCCGGCAAGGAACCCTACGATGCCCTGATCTCGCCCGAGGGGCGTTACTATATCGCCGGCCTGTTCGGCGAGGACGGCCTGGCGCTGCTGGATCTATGGAATCCAGCCGTCGGCGTGCGCAGGATCGTGCCGGAATACGCCAAGGACGATCCCAGGCTGCCCGTGTTCAAGATGCCGCATCTGGAGGGCAGGGCGCTGATCGGGGACTACTGGTTCCTGCCGGCGGTGGGCCATCACGAAATGCTGGTCATCGACCGGCGCGAGTGGAAGGTCGCGCGGAAGATACCGCTGGATGGGCAACCGGTCTTCGTCATCCCGCGCCCCGACGAGCGGCAGATCTGGATCAACTATGCCCTGCCGGACAACGACAAGCTGACCGTCATCGATACCCGCGACCTCAAGGCGATCAGGCAGCTCAAGCCCGGCAAGGCCGTGCTGCACATGGAGTTCACGCCCAAGGGCGAGGCCGTCTGGGTCTCGGCCCGCGACGACGACAGGGTCATCGTCTACGATACCGAGACCTTCCAGGAACTGGCGCGCCTCCCGGCGGAAAAGCCCAGCGGGATTTTTTTCACCGCCCGCGCCCACCGCCTGGGACTCTGAATTGGCCGCGGGCTGCGTTGGAGCGTGGCGGAAACTCGGCAACCCAGATCTTCCATGGCATCACACCTGCGCGATCCACAATTACCAGCGCCCTTGCCCCCCGCATTGCGCCAGCGCCTGCTCAACGATTTCCAGCGGGATTTCCCCCTGACCCCCACGCCTTATGCCGAACTGGCCGAGCGGCTCGGCGTGACCGAGGCCGAGGTGCTGGCCACCTTGCGGGAGCTGACCGAGGAGCAAAGCATCAGCCGGATCGGCGCCATCATTCCGCCCAACGCGGTGGGCGCGAGTCTCCTGGCGGCCATGGCCGTGCCGGCGGAACGGCTGGTCGAGGTGGCGGGCTGGGTGACCGCGCTGCCCGAGGTCAACCACAATTACGAGCGGGAACACCGCCTGAATCTGTGGTTCGTGGTCACCGCCGGCGACGCCGACCATCTGGAGCGCGTGCTCCGGCGCATCGAAACCCGGACTCGACTGCCCGTGTTGCGCCTGCCGTTGCTGGAGGAGTTTCACATCGATCTCGGCTTCCCCCTGGAGTTCAAGGTCCCGGCATGAAACCCGAACCCCGCTGGCAGGTGTTGACCGATGCCCGCGACGTGGCGCTGTTCCACGCCCTCCAGGAAGGACTTCCGCTGGTGTCGCGGCCCTATGCCGCCTTGGGCGCGCGGGTGGGTTACAGCGAGGCGGAAGTCATCGACCGACTGCGCGACTGGCGGGATTCGGGGCTCATCAAACGCCTGGGCGTCATCGTCCGCCACCGGAACCTCGGCTACCGGGCCAACGCCATGCTGGTCTTCGACGTGCCCGACGAACGGGTGCGCGAGGTGGCGCGCGGCTTGTGTGGCCTGCCGTTCGTCACGCTTTGCTATCGGCGGCCCCGGCGCGGCGTCGAATGGTCGTACAATCTGTTCTGCATGATTCACGGCCGGGACCGGGCGCTCGCGGAGGCGCAAATCCGGCAACTGATCGAAACCTGCGGTATCCAGGACCTGCCCACGGCAACCCTGTTCAGCACCCGCTGCTTCAAGCAGCGCGGCGCCCGCTATGCCCTGGAGCCGAGTATGCTTCAAGCCGTCGAGGAGTTGCTGCCGGCATGACGCCCACCCAACGCGCCCTCGTCAACGCCCTGCAAGGAGGGTTTCCCATTTGCGAACGGCCATTTCTGGCAGTGGCCGAGAATCTGGGCCTGACCGAGGAGGCGGTGATCGAATCCATCGGCGATCTGCTGGGGGCCGGCATCCTCAGCCGCTTCGGTCCGATGTATCATGCCGAACGCCTGGGCGGGGCGCTCAGCCTGGTGGCGATGAAGGTGCCCGCGGCGGATTTCGAGCGCGTCGTCGAGCGGGTGAACGCGTTCCCCGAGGTCGCGCACAACTACGCCCGGGATCATGCCCTCAACCTCTGGTTCGTGCTGGCGACCGAGACATCCGAGCGCAAGGCCGAGGTACTGGCCGAGATCGAGTCCGCGACCGGTCTCCCCGCGCATGACATGCCCAAGATCGCCGAATATTTCGTCGGACTCAAGCTGATGGTTTGAACCTAGAAAAAGCAGTTGGACAGGAATCTACAGGATAAGCAGGATGATGCGATGTATCGTAGGTGCGAATTCATTCGCACACAAAGTTCTGAATAGGCGAATGAATTCGCCCCTACATCAAGCCCAACTACCGGATTTAGGTTGAAGCATGTCGGCAATTTTTCCCCTGGACGAGACGGACCGCCGCATCATTCGCGAGACCCAGGCCGGCCTGCCTCTGGTGCCGAGGCCCTATCACACAATCGCCGAAAAACTGGATCTGACGCCGGACGAGGTCATGGCGCGCATCCAGGACATGCTGGAATTCGGCGTCATCCGCCGCATCGGGGTGGTGCCCAATCATTACCGGCTGGGCTATGTCGCGAACGGCATGACGGTCTGGGACGTGGATGACGGCCATGTCGACCGGCTTGGCGCCCAAGTCGGGGCGCTGGACAGCGTCAGCCACTGCTACCGGAGGCCCCGGCATCCGCCCGACTGGCCCTACAACCTGTTCGCCATGGTCCATGGCCGCACCCGTGACGAAGTCGAACGGGAAGCGGTCGGCATCGCGGCAATCCTCGGCGAACACCTGCGCGCCCATGCCATCCTCTACAGCACCCGCATCCTGAAGAAGAGCGGCTTGCGGATCGGCGACTGATCACCCGAAAAACTCCCATGTTCCGCGCCAGCCAATACCTTGCCGAATTGCTCAAGCCGCCCGCCCGGGAATTGCCCGCCGCGCCGCGCCGCCGCGTGCCGCCCGGCCCGGTCGTCATCTGGAATCTGATCCGCCGTTGCAATCTGGCCTGCAAGCATTGCTACACCACCTCCGCCGACGTCGACTTTCCTGGCGAACTGAGCACCGCCGAAGTTTTCACGGTCATGGAGGATCTCAAGGCCTTTGGCGTGCCGGTCCTGATTCTTTCCGGCGGCGAACCGCTGCTTCGGCGCGATATCTTCGATATTGCCCGGCGCGCCAAAGCCATGGGCTTCTATGTCGGCCTCTCCAGCAACGGCACCCTGATCACGCGCGACAACATCGAGGCCATCGCGGACAGCGGCTTCGATTATGTGGGCGTCAGCCTGGACGGTCTGCGCGAGACGCACGACGCCTTCCGGCGCGGCGTCGGCTCCTTCGACGCCGCGCTGGCCGGCGCGCGCCTGTGCCGGGAGCGCGGCGTCAAGGTCGGCCTGCGCTTCACCCTGACCCGGGACAACCACGCCGATTTCCCGGCCATGCTCGAATTGATGGAGGAAGAGGGCGTGGACAAGTTCTACCTCTCGCACCTCAACTATGGTGGACGCGGCAACCGCAACCGCAAGGACGACGCGGTCCACGCCATGACGCGCCAAGTGATGGAGCTGATCTTCGATACGTGTCTGCGCCGCTTCCGGGAAGGCCGGCCGGCCGAATTCGTCACCGGCAACAACGACGCCGATGGCGTGTACCTGCTGCGCTGGGCGCGGGAACGCTTCCCGGCGCATGCCGAAACCATCCGGGCGCGGTTGCGGCAATGGGGCGGCAACGCCTCGGGCGTCAACATCGCCAACATCGACAATCTCGGCAATGTCCACCCGGACACCTTCTGGTGGCATTACCGCTTGGGCAATGTGCGCGAGCGGCCGTTCTCGCACATCTGGGCGGACGTGAGCGACCCGCTCATGGCCGGGCTCAAGCAGAATCCCCGGCCGGTGAAGGGCCGTTGCGCCGCCTGCGCGCATCTCGACATCTGCAACGGCAACACCCGGGTTCGCGCGCACCAGATGAGCGGCGACCCCTGGGCCGAGGATCCCGGTTGCTACCTGACCGACGAGGAAATCGGCCTCGGGGAGATCGCCCCTTCGCTGGGATGCGCCGAGCGAAGTCAAGCGCGGCCATCGCGCGAGTCCCGTAGTGTGGGTAAAGGCGATGGGCATGCCCACCAGAACACACCCGCGACCCACCTCGAGCCATCGGGCGCGACCGAGGGGCACGTTCCGCTTGGCCCATCCAAGGTCTTCGGCGCCGACGAGGGCATCGGCCTCGAGGCAGGCCCCGTAAACTCTCCCGCCGTTGCGCCCGCCGCGCCGGTAGCCTGACCATGCAATTCCTGCCGATCTTCCTGAAGCTGGCCGGCCAGCCGGCGCTGGTCGTGGGCGGGGGCGAGATCGCCGCGCGCAAGGTCAACGCCCTGCTGCGGGCCAATGGCCGGGTGACCGTGCTCTCGCCCGAACTGGGAGCCGATCTCGCGGCCATGGTCGCCGACGGGCGCATCCGGCATATGCCCAAGCGCTTCGAGGCCGACGACGTACGCCCCTACAGCCTGGTCATTTCCGCCACCAACCGGAGCGAGGTCAACGCAACCGTCGCCGCGGCCGCTCGCCGGCACCGGATCCCCGTCAATGTCGTCGATTGCCCGGAACTCTGCTCCTTCTTCTTCCCCGCCATCGTCGACCGCTCGCCGATCGTGATCGCGGTCTCCACCGGCGGCGCCTCGCCGGTGCTGGCCCGGTTGGTGCGGGCGCGCCTGGAGGCCGCCCTGCCGGCCGCCTATGGCCGCCTGGCCCGGCTCGCCGAAGACTGCCGCCGGCGCGTCAAGGACCTCATACCCGACGGGACCCGCCGTCGGCGCTTCTGGGAATCCAGCCTGCAAGGCGGGCTGGCGGAACTGATCTTCGCCGGCCGGGACGACGAGGCCCGGCGCCAGTTCGAGCGCCTGCTCGCCGCCGAAGGCTCGGCTCGGGCGGACGCAGGCGTGGGTTTCGTTTCCCTGGTCGGGGCCGGCCCCGGCGATCCGGATCTGCTTACCCTCAAGGCTCTGCGAACGCTCCAGGAAGCCGATGTCATCGTCTACGACCGCCTCGTATCGCCCGATGTCATGCGCCTGGCGCGCATCGATGCCACGCGCGTCAACGCCGGCAAGGCGAGCAGCAAGCACACGTTGCCGCAGGACGAGATCAACCGGTTGCTGGTCCGGCTGGCCCGCGAAGGCAAGCGCGTGGTGCGGCTCAAGGGGGGCGATCCCTTCATCTTCGGCCGCGGCGGCGAGGAGATCGAAACATTGATGGAGCAGGGCATCCCCTTCCAGATCGTCCCCGGCATCACCGCCGCCAGCGGCTGCGCCGCTTACGCCGGCATTCCACTGACCCATCGCGACCATGCCCAGTCCGTGGTCTTCGTCACCGGCCACTCCCGCGAGGGCTTGGGCAGCACCGTGGCCTGGGACCGGCTGGTGAATCCCCAGCAGACCCTGGTTGTCTACATGGGCCTTCAGGCCTTCCCGCAAATCCGCGACCGGTTGCTGGCCCACGGCGCCGACCCCGCCACGCCCGCCGCCATCGTCGAGCAGGGCACCACCCCGCGTCAGCGCGTCATCACCGGCACGCTCGCCACCCTGTACGACCGCGCCTCCGCCGTCGGCATCGAATCCCCCGCCCTCATCATCATCGGCACCGTCGTCAGCCTGCATGACAAGCTCACCTGGTTTCGGAGCCAGTCCGAGTTCACCGATGCATGACCGCAGCGAATATGGAAACCGCGATCTGCACGGTGTCGGTGCTGGTGAGCGGCGTCGAAGGAGGCATAGGCTGAAGCCTTCTTAGCCGCGGCCGGTCCGTTCGCCATGTAGCCAGCCTGGCAGTCGGCGAGACGCCCCCAAGAGGAAACCACCGGCTGGAGAGTCGAATCAAAGGGCAATAATCGCGTCACCCTTGCGTTCGACGGGAGAGAATCAACGGTGTTTTCGCCTGTTCGTTACTTCGGAGCGCGTATCGTAGCCATGGCGCGTTTACCGTGTTCTGTTTGTGTACGCATTGAAGAATGGCGGATTTCCCCGATAAAGATGGTCGATGGCCGGCTGGAATGGTAGCCTCTAACTTTGTCCGATCCAATTTGGTTTGCAATGCTTCGAAAAATTTTGGTCCTCAATTCCGGCAGTTCATCCGTCAAGTACCGCTTGTTTGGGTGGAGACCGGGTGAGGAATGCCAACCTCTGGTCTCCGGCGTGATCGAGCGGATAGGGGAGTTCGATGGCCTCGTTGCGGATCACCGACAAGCTCTGCGTCAGATCGTAAGCCAGCTTGGGCATGATGGGTACTTGCGTGAGGGTGAGTTGCTGGGTATCGGCCATCGAGTGGTCCATGGAGGTGAGACCTTTAGTCATGCGGCATTGGTTGACAAGGGCGTTAGGGATGCCATCAAGGCCGCCATTCCTCTGGCGCCCTTGCATAATCCGGCGAATTTGTTGGGGATCGATGCCTGTGAGCAGGTCTGGCCGGGCATACCGCAAGTCGCGGTGTTCGACACGGCATTTCATCAGACGCTACCACCGGAAGCCTATCGCTACGCCATACCTGACAGCGCCTACAGGAACCATGGGATACGTCGCTATGGATTTCACGGCAGTTCCTTTGCCTATGTGACTCGTAAGGTATCGGACTATCTGGATCTTCCCAGTTGTCGGTTGAATCTTCTCATTCTGCATCTGGGCAATGGCGCAAGCGCCTGCGCCATTAAAGACGGGAAAAGTATCGAAACATCGATGGGTATGACTCCAATGGCAGGCCTGATGATGGGAACGCGGTGCGGCGATCTGGATCCCGGGGTCATATTCTTTTGGTGCGAACAACAGGGCGTTGCCCCGATGGAAGTCTTCGGCTGGCTGAATCGGTCGAGCGGCCTGAAGGGAATTGCCGGCACCAATGATATGCGTGACGTGCTCGTCCGAGCTGAAAAAGGACAGTCGGATGCCTGCCTGGCGCTCGCTATGTATGTTCACAGATTGCGGCTTTACATTGGGGCCTACCGTGCGCTACTCCCGAGACTTGATGCGCTGGTCTTTACGGGGGGCATAGGAGAGCATGCCGCGAAGGTTCGTGCGGCTGCCTGTCACGACCTCTGGCATCTTGGGTTCAGTTTGGATGAGGCAGCCAACGCGGCGGTGACTCATGGTATTGCCGAAATTCAATCGGCCGATGCGGCTATCAAGATTATGGTAATACCCACCGATGAAGAAGCCGAAATTGCGAGAGAAACCCTTGATTTAATTCCACAGGAATTGTCACATGACCGGTGAATTCGACTAATCGTATAAGCGCAGCTAGATTAGCAGATATGTCGAGTGTTAAATTTGCCTTTGAGTATGACACGCTCCGTTTATATCACTACCATTGAGCCGGGTTGTGGAAAGATTCTTCTTTCCCTCGGTTTCGTTGAATTGGCTTTGCGCAAGACGACTCGGGTGGGGTTTTTCAGGCCGATTATTCCAGCCATGAATAATTCGAACAGGGATGAGGACATCGATCTGATCCTTCGACATTTTGGATTGCCGCAAGGCTATGAAAATTCCTATGCCTGGTATCAGCATGAAGTCCAGGAGAGACTCGGCAGCCATGCCGAAGATGAGGTCGTTGTGCGGATTATCGAGCGGTTCAAACGGCTTGAGAGTCTCTGCGATATCGTGATCATCGAGGGGACGGATTTTGTCGGCCATGCCACAGCCTTGGAGTTTGACCTCAATGCCTTGATAGCCAGAAATTTGGCGATACCCTTGATCGTTGTCGGAAATGCCCATGCTCGCTCTCCTCGCGAGGCCGTGGATGCCTTGCATATTTCCGTCGATTCCTATGAAGAGAAAAGCTGCATGGTAGCCGGTGTGGTGCTCAATAAAGCCATACCTGATCGTATCGACGAACTCGAGGCGTCCTTGCAGCAGGAGTTTGGCGTTGCCGGCAAATGGATAGGTATATTTCCTTATGATCGAGCGCTGGAAGTGCCCACGGTCCGTGAGGTGGCCGAACAGGTGGGAGCGGAGGTAATCTTTGGACACGAGCGACTGGATAATTTGGTTAATGGCTATCTGGTAGGGGCCATGCACTTACAAAATCTTCTGGCATGGCTGGAGCCGGACCAACTCATACTGACGCCTGGCGATAGGGCGGATGTGCTGTTGGGTGTGATAGAAGCCGATCGATCGGTAAATTATCCCCGACTTTCCGGTCTGGTGTTAACATCCGGTATTCAGCCAGACCCGGAAATGTTCCAACTGGTCAAGGGCTTGCGAGAAACCCTGCCGATTCTTACCGTCCCTGGCGATACCTATACGGTTGCTTCCAAACTTGAGCACATCCATGCCGGCATCAAGCCAGAAGACGTCGATAAAATTCAGCGCGCTCAGGCCCTGTTCGAGAGGTTTGCGGATATCGATGGTTTGGTGCGCTATTTCAGCACCATCACTGCGCGGGGAATGACACCTCGCATGTTCATCTACAATATGGTTCAACAAGCACGGGCAAATCGACGTCATATCGTGTTGCCCGAGGGGGATGAACCCCGGATATTGAGGGCTACCGTAGAATTGCTTGATCGTGAGGTCGTTGAAATCACATTATTGGGGCCACGCGAAAATATCCAGCAATCTTTACGCAATCACGGGATTTCATTGGATCTTGGCCGAGTGAATACCATAGATCCAGCGAATAGCCCGCTACTGGACCAGTATGCCAAACGGTATTTCGAAATGCGCAGGCATAAAGGGGTGACTCTGGATACCGCCCGTGACACATTGCTGGATGGTGCCTATTACGGCACGATGATGGTCTATGAAGGCCATGCGGATGGCATGGTTTCAGGAGCTGTTCACACCACACAACACACTATTCGTCCTGCCTTGCAGTTTATCAAGACTCGCCCAGGTTGTTCGATAGTTTCCTCCATATTTTTTATGTGTCTGGAGGATGGTGTGGTCGTGTATGGGGATTGTGCCGTAAATCCGGATCCCACTGCACAGGAGTTGGCGGAAATTGCTATCAGTTCGGCCGACACGGCGCGCGATTTCGGTATCGAACCCAAGGTTGCCCTGCTGTCCTATTCAACAGGCGAGTCAGGCTTCGGTGAAGAAGTCGACAAGGTCCGAGAAGCGGCCAGATTGGCCAGAAATATGAAGCCGGATTTGGCGTTGGAGGGGCCGATTCAATACGATGCGGCAGTGGATGAAGTCGTAGCCGCGCTGAAGATGCCTGGCTCTGTTGTGGCCGGGCATGCAACTGTATTTATTTTTCCTGATTTGAATACCGGCAATAACACTTATAAAGCGGTTCAAAGAGAGACTGGAGCCATCGCCATAGGACCGATACTGCAAGGCTTAAGGAAGCCTGTGAATGATCTAAGTCGAGGTTGCACTGTCGACGATATTATCAACACAGTAGTCATCACCTCCATTCAGGCACAGCATAAGGTGATTTGAGACATAATCTTTACCTAAGGGAATTGTTCCGTTTATGGTGAACAATCACCGTTCACAATGAGTACTGATTCTGTTTTCATCTGATTGCCGCCGACACGGAGTTCGGTCTGCGTCCTTGCTTTAGATTATAAAGGGGGTGGATTCTCGCGCGTAACCATATATGGTCTGCATGTCTGAGTCAGCATAAAACGCCAGCTAAAAATAGGCTTTTAAATCAAAAGGGTTATTTATGCCGGCTACTTGCTTTTAGATTTTTGCGATTAATGCTAATTGCTTAGAGTGTCGTTAATGAAGTTGGCTGTTAATATGCCTTGGTAGCAAGTAAATATGGTGTACTGGTTTGGTTATATATGATTTTAAGTTAAGGTATTATGCTGGATAAGTCGTTTTTCCATTTGGGATGGCTAATGAAGCTGTCATTGAGCGGTTTATTGATGGTATGTCTATCATACGTTAGGGCAGGTTACGCTCTCGATTTGCTTGAGGCGTATAATATGGGCTTAACCAGCGATCCGCAAGTCTTGGCTGCCGAAGCCAACAGAAACGCGGTGCAGAAAACAAAGCCTATTGGGCTGGCTAGGTTATTGCCATCTATTGTGTTAAATATGGATGCGCAAGGAATTCAAGCCGATACAGGTAAATCCCCCTATGTAGGCCAGGCCAATACTGCTGTAATATTTGGTCAGGGAAGCCTTAGTCTGCAAATGAAGCAGCCGTTATTTCATTATGATGCATGGGTAACATATTGGCAGGCGGACTATAAGTTAGCTCAAGCCCAGGCTCAACTGGAGGCAGAATATCAGGATTTAGCGGTAAGGGTTGCGAAAGCTTATTTCGATACCCTGTATGCGGAGGATATCGTTGATTTCACTAATGTTCAATTGAAAGGCCTGGAAGCACAAGCCAACATGGTCAAGGAAAGGCTTAATCTAGGATATTCGACTTTGGTTGACCTTAACGAAACCGAATCGAGGAGGGATAAGATCGCGGCAGATTTAATTCTGGCCGAACAGAAGTTAAACGACTCTCGGGAAGCGCTGAGAGAAATTATTGGCGTTTACGAATATAATCTACTCAAGGTGCCTGAATATATTCCACTAAATCATCCAGACCCTGAAGATATAGAGAAATGGAGCGACGTTGCTCAACAAGGTAACCTTCAAATCATTGCCGCAAGCAGCGCAACCGAAATTGCTCGTCACGATATCGATTTAAACTATGCGGGGCATCTGCCTACGTTTGATTTATCAGCTCAGCAGTATAATACTGCAAACAACAGACCAACCGGTGCATATCAACTCAATCAACAAGTGATTGGCTTGAGCATGTCACTACCTTTATATTTGGGAGGTGAAGTATCGGCAAAAGTGGATCAATCGCGTGATATATACGAGCAAACCCTACATCAACTCGATCAGCAAAGGCGCTTAACGCAGCGCCAGGTGAAGGATGCCTACCGTGGGGTATTGACCAGCATAAAACGCATTGGAGCCCTGCAATCCGCTTTGAAATCAGGTTTGAGTGCCTTGGAGGGGGCTCAGATGGGGTTTCAGGTAGGGGCTCGTACGATAGTAGACGTTTTAGTTCAGCAGAGTATTTATTTCCAATATTGGTCTGATTACGCAAGAGCACGTTATGACTACTTAATAAATGGGCTAGTTCTCAAACAGGCTGCGGGGCTTTTACAGCAAACCGATGTTGAATCGATAAATCAAATTATAAAAAGAAAATATGTAGCAAAATCATCAGACTTGAC
>Ga0233420_10000766_pt1 | contig 12906 bp, 10 predicted proteins | sample Watercolumn_Mata_4_FD_183009 | JGI IMG/M metagenome (GOLD analysis project Ga0233420, IMG submission 183009) | Freshwater microbial communities from Lake Matano, South Sulawesi, Indonesia - Watercolumn_Matano_2014_102_MG | ecosystem: Environmental > Aquatic > Freshwater > Lake | place...
CAGTTGATAACTCTATTAACTCGCTCGAAAAACTCTCTTTTTCTCGTTTGCATGTTTTTAGGATTCATTAAAAAATCTCCAAAACTTGGCGTTTGGGTGTTTGAGGTTTTAATCATAGAGGGGGGGTTATATTCCTGCCCCTATTCTACCAAATTGCACCCCTTTTGCAGAGGCCTCGACTGTTTGAGGCTGTGTCTGATAGTTTTTTTGCCTGGAAATTTAGCGGTTTTTGGTTATTGTACTTGTTGTTTTTTTCCTTTAAAATAGGTTACGGCTTGTTGATGTGTTTAATTTGTTAATGTATCTAGTTTGTGAATATGCCCAGGTGGTGGAATTGGTAGACACGCTAGCCTTAGGAGCTAGTGGGGTAAAACCCGTGAGAGTTCAAGTCTCTCCTTGGGCACCAGAAGGTTATGAATTAATTGAATAACGAGTGGTATTTGATTGGCAGATTATCGTGGTTATCCTGTTTTCTTAATTTCCTGTGAGTGCTGTATTATTGTGGCAACCTTTTTTAAAAGAGTATGGCTATCTTGAAGGTTGACTTGGGAATTGGAGAAGCTGTGCCTGATGTTATAGATTGGGTTAGGTCTTGTATTTCGTGGTATACGTTTAAGGAGATAAATATGACTGCCACTCCTTCCACAAGGTATTCTACTGGATTTATTGAAGTTTCGAAAAATCCTCCTTTCACCGATGATGAGGCTAGGAAAATAGCTGAGAAATTTCAAAGAAAATATGGGCGGGTTTTGGAGGTTATTCCGGATTAATAGGATTTTTGGGTTTTGATTAAATTTTTCAGTGATCTATTAAATAATTGCCCGGACTTACGTAAAATTTATTAATATCATTTTATGTTTAAATTTGAATAGATTTTATGGTGTAACTTTTCAGGTTTGCTGCCGGACCGGTCCGGGATTTCCAGGTTAGAAGTGTGGACGTGCAGATTTCTAAAATAATTCTGTCAATAGTGAGGAGGGGGTGTTGCTGTTGCGTTTTGAGATTGGTGATTGAAGCTTCTAAGGAATTAGTTTAAATTCTTCATTGACTATCGATAGATAAGGCGTATCGTAAATTTGCAATTTAATTCATAGTATTATGGACAGGTTTTTATCAGGTGAACCTCCGCCAGAGAGTGAGAGAACGGAGTGTCCTGAAGAGATAAGGTTGCCAGAAGCTAAAGTAGGAGAAATGGCGATGGCGGTTTCTGGGCTGTCCAGACAGGTGGCTATACTCGCTAGGATGGAACTGAGGGCAGGTAAGTCTATAGCCGATGTTGAGACTTCTGATGATGGTCCTTCGCTTCGTGTTGGCGGAGTATTTGAAAGAGTCGATGGTAGAGGTAGACTAAAGTTAATTTGATCCATTTGGTTCGTCACGGTTTGGCTCTATGGGGTTTTATTTTCTCCACTCCCCTTTTCCGCGTGCGATCCATTTGTAGGTCGTGAGGGCTTCCAAGGCAAATGGCCCACGGGCGTGGAGTTTTTGAGTAGAGATACCAATTTCGGCGCCTAAGCCAAATTCCCTGCCATCTGTGAATCTGGTGGAAGCGTTTGTGTAGATAACGGCGGCATCGACGTTCGCGACAAATTTTTCCTGATTCTTGAGATTATTGGAGATGATTGATTCCGAATGGTGAGAAGAATATTTATTTATGTGATCGATCGCTTCGTCGAAGGTTTTTACTGTTTTGATGGCCATTTGCAAAGAGAGAAATTCTTTACCAAAATGTTCTTCTTTGGCTTTTTTAAGGAGATTTCGAGGATATTTGTTATTAAGAGTTTTATATGAGAGATTATCTGCGAAAATTATTACTTCTTTGGTTTTTAATTTTGATATGATCTCCGGGAGTTTTTTTAATGAGTTTTTGTGAATAATCAGGCAATCAAGTGCATTACATACTCCCGGACGCTGAGTTTTTGCGTTAAAAACTATTTCTTTCGCCCAATTTAAATTAAAATTATCATCGATATAAGTGTGAACAATTCCTGCGCCTGTCTCAATAATTGGAACCAAAGAATTTTCCTTTACAAATCTTATCAATCCTTGGCTACCGCGAGGAATGATCAGATCAACGTATTTGTCAGCTTTAAGAAGCATTTCCACGTATTTGCGATCTTTTGGCATTAGATAGATATAATTTTCTGAAACATTGCATTCTTTGAGAGACTTTTGGATAACTTGGACGATGGCTTTATTTGAATTCTCTGCATCAGAACCACCTTTTAAAACGACAGCATTCCCTGCTTTAAAGCATAATGCAAAGACATCAGCGGTTACATTTGGTCTTGCCTCATAGATAACACCAATTACTCCGAGTGGGACTGAAATTTTCGTTAATTTAAGTCCGTTTTTCAAAGTGCGTTTTTCAAGAATTTTACCTGTTGGATCGGGAAGGCGCGTCACATCCAGGATGCTGTTTGAGATCTCTTTGATTCTTTCTTCGTTCAGTAGAAGACGGTCATAAAGCGGGCTTTCTTTTGGCATTTTTGCCAGGTCTTTTTGATTCGCCTTTAAAATCTGTGAAGTGTTTTTCTCCAAATTTTTCACAAAAGTTTTGAGAACTTGATTGCGTTTAACTTCTTGAAGAACTTCACGTGAAGAGATCTTCAGCTTTTCAAAGTTTTTAATAATATTTTCCAAGTTTTTCGAATTATTTTCCTTTATATAACCCTCCAACAAAAAGTCCCGACAGTAGGCTTATCAAAAGTCCTTGTGCCATCCAGTAAATTACGACGAAAGGTGAGATATTCATTAAAAAAATCATACTTGCCATACCTATGCTTGATGCTAACCAAAGAAGCAGTCCGTACATAAGACCACGCGTCCATGTTTTACCCGGGATTCCTTTGTAAATAATCGCGTAAACGAAAACGAAGAAGAACGCTATGACAAGAGCTAGTAAATTTAGATACATCATTGTCTGTGGGCTTGTCATTGTTTCCATCGGTACCCAAATTTCTACAGGTGGGAGTGCGTATACCCAAGAAAACAACCAGCCGCATGTGAGCATCACAACGACCGTATGAATCACGAATACAAGGAGAGTTAGAAGGAGAAGTCGAGTTTTGTTCATAGTGTTATGAATTAAATGATAAAAAATTATTGGAGAGTTCTTTTGCTCTATTATATGAGGTCAAAATCCCCTTTTCAAGAATATGTGGGAGTTTGTTTTTTTGGAATGATTTGATCCCGGCTTCGGTTGTTCCTTTTTTTGACGTTACTTTTTTTTGGAGCTCTGCCGCTGTTTCTCCAGATGTAATCCAGGTATTTACTGCCCCTTTGAACATTTGTTTGATGAGTTTTTGAGAATCGTTTTTAGAAAACCTGAATTTTACCGCTTGTTTTGTTAATAAGTCGGCAATGAAATAAACAAAACCGGGGCCCGAGCCTACAAGAGCTGTCGCTTTATTAATCATGTCGTCGGATTTTACTTCCAACTCTTCACCAAATGAAGAAAAAATCGTTCGTATTATTTCTTTTTCTTTTTGGCTTGGATGCCCTGCGGTCATCCAAGTGGTCATGGATTCACAGGATTTCGCGCCGAGATTTGGCATACTGCGGACAATTTGGTTCCCTGGAATTAGTTTCGCTATTTTTGCGGTCGGAATACCGGCCATTATCGAAATTAAAATTTTACCTTTTACTCCTTTCAATCTTTTACTTGCCTCTAAAAAATCCTGAGGTTTTACCGCGAATAAATAAATATCCGCATTTGGTGTTTTTTTGTCTTCATGCCCAACCGTAAATAAGTCTTTTTTTTGGAATATGTGTTTTTTAAGAAGGGCATCTTTGATCAATGTTCCCATTATTCCTGTACCGATGATTGTGAGTTTCATAAGGTAATATTTTTATATAAGGTTATATGGAGGAGACTCATTGCGCAATCCAGGACGTTGTCCTGATTGTGCTGCTGTTAAAAAACTTTTAAATTATCGATATGAATCAATTCTTTTTCCTTTTTAAGTTCGTTTCTTGGCTTTGCCATGATAATTTCCGTTTCCTTGCTTGTGAAATTCGAGAGACCAACGCCTATTTTATTCCCTTCTTTATCGAATATTTCGAGCGTGTCACCTTTTTCAAATTCCCCGTACACATTGATAACTCCAACAAAAAGCAAGCTTTTCCTTTCCTTGATCGCTTTTGCGGCGCCGTCATCGACAGTTACTTTTCCTGAAGCCGTCGCGCCTGCGAGAAGCCAGTAGAAAACACTCTTTTTCTCACGAGCTTTTGCGTGGAAAGTTGTACCTATGAATTTGCCTTCCAGTACATTTTGCAGAGTTTCTTTTTTACCGTTAATGACAACAACTTCGATCCCTAGTTCTGTCGCGATGTAAGCAGCTTTGACTTTTGAGGCCATGCCACCCGTTCCGAGAGTAGATTTAGAGTTTCCGCAAGCGTAGAGGAGTTTGCCGTCTACTTTGTGAATTTCACAAACCAAGGCGGCGTCTTTGCGGGAAGGATCTTTATCATAAAAGCCGTCGACGACCGTGAGGATTATTAATTTATCAGCGCGGATAAGAGCCGCCGTATATGCCGCCAAAATGTCGTTATCGCTAAAGCTTAATTCTTCCGTCGAAACAACATCGTTTTCGTTAATTACCGGAACAATTCCCTCGTCCAAAAGTGCGTTAATAGCTCTCTTCATATTCACATATTTTTCTCTGTTTGAGAAATCCGATCTCGAAAAAAGAGCTTGGGCGATTGTGATCCCGTGGTCGCGGAAAAAATCCGTATAAATTCCCATTAATTTATTTTGACCGACCGCGGCTAAAATTTGTTTGCGTGTGACTTTGTCTTCGACGTCTTTAAAATTATTCACTCCCAAACCGGCACCGACCGCCCCAGAAGTCACAAGAACCGCACGGAAACCTCGTTTTTTTATATCCGTTATCTGATCAACCAGAGATTTTATCTGATTGAGGTCTAAAGTTTTGTCCTCTTTGGTTAATACGTTCGTGCCTACTTTTATTAAGATTGTTTTACTCACTCTTAGATGTTATATTTTTCGTGCTTTTCTAAAGGGATTTTCTAAACAGATTCGAGGGGATTATATTTGAAAAAATGTCATACGTAAACCTACATTGCCATAGTCACTATAGCTTGCTTGACGGACTCGGTTCCCCAAAGAAGATTGTTGAGCGTGCAAAAGAACTTTCCATGCCCGCGATTGCTATCACAGATCATGGTAATATGTACGGCGCCATTGAGATGTATAAGGAGGCGAAAGAAGCTGGGATTAAACCTATTATCGGTTGTGAAATTTATGTTGCACGGAGGAGTCGTTTTGACAAAACGCCTCAAGTTGATACTCGCCCTCATCATTTGACGTTGCTCGCAAAAAATTTCGAGGGCTACCAAAATTTGATGGAGATCGTTACAAAATCCAGTATAGAAGGATTTTATTACAAGCCGCGCGCCGATTACGGGTTATTGAAAGCTCACGGCAGAGGGTTAATTGCGATGAGTGGCTGCTTGCAGGGGCATCTGGCTCGTGCAATTTTATCCAATAATGTTGATGAAGTTGAACAAGTCATAAAAACCCATCTTGAAATTTTCGGCCAAGAAAATTATTTTCTGGAGATTCAGGATCATGCTTTTAATGAAGAGCAAATAACCGCGAATTCCGCGATTATAGATTTGTCTAAAAAATACGGGCTTGATTTGGTCGCGACGAATGATTCCCATTATCCGCGAAGGGAAGATGCTTTGGCCCATGATGTTCTCCTTTGCATTCAAACCCAGACTACCATTCATGATGAAAATCGAATGAAGTACGTCGGGGATTTTTCAATTCGCGAGTATGGCGACATGAAAGAGGCTTTTAAAGTCACTCCGGAGGCTCTTGAAAACACCCATAAAATTGCCGGATTGTGTAATCTTGAGCTTGAATTCGGGAAAAATTTACTTCCAAATTTCCAGACGCCACAAAATGAAAATCCCGAAATCTATCTCAAACAACTTTGCGAAGAGGGTATCGTTCAGCGGTTTAAGAACGGGAAGGTCCCGAAAGAATACAGTGAACGGTTAAATTATGAACTCGACGTTGTTAATAAAATGGGTTTTTCAACCTACTTTTTGATCGTTCATGATTTCGTTAAATTCGCGAAAGACAGTGGAATTGTCGTTGGACCGGGTCGTGGGTCCGCTGCGGGGTCAATCATTGCATACAGTCTTAGAATTACTGAACTTGATCCTTTAATACATGGGCTTTTCTTCGAACGTTTCTTGAATCCGGAAAGAGTTTCGATGCCTGATATCGATATTGATTTTGCCGACAATCGAAGAAAGGAAGTTCTTGATTATGTAATTAATAAATATGGACGTGAAAATGTTTCACAGATAATCACATTTGGGACGATGACCGCGAAAGCGGTTGTCAGAGACGTCGGGCGGGCGCTTGGGCATCCATATGCGGAAGTTGACAGGTTGGCGAAATTGGTACCACCTCCTGTTTTGGGGAAACATGCCCCTCTTACAAGTTCAATTGCCGATGACCCCGATTTCAAAAATGAATATGAATTAAATCCTCGTGCTAAGGAACTGTTGGATTTCGCGATTAAATTGGAGGGAACGGTCCGACATGCCGGCACGCATGCCTGCGCTGTTGTTTTGGCCGAAGAGCCGCTAATTAAATATACCCCACTACAAAGAGCTACCGGCGGTGAAGAAGACGAAATCGTCACTCAATACCCAATGAAGCCTTTGGAAGAAATCGGACTTCTTAAAGTAGATTTTCTTGGATTAAAAAATCTTACAATTATTGAGGAGACAAAAAAACTTGTAAAAATCACAAAAGATATCGACGTTGATCTCGATGAAATCGGCATGGAAGACAAAAAGACTTTTAAGTTACTTCAAGTTGCGGATACTACCGGTGTATTCCAGTTGGAATCTGCTGGGATGAGAAGATATTTAAAGGATTTAAAGCCTAGTAAATTCGAAGATATCGTTGCGATGGGAGCGCTTTATCGCCCTGGTCCTATGGAGTGGATTCCAAATTACATAAATGGAAAACACAATCCCGACAAGGTTAAATATTTACATAAATCTTTCGAAAAAATCTTGTCTGAAACCTATGGAGTCGCCGTTTATCAGGAGCAAATATTACAAATCGCGAGAGATTTTGCCGGTTTCACACTTGGCGAAGCCGATATTTTGAGGAAGGCCGTGGGTAAAAAAATCCCAAAACTTCTGGCGGAACAGAGAGAGAAATTTGTTAAAGGCGCGATAAATCAAGGACATAAAAAAGATTTTGCCGAAGAAGTTTTCGAAAAAGTTATTGAGCCTTTTGCCGGATACGGATTCAATAAAGCACATGCCGCTTGTTATGGGTTAATCGCTTACCATACCGCCTATTTGAAGGCGCACTTCCCTACTGAATTTATGACTGCGCTTCTACGCAGCGACTATGGAGATACTGACCGAATAGTTCTTGAAATTAATGAGTGTGAGGAAATGGGGATCAATGTTCTACCTCCTTCTATCAACGAATCGTTCGCAAATTTTACCGTCATTGATGATAAGACCATAAGGTTTGGATTGATGGCTATAAAAGGTGCTGGGAAAGGATCGATTGATCAAATTATCGAAGCGCGTACAAAACTTGGAAATTTCAAGGACATTGAAGATTTTGCAAAGAAAGTCCCTTACCAAATTTTAAATAAAAAAATAATTGAGGCGCTGGCATATAGCGGAGCAATGGATGATTTTGGCGATAGAAAACAAATTTCGGAGAGTTTTGATGAAATTGTTAAATATTCGAGATATATACAGGAATCCCAGTCTCTTGGACAAACCGATATTTTTGGAGCTCTTTTTGACAAGGGTATCGACGAAAAACAGTCATTTAATCTTCGCGATGTATTGAAATCGTCGCAGACGGAACAATTAAAATGGGAAAAACAATTTTTGGGAATGTATGTCTCACGTCATCCGCTTTCCGGATTACAAAAATATTTAAGGAAAAAAGTTAATTTAATAGGAGAGCTCCAAAAACAACAGATTGGAAAACATATAAAATTGGCAGGATTGATTTCAGGGGTAAAGAAGATTTTGACGAAAGGCGGTGGTTATATGGCCATTTTTATACTTGAGGATTCCACGGCGAAAATCGAAGTTACGATTTTTCCGAAAAGTTATCACCAATTGGCCCCAATGCTCGAAGAAGATCAAGTTGTTGTTGTGGAAGGAAAATTTGAAAATAGAAGAGGCGGCTGTCAGTTACTGTGTGAAAGCATTAAAAAGGTTTCTTTGGAAAAAATGATTGAAAAAGCGAAAGAGGAAAAAACCTATGACGCAAAGGAAAAAACGAGTAAATACATTCCGTTTATCAGTGAACTTTTACATTCTGAAGAAAAAGATGAGATAATGGATTTTGATATCTCCGGCATGAAGATATTGGAAGGTGAAGTGTTTGGGAAACCAGATTCAGATGAAATTCCTGACGAAGTCTATATTATTAAATTGGTGAAAAAAGTTGATAAGGAATTTTTGGACAAAATCAAAAATCTTTTGACAAAATATAAGGGTGATCGGGAAGTTGTTATTTACATCCCCTGCAAGGATAAAACAAAAAGGATAAAAGTGCCTTTCGGCGTTTCGGTTAATGAAGAGTTTGAAAAGGAGCTTGGAATTCTTTTAAAGTAAATTGATTTACTGGCGAATCAGTTTGATTTTTAGTTAATGAAAACATATAGTTACAGGGCTTATTAATTTTAATTTTAATTTTATGTACAGAACTCATTTACTTAATTTGCTTTCAGCAAAAGATGAGGGGAAAAATGTTGTGTTAGCAGGATGGGTGCATCGAAGAAGAGATCACGGGGGAATTATTTTTATAGATCTTAGAGACAGGTACGGATTGACCCAAATTTGTTCGGATCCGATAAATTTCAAAGATGCTCACGATATTTTAAATAATTCGAGATCGGAATTTGTACTAAAGGTAGAAGGGACTGTGCGTCTCAGACCGGAGGGGCAGGCAAATCCAAAAATGAAAACTGGTGGAATAGAGGTTATTGTTAAGAGGGCGGAAGTGATTAGTAAATCACTCCCTCTTCCTTTTGAAATCGATCAGGACAAAGAAATCAATGAAGAGGTTAGGTTGAAATACCGATATTTGGATCTTCGAAGACAAAGAATGCAGACAAATATAATTAGACGTTCGGAAGTTATTAAATACGTTCGAGATTTCTTGGAGAGAGAGGATTTTCTGGAAATTGAAACTCCGATTTTAATCAAAGGGACACCGGAGGGAAGTCGTGAGTACATCGTTCCTTCGAGACTTTATCCTGAAAATTTTTATGTTCTTCCACAGTCTCCACAGCAGTTGAAACAGCTACTTATGGTCGCCGGTTTCGATAAATATTTCCAGATCGCCCGATGTTTTCGAGACGAGGATCAAAGAGGAGATCGCCAGCCGGAATTCACGCAATTGGACATGGAGATGTCTTTTGTTTCGATGGAAGACATTATCGATGTGAATGAACGTTTGATGAAAGAACTTTTGAAAAAATTTGTCCCGCATAAAAAAGTTGGGAAGAAATTCCCGAGATTTACATTTCAAGAAGCGATGAATTGGTATGGCAGTGATAAACCCGATATAAGATTCGATTTAAAATTTACCGATATAACTGACTTGGCTGAAAAAAGTGATTTCCAAATATTCAAGAATGTCGCTTCGCAGGGAGGAGTTGTAAAAGCTTTGAAAGTCGAGGGTGGCGCAAGTTTCACACGTAAACAAATCGATGATTTAGAGGCTTTGGCGAAAGAAAACGGCGCGAAAGGTTTAATTTATTTGGTGATCGAGGAAGGTGGGTACAAATCGCCAATTGTTAAATTTTTTAAGGAAGAAGAGTTAAACGCTTTTGCGAAAAAATGCGAGGCTAAAAAAGGCGATATAATTTTCTTTGCTGCTGATAAGTGGAAGAATTGCTGCGAAATTTTGGGGATTGTCCGTTTGAAAATCGCTGATTATTTGAATTTGAAAGATCCGAGTGTTTTCGCGTTTTGTTGGGTAACACATTTCCCATTATTCGAATACAAAGAAGAAGAGAAAAAATTGGACGCTGTTCACCATCCGTTTACGTCTCCTGTATTGGAGCATGCTCATTTGCTTTCCACTAAACCTGAAGATGTGTTGGCGAATGCCTATGATATCGTTTTGAACGGGATTGAAATTGGTGGCGGCAGTATAAGGATTCATGATCGAGATATTCAGGCGCAAGTGTTTAAAATTTTGGGAATTTCTGACGAAGATGCCGAAAGAAGATTTGGCCACATGCTTAAGGCTTTTGAATTCGGAGTACCTCCGCATGGGGGGATTGCGTGGGGGCTCGATAGATTAATCATGCTTTTCCAAGATGAGCCAAATATCAGAGAGGTTATTCCGTTCCCGAAAGACCAGCAGGCTAGAGATTTGATGCTTGGCGCTCCTTCTATCATGCCGGAAGAGACGCTTAGTGAGTTACACATAAAAACCGTATTGCCTCCAAAGAAAAATTAAGAGAAAACCAGCTGAATTCGGCAAGTGCTTTTATTGATATAATCTATTAATCGTGTTATAATATTCCTATGTCTATATGGTTATTAATAGTATTAATTGTTTTAGGAGTAGCCGCCGCTATTATTGTTTTGGTGTACCTGTTTAGATATCAAATGAATCTGAATAGGGCGTTGAATATGGTTTTTCTTGAAATTAAAGTCCCGAAAAAGGAGTCTAAAGAAGATCGCGAGGTTGAGGGGGAAAAATATTCCGCATCAAAAGATTTTAAGGAAGTCATTGGTATAATGACCCACTTTTATGAGGCTCTGCACAGTTTGTATTCCGAACGATGGTACAAAATTTTTAGATCACAAGAGTTTTTTTCTTTTGAACTTGCTACGATCGACGGACTTGTCCATTTTTATATAGTTTGCCCAAGAAATGTAGTTAATCATATCGAAAAGCAGATTACCGCTTTTTACCCCGACGCTTATGTTGAAAGGGTCGATGACTATAATATTTTTAAGCCAAATTGTAAGGTAGATGGACATTATTTGTATTTGGCTGACCATTATTCTTTCCCCATAAAGACATATCAGAGATTGACATCCGATCCTTTGAACGCGGTTATTAACTCTCTTTCTAAGCTTGGTAAAGAAGAAGGTGCTGTTATCCAAATAATGGTAAAACCGATCAAAAATGGATGGCAAAAGAAGGGGCGTGAGTTTGCGGAGAAAAAGTTTTTGCATCACAAAAAGAAATCGAGTTTTACTTTCCTAAATCCATTAACCTGGTTTAGTGCACTAATTGAGCTTCTCTTCCAAGGTGAAAAAAGTGTTTTAAATATGGACAAGGATGGTGTTTCCACCAGAACTACCCCTGTCACCGATGACGAGGTCAAGGCTATGGAGGAAAAAAATGCAAAACCTGGGTTTGAAACGATAATTAGAGTGATTGCTTCTGCCGACACAAAAAATAAGGCAGCCGAACTTTCCGAGGATTTAAAAAATTCTTTTACTCAATTTGAGTTTTCCAATAATAATCATTTCAAAACTTCGTACTGGCATAATAATAAAACTTTAATTAAAAATTTTGTCTTTAGACATTTTAGGAGAAGTTCAATCATGTGGTTTATGCGGAAGAAAACCATTTTGTGCAGTGAGGAACTGACCGGAGTTTTCCATTTGCCCAATATTAGATTTAATAAATATCCGCAGATCGCTTGGCAGAATTTTAAAGTTGCTCCTGCGCCTTCGAATATTCCGACTGAGGGTATTTTGATCGGTCACAACATTTATCGTGGTGAAAAACGAGAAATCAGGATGAAAAACGAAGATAGATTTAGACATTTTTATATCATTGGGCAGACCGGTACCGGTAAATCTTCGTCTTTGCAGGTTTTGATAAGGCAGGATTTGAAAGCCGGAAAAGGAATAGCTGTGGTCGACCCCCACGGGTCTTTGATTGAGGATATTATGTCTTTTATTCCGCGCGAGCGGGCAGATGATGTGATTTATTTCGATCCTTCCGATATGGAGAGACCTCTGGGTCTTAATCTTCTCGAAGGCGATACGTGGGAAGAGAAAGAACTTGTTTCGTTGGACGCTATGAATATCATGATCAAGTTGTTCAATGAAGAAATTTTCGGACCTAGAATTCAGGATTATTTCAGAAATGGTTGTTTGACATTGATGTCGGATCCGGAAGGAGCAGCCTTGACTGATGTTGTAAGGCTTTTCACCGATGATGATTTCCAAAAATTAAAAGTTCAACATGTAACGAATCCAGTGATACGAACATTCTGGGAACATCAGATGGCAAAAACCGGACAGAGGGAAAAACAAGAGATGATCCCCTACTTTGCCGCTAAATTCGGTCAATTCATCACTAATACGATGATGAGAAATATTATTGGCCAGACCAAGAGTACTTTTGATTTCTTTAAAGTGATGCAAGAGGGGAAAATTTTACTTATGAATCTCTCGAAAGGTACTGTTGGGGAGATCAATTCAAAGCTTTTAGGTCTTATCATTGTACAGAAACTTCAGATGGCCGCTATGAAACGCCAAAAGATACCGAAAGAAGAAAGAAAAGACTTCTTCTTGTACATTGATGAGTTCCAAAATTATATTACGGATAGCATTGAAACTATTCTTTCGGAGGCAAGAAAGTATCGACTTGGATTGATTATCGCCCATCAGTATTTGGCTCAGTTGGAGGGCGAACAGAATGCTTTGAAAAAGGGTCAGTCAAAGATTAAAGATGCTGTGTTCGGTAATATCGGGACAATAATGAGTTATAAGATTGGCGCTCAAGACGCCGAGTTTATGGCAAAGGAAATGGCCCCGGTATTCAGCGATCAGGACTTGATCAATATTGATAAATATAAAGCGGTTATGAAGCTTTCTATAGATACACAG
>Ga0233420_10000767_pt1 | contig 12901 bp, 12 predicted proteins | sample Watercolumn_Mata_4_FD_183009 | JGI IMG/M metagenome (GOLD analysis project Ga0233420, IMG submission 183009) | Freshwater microbial communities from Lake Matano, South Sulawesi, Indonesia - Watercolumn_Matano_2014_102_MG | ecosystem: Environmental > Aquatic > Freshwater > Lake | place...
CCAAAAAGTAGGTGGAAGATTAATCATAATGGTAGTTTTGTTAATATTGTTTTTAAATGTTCAGCTTGATTAACCGCATCATTAATTGCAATATGGTTATTTTCGGTTCTTGTTAATTTATCACTGTGGAAGAATTTAGACAATGTACGATAACACATCTCATTTTGGTATTTCCAATTAGGTTTAATATCACATTTACGATACACTTCTTTAAGAATTGGTATATCGAAAAATACCCCATTACTCCAAATATATTCATCTGGTAATAACCAGTTATTGAATGAACATAAAGCGGTTTCCAAAATTAATTTTTGTTCAGATAAAATAGCAAATCTTGCTTCGGTTGATTGCTTAAGCCACCATTCTAAAGTCGGAGCTTCAATAAATAAACCTTTTTCTAAACAAGATTGGATATCTATAACACAATAAAATTTATCATTAGTATTTAATCGAATTGCCCCTATTGAAAGTATAACACTCCCAGGTGAAACCCCAAGAGTTTCAATATCTAACATCACATTTGACATTTATTATTGCCTTATTCATAAGTAAAAAAATATTGTAATTATATATCTATATGAAAGTAGAAAAAAATATTACATAATTATTACAGTTAAAAAATCCCCAGAGATATTGCTTCTCTGGGGAGTCTTTAATGAACAATCCTGAATAGCGAGTGCCCATTAAATGTCAATCTCGAAATTACCCTTATGACCCTGAAACCAGTGTAAATAGAAGAGTTCTTGGGTTATCAGTTTTCGGAAGATTCGACTTTCTTATCCTCAATGATTACTAGATTGTTGTCCTCGGACAACTCGAGGCTATATATACAATGCGCTGATTGAAAATTCTAATGTGAGATTTCTTTCAACAAGAGCATTTCCACTGTGAAGTTCGTATGCTCCATAGGAATGAAATTTCCCAAATATCTCAAATAATGGCAGTGAGCTCAACTCTCCAATTCTCTTTCAAGATTCTACTATTGAAATTCAACAGCCACTGAAGGCGGTCCACTAGAATGACTAGTTAGATTACCTAACTATTCCTATATTCTGTAGCCTGTACTCCATAGCCTTACTAGAAACTTCAAACTTATCAGCCATAGCCTCAATGAAAAACTGTACTGGGGTTTCTTTCACCCCTGTCTTTTCTTTGTGAATGTTGATAATTCTTTGCCCTTCATCAAGAATAAGTGACTTTGGCATAAGAAGCTGAGCTGCAAAATTATTTGCTTCAGATTCATAAGAATCCCAATAGGACTCAATTTGGTTCATAGTTTTTTGTGAATCCATGAACCCCTTCTTAGACTTAGCACTATGTAAGCAGAAATGCCCAATCTCGTGCGCAAGCGTAAACCGCCTTCTTGGGCTGTAAAAATTCTGAATTGGATTGATTTTTACAATAGGTGTTTCTGCTTTGAAGAATATTTCACCAACTATGTCTTTTGGTTCGAGTGAAAAATCCGACTCAACAAGAATACCAAGTTCGGTTGCTATCTTATCAACATTAACAGGGGCTTTAATGTCAAAACCCTTCTCCTCTTTGAGGTAAGTTAGTAACATTGTGGCGTTTGAGAACAGATGTTCAGTTTCACTCATGACTATTCTCTGTCCATTTTTAGTTGTAGAACTAACCATTTCAATGGGGCCCGCTTCTTGTATTGCTTGGTTGGCAGCTACCTTTGAATCAGCGAGGCTCGCTTGAATTAGTTCGCCAATTTTCGACAAGAGGTGTTTATCAAGATAGTGTATAATATCTGGGCTATCCAAAATGGCGTTTACCAAAACAATCCCAACACGTTTATCATTTTTGATTTTTTCTTTTAATTCATCAATTAACTGTGATTCTTGCAATCGCTTAGTTGCCGAAAATTGCTGAGTAAATACATATTCTGCTATTGCTAGTATTACGGTCACACTAACAAAAATAATAGTTGTAAATATGATGTATATATTTGCTATAGATACGGCATCAATAAGTGTAGAAACCTGCACAGATCTTAACCAACTGGTAATCCAAGGAGTAATTACCCATACGGCAAATCCTGCAAGAAGAACAGTGAAGATTTTGTATATTTTTTTGAACATAGATTTCCCATACTCTTTGTAAATCTAACGTGGTATCAGCCTCAAAAGTGAAGCTAATACCACGGACATGAGCATATCTAACGTGTTACACCATGTCAATATTGAAACCTAATTAAAAGTTGTATATTTTCCAAGAGATTTACCCAGATCTTTACACCCATGAATCACTCGAATCTGCCACACCTGCTAGAGCAAGTGAGAAATGCAATTCGACTCCATCATTACAATCTCCACACCGAACAAACCTCGACTGGATCAAACGATTCATATTATTCCACTATAAGAAACACCTGAAGAAATGGATGTGGCAGAAGTGAAACAGTTCCTCAGCCATCACCTGGTAATGGGCTTTAACCTTCAGTTCCCCAACCGGGGCTTTGGTTTGGATATAGTTACTCTCCACTGAATAATCATTTTTTAAAAAAAAGGTAGCCCAACATCTATAATCGACAATGTCCAGCGCTCGGAAATACCAGCAACATGGACAATGTCAGCCAAATACCATCACTCACTATTCAGGACTACCCTTTATTGTAAGCTTGGTACCATAATGCCATTTAATAAACTATATGAACTAGAATTAAAAATTTTAAAATTATAACCAGTATTATATGTTAATTTTTGAACTTTAAAATTACAATTCGTAAATGAGCTGTTATCATACTCAGCTAATGAAATATTATCTTTAATTTCTTGTAATAGTGATTTTTTATTAGCATTAGTAATATATCTATATTCAAAACCATTTTCAATAATCTTAAAAAACGATTTATTGAACTGGAAGCTGACTTTACAATATTTTTTATCTGGAACTAATGAAAGGGTTCCCTGTAAATTATATTTAATATTTAATAAATCACTAAATCTTTCAGCTAAAGTTTGATTTAAAAACTTAATAGTCATATATGATTTAGTTTTATCTTTATTAAATGAAATTGTGCCGTTAGTGAAGAATATTCCATATATTAATCCATTTAAAAAACTATATGGAGCGGAATATATCCATTCAACAAAATTTTTATTTGAAATAAAAATTTCTGATAATTTCTGATTGAAATTAGCATCTATTATTTGAATATATTCATATTTCTCACCATCTATACGTCCCCTATGAAATACACATGTCTTAATCCGTTTATTTATTAATGATAATAAATTATGACTATCCTCTTCTAATGATACCCAAGTAAATCTTGGAAGTTGTTTAGTACTTTTATCAATAAATCCTCTGGAATACCATTGACCAAATATAAATCCTAAATCCATTGTCAATTCTAACTCAACTTCAGGTAACATCTCTATTCGCTTACCAAAATATTTATTATTTTTTAAAAGAGTTGTATTATTAATATTTTGTAGATCTAAATTTGTTATATTTTGATCATTATCAATAATGCAATTTCTTTGGGTGATATCAAATGGGTGAAGTAGATGGGGTCTTATCCTATATAAATCTTTAAGATTTGTATAATGAAGAATTGATTTGATTTTATTTAATGTAATCTTTTTATTTGCAGTATTAAACGAATGTATAAAAACAGGTTCTTCAAATAAATATTCCTGAATTGTTAAATTTGTTTTTGTAGTAATTTTATTTAATTCTTTAACATTAAATGTATTAATTACTTTATGAATTGGGATAATGCTAGGAGATTTATCCTCATTAAAAAACATTAATTCAGTATTATTAACGGCGCAAAATTTATTGTTTGATTTTTTCTTTTCTATGTTCATGTTATTAGTTCCAAATAAAAAAAATTATCTATTTATTAATAGGGATGGATAACTACCATTTATTAATGGGACATGATTGTGATTTAAATAATGATTTTATAGTTAACAAACATCCGCACTTTTCACATCTTATTAATTTATCATTTCCATTATCGTATAAAAACTCACATTCTCTACATATATCTAACCGTTCCTTAGATAGTTCATAATCCTCATATATATCATTCAGTAGTTTCTTGAACATTATTTAATTTTTCCAAATCTTCTGTTGAAATAGCCGAAATTTTAATTGGATTTGCATAGATTTTACTAGCATTAAAAATAATCAATTTCTTAGAATTAATAATAACATCTTCACCTTGATCAATTATTACTCTTTTGTTTAAAGTAATTTTTATAAAACTCTCACCAATTTGAATTTCTTCAAAACATTCACTCAATATTGATAATAAATTAAATATTTTCTTTGGAAGTTTTATCCAATTTAACATTTTGTTGTACCACTAACGTTGCCCAAGAAGGAAACAAATTTTTATTAGTTAATATAAAATTAACTAAATAATTATTTACTGTTTTATATTTAATTAATTCAGCACTAAGTTGAAGTTGAAATGCTTGCGATTTTGATTGTAATCTAGATAATGCTTTCTGCTTACCAAGATTCTTATCATAAATATCCATAACATTAGAACATGCAAATGAAAATTTAATAATATCACTACCAGGTTCCCTAAATGTAGCAATAGTGATTACATTAGTCCTAGCTTTACCGCGTTCACCAAAATAATGAAATTTATACATTTATCTACCTATTTAAATACTGATATTTCATTGGCAATGTCTCTATTTACCGCATTAAACTCTGTAAATTTATCCGGATACCGCCTTTTTAATTTTTCAATATTTTTAACCAATAGTTGATTAACATCAAATTCTAATATATAACAAATTGCATTAATTGATATTATAATGCGTTTCATGATATTTTGTATCATATCATTTGAGAAATCTTTCTTGTAATATATTTTACGTTTAGCTAAATCAATTAATTCACTAGAATTAATTATTAAATTTTCAATATATATATCAATATCTTTATTAATTACCATATCTGGTTTGAAAAATTCACAATTTATTTCAAACGGCAATTTCAATTCATCATGCATAATAGCAAGATACCAACAAACATCAGATAACTCCTCTTCATAATTACCACGATCACGGGTTGCTTTATTTGAAAGAAGTTCAATACTTTCGGTACATATACCCAAACATGCATGTAAAATTCGAGTATTTATATCGATATCGGATAAACTAATTACTGATTCTGTTCGAATCGCTTCTTGTATGTAATTCATTAATTTTACTATAAATGTAGTTTAAAAAAATTAATAGTGAATTTATTATGAAAATTATTAAAATTGATATAATAGAAACACTGACCAATAAAATCTCAATCATTAATATATATATTTCGTATATCACATTTACCGAACTCGTCTTCAAAAATTGCATTTTTATATTTTATTACATTAGAGAATAGATTCGGAAATTGGCTATCTATAAGATCAAAAACAACTGGAATTTTTTTATTTTCAGAACTACGTAAAATTCTTCCTATTGATTGAACTAAAGACACCTTCCCCTTATATGGACTACCTAAAACTAAAGCTGATAATTCAGCATAATCAAAACCATGAGAACAAAATTTAAAAGTTCCAATAAGTAATGTATCTACTCCTTTGTCAATATTAGGCTGCTTTGAATATATAGCTTTTGCAGTTATACTAAATTTACTAAAATGATTAATAATTGAATCTATTTGTTTAATTGTAGAAACTAATATTAATGTACGATGTCCAGTATTAATACATTTTTGTGCTATTTTCAATAATACATTTAAATAATGAGAATTATTAAATATTATGCTATTATAGAAGGATTGTAATTTAATATAATCCTTTAAAAATACTGCTCGATATTTCTTTTTACTATCTAAATTAGAATCATAATTTACATAAATTATCTTAGGTGTAAAATCATAATCTTTAGCAGTATAAACAATATCCCCTATAGTATTAAATAATAATAATGCATGAGCATCTCTCACATAAGGAGTTGCAGATAACCCTATTATATTTTGAGTATTTAAAAATAAGGTACTCATTGCATATTTAGGACCGGCTGAAGTTTTATGAACTTCATCATATATAACTAAATCAAAACCACAATCTCGAATTTTAATATAAAATTCCTTCAAATTACGTTTTAATTTAGACAATAATGTCTGCACCATTGTTATTGTAATTTTTTTATCTAAATCAAATTTAGAACCTTGAATAAATCCAATATCACCTTCGGTTAAATTTGTAAAATTTATAATAGATTCAACAAATTGGTCTTTCAGTTTCTCATTATCTACTACAATAAGAGTTTTTTTTCTTAATTTGCACGCTAGATAAATTGATATTGCGGTATTATGGGTTACAATAAAATCATGCAATAAATATAGATGATTACCATCTAATTCAAATCCATAATAATTCCCATAACCAATAAATTCAAGTGTAAATGAACATGTTAAATCAGTATTATAATTTGAAGTTTTTTCAATATTATGTTTAACACATGGAATTTTATAAATTGAACCAGAAATTGAAATATTTCCATCTATCTCACAAACATTAAACCCCAATGACCTAGCTAAGAAGATAATGTTATGAAGATTTGGAGTATTTAATGGAATGTGAAATTCCATGTTAGAAATCAACTTCCCACATTGGTCTAATATACTAGCAAGGATCAAAAATCTTTTATGAGAAGAATTTATGATATAACTTCTTATTAAATCAGGACTAGAAGAATTTAAAATATATGAACCTATATCATACGATAACTCAATATCAATCTCATCAAATTCAACAGCGGTTCGCCATAATTTATATTCGAATTGATTATTTAAATTAATAAATTTACAAATTTCAATATTGAAAATATTGCCATTAGAATTTTTTAAACTTAATATATGCTCATCATTACAAACAAATGGTTCACCATATTTCGGTATTACTTTATATAATTTACCATATCCAATTGATGTAGATAATACTTTTCTAGGAGTAGAATCATCCCCCATAAGTAAATCACCAACTATAATATCTTCTACATTTTTAATATTTCCATTATGTAGTAATATTTTAGTTCCTATTCCATGGCATTTACCAGCTCCAGGTCTTGCATTTAACAAACCATTTACACAATTATTTTCTTCATATTTATTAATGAAAGTTTCAACAATTGGAATTTGGTAATCTCTTAAATCTCGTATGAAATATAAATCATCTACAACTTGAGGACCAAATGCTTTATCTATATGTTGTATTAATTTTTTAAATGGGAAATTTTCATAAAAGTATCTAGGTAAAAACACATATTTATCATTTGTATAAAGTACATATTCCCTCTCAGGATACTTTTCAAATAATTTATAATATGATTCATATTCAGCTAAATCATCTTTAGGTAATAAGGTCCACATTTTAGTTATCGTGATTTCTAATTTTTTTGATTTGCTTTTTGTTACTATTATTTGTTAAATTTCGACCACCTTTAGAATTTTTTAAAAGTCTAGAATAGCGATCTTCACTTTCACAATCAACACAGATATTTTTTTCAATATTGTCAATATCTGCACTTAAAATCACTTTACATTTAAAACATTTCTTCATATTCAGAAAAATTCTCACTCAAATCTTCTTCAAATTCGTCAGCCATATTAGTTTTCATTATTTGTTTCTTTAAATTGTCATTAAGCTTTTGACTTAAAATTTGTTTTTCATTCATAGATAAATATGCAATAAAATCCATTTCATCATCAATAAATTCACATTCATTAAATTTACCTTTTTTAATATGTATTGGATATGTAATTGTATTATTAATATATTGCTTCTTTCCATTAGAATCAACAATAATATAAATTACATTACCTTTTATTATTTGAATATCAAATAGTATACATCCAGGTGGAAGAACCGTGGATGGAAGTTTAGTTAATAAATTATCGAATTGAATATCTTCTTCGATTTGATTATCCTTAACCCATTCACTATTTTTGTAATTGATAATTTTTTCAAACTTCTCAATACACTCGTTTAAGCGATTAGTTTCTTTTACTTTTGAAAAATCAATATCATCTAAATCAGGGAATAAAAATACTCCATCTACTAATGTTCCAATATGTTTAGAATTACATTTAATTCCACATAATTTCGCAGATTTAACTCCTAAAATTACTTTTAATTTAGCATTAGTAACATCGTGTACTAAGGTACTAAACCCACTACATGAGGTAGCCATTTTCTTTAAAGTATCATCTTCTTTATTACTGGGATTACACAGTATTCTATTTGAAAAAGCATAGTTAATTTTTAATCTATCAAACATTTCAATTAAATAATTTTTAAATTGAAAATGTTTAGATAAAAATTCTTGAGTCCTAATATCATTATCTGATGGGTGTGACCCAATTATTAATACATCAAGAGCCTCATATCGACTACCTTCAAGAACTAATACTCCACGCTTATATCCAGGGCAATATTTACAATGATTTCTATTCTGAATATTATTAATAAATCTATCACAAAATTCAACCATATCAGAATTAATTTTTTTAGATGGGGTTGAATTTATTAGTGTATTATTAATAATTGGAGTAGATATTGGAGTATTTTTATTAATTGATTCTTTAGTATTTAAATTATTTTGTAATTTTTCAATATAATCATTAGGAATTATATTATATTCAAATAATAAAAAGAAATTATTTATTTCGGCTTGATTAAATTCTACTTCATTTACTAAATGACAATAGTCTTCTAGTAATTTAGTAAATTGGTCCCTTTTTAAATTTTGAAACTTATTTATCCATAAATTTTTAACATTCGCTAATTGAATAATTTTAGCGAATGTTAATAACCAATCTGTAGCTGTATATTTTACTGAAACGAAATCATAAAAATTATTTAAATATTTATTTAAATAAAAGCAAACTTTTGGTTCGTTTAAAAAATAAGAAAATAATCTATATTTAGTACTTTGGTTAAATTCCTTTTCATCTTCAATTAATAGATCGATATTCTTAGTAGGGTTTTTAAGCCAATTAGTTAAATATTTTAATTTAACTAATTTATCTTTTTGTACTTTTTTGATATTTGACATAACATACAAACAAAAAAAAGAGGGATGAGTTTTGAACTCACCCCCTCTGCTTATATATTAATCTCCTAAGAGAGATGCAATAATATCATCTTCACTTAAAGAGTTTGCACGAGGACCAGCTGCACCACCACCAAATTCTTTATGTGGCAATTTAGCAAGTGCTGATTCAAGTGTTGCAATACGACTAGTATTCTCTGGGTTATTAGGATCCAAAGCTTTAATACCAGCTTCTAGTTTTAGACGGGTATTGCGTACAATATTATATACTTGCCGAGCTTCAAGTCCCATATCCATTGCGATAGCAGATGGAGTTTCTTCGGCATAACGACGCAAAATTTCAATTCTTTGTTCTTTAGTAATTGAAACATTTTTCTTATCCCGTGGCTTACTAGGCTTACGCTTCTTCTTACCAGTCACTGGATCGATTTCAGGAGCATCAGATGCAGATTCTTCAGCATCCATTACTCCATTATCAAGAACATCAGCATCATCAGTAGCAGTAGGAGCCTGACCAGCAATAAAACGATTAAACGACATAAAATTATCCTCAGTATTAAATTTAAAAATTGGAAAAACTATCTAGCATTAATCAAAGCTAAGAGCTTATCGGCTCCAAACCGTTCATCTTTACAAATAGTTCTTTTTAACGACGTGTCAGTCAGACACTTTATTACAATTTCACTCTCCTTTAAATTTCTAGGAGGCTCAATTGAATATTCCATTGGGAAATTATATACAATCTCTTTTAATTGAGATGGATTCATTTCCCCTAATCCCTTAAATCGGGTTATATTATAACCTTGATTTTTATAATTAACAATTTCATTAAAATCATAAATTGGAATGAATTGTTTTCCCTTACTAGCTCCATATAGTGGTGGTAACACCACCTTCACTTTATGGTTCATAACTAAATTATTGGCGTATTTCCATAACGCAATAGCTGCTAAAGTAACAATATGCTTTCCATCACTATTATGTAATATACATCCAGATAAATCAGCTGTGAAATTATTATTATCTTCTACAGCTAAATCATATACAACATCATAATTATATAATTTTTTAGTCACAGAAGCTATTTTAATAATTTCAAAATTTTCAACTATCGATACTTTTTGTTTCCTAAAAGCAATCGAAAATTTATCAACAGGTCCAAAATTATTAATGGTTAAATTATATAATGAATTTTGCTTGCTTAACGATGGAGTTATTCCTATCTGTTTTAATAATATAATAATATATTTCGTTAATTCTAAATTAGATGAAACGAAATTCGATTTTCTAAATCTAGTATTTAAATCAAATACCAAAGCATTTGAATGGAAAAATCCCTTTAATAAATTTATTCTATTTTCATAATTTGAAGATAATAATTTGTCATATCTTGATTGATTATTTCTCAATCCTAAATAATTTAAAATAGCACAAAATTCCAATGATTTAATTCTGAACTTTATATTAAATTCATTAAGTCTTGTTATTTCAAAATTATAATTTAAAAATTCACAAGCCCCAATAATATCGGTTACATATTGCTTATTTATACATGTAATAATTATTTCATGAGGAGATTTTTTAGAAACTCCAAATTTACCACATCCTAAATACCATCCAATTAAATATGATAATTCAGGATTTAATTTTTTAATTATTTCAATTTTATGATTTGAGCTTTTTATGAAAATTTGATTATCTAATGCATATTTATGAGAAGTTTTATGATAATCTATTCGCAATTGACATTTTCCAATATCAATTGTTGTATAATCTAAACACTTTTTAAATACCTCTAATGGCATTGATGTATTATCAGTTCCATTTATATAGCATCTAAATGTATTAAGATTCACCCCAATTAAATCAGAAACTTTAGATATTGAATATTTATTAAAAGTTAAACTTCCATTGATATGAACTCTAACTAGAGATTCATCTAAATCATGTTCATATTGTAAATAATCCATAATAATATAGCATGACCTAGAAGTTTTCATTTCTTCAAGTATGCTTTCAGATAGATCGAAATATATTTGTTCATTTAAAAATGGTAAATATTTACTTCTAATCATATAATGAATTGAAGTATCTATTTGTAACGGCGAAAGTTGCTCAACTATTTTTGTTCTTATATTATAAAAATATAATACATGATCATCGGTACATTCAAATGAATGCCCGTCAATAGTTGTAACTACATTAATTTCACCTTTACTATATTGATGCTTAATAACATCCAATACTTTTTTTAATTCACATTTACCAGTAAATTCATTAAAAGAAAATACACTATCAATATCATCAATATATTGAATCTGCTGTTTTTTAATAGTACCATTTACTGATTTATAAACAATTTCTTGTTCAGCAGAAATGCTATCTGCATCAGCTATTATCTTTATTTCTTCATATCTGAAAGAATTTTGAGATTCTTTTGATAAATCAATACCAATTGCTTCTAATAAATGTTTAATCTTTTTAGATTCAATTGCTTTATCAATTGGTTTATCAATTGAGTTTAATATTTTACCAGTTAATGGAAATATAGCCTCTGTTTTTTTATTACGTATTTGTAATAATGTACCACCGGCAGATTCTCCTTCAACAATATATAATATTTTCCCGGGAATAGATAGACAATCTTTTAATGGATTATTTGAAGACACCCTAGATTTGGTTCCTCTTAAAACTTTAGCAGCACTTGCTTTAGATTTCTCTTCAATTAATATAGAAAAATGATCAGCAAAAAACTTTTTATTTGAAATGATATTAAGGATTTTAATCTTTAATGTAGTTATAATACTATTTACATTTGATACTAATCTAGTTTTAGTTTGAGAATCAAAGCGGGCATTGACTACATTTAATGAAATATATGCTCGAAAATTATTTAAAATATCAGATCTTGTAATTTTATCATTATCAATATATGAGTTTACAACATTATAGAATAGTGTTGTAAAATTTGAAACGAATGAACCTTCACAAATATTTAGATTAATATCTCCTAAAATTATAGGAGATTTACCACCTGTAATGTCATACGTAAAAAAAACTTGACAATCTTTTTCATCCGCATAAAAAATTGGAACCTCATCAGAAAGATCTAATTTAGTTCGCACAAACTCATCTGCCGTTATTTTAGGTATTTCATTATCATTAAAATATAAATTACAATTATTATAGATTGATTTAATTAAAAATAATCGATCTAATATAATATTTTCATTTATGTTTACTTTTTCAAAAAACTTTGGATTGATAATAAATTCAACTTTAGTAGACCAATTTTCTAAATTGTCTTCTTCAACTTGTTTTACAAATTTAGCATCTTCAAAATAATAATGAAAAACTTTTTTAATATTTTTAAAATTCCTAACTAAAACATGCATTTCTTTTGATAATGCATTAACAACCATTGTACCAACACCATTCTGTCCATGTTGTGCGGTTTTCGCATCAAATTTAGAACCTGAATGAGGTTTAGTTAATGATGCAATAATAGAATCTTGAAAACTCCCATCTGGAAGTTTTACATTAACTCTAGGAAATCCTGGACCATCATCAATTACACAAAATCGCCCATTTCCAAAATTATTAATTTTAATTACACTTACTTTGTTTTCTAAAAGTAAATCAATTGGATTATCAATAATTTCTTTAAATAAATGTATTGGATTATTAGTTGAACCACAATACATATTTGGATTTTTTTTAATGAAATCAATTGTGTCTAAAACCTGAAATTTATTTTCTGTAGACATATAATTTCAAAGTAAAAAATGAAGAATTAAAAATTCTATGTAATTTAATATCTATATGTATCTTTTAAAAAAGTGGAGCCGCAAACAGGAATT
>Ga0233420_10000768_pt1 | contig 12895 bp, 8 predicted proteins | sample Watercolumn_Mata_4_FD_183009 | JGI IMG/M metagenome (GOLD analysis project Ga0233420, IMG submission 183009) | Freshwater microbial communities from Lake Matano, South Sulawesi, Indonesia - Watercolumn_Matano_2014_102_MG | ecosystem: Environmental > Aquatic > Freshwater > Lake | place...
ACCCAGCCAGTCCGTATCCAACAGTTTGTCAAGGAACTAAAAAGTTTTCATTTCCCGCCAAGAGTTGCTCCTGATATGAATTACGGTTTTGGCTACCCTGTTTTCAACTTTTACGCTCCATCCTCCTACTGGATTACTTCTATTTTCAATCTAATTGGATTCGATGTAGTTTCCTCATTAAAACTATCCTTTCTCTTAGCTTTAGTTGTGGCCTTTTTTGGATCTTATCTATTTTTAAAAAACTACTTTGAATTTATCCCTTCACTATTGGGCGGATTTTTGTATATTACTTCTCTTTATTTTCCATTAAATATTTTTGTCAGGGGTAATCTTGCAGAGATCTGGTTTTTGTCATTTTTCCCACTCACCCTTTTTTTTGTATATAGAAATAGTCAAGGATTTGATAATAAAATTTTTGTCGGTTCATCGGTTATCCTTTCCATTCTTATAACTTCTCACAACATCCTTTCTCTTGTCTCGCTGCCTTTTATCTTAATATTTATGATGATTATAAAAAACAAAAGACAAAACTTCTTGGCATTTGGTATCGCGCTTCTTTTGTCCACCTATTTTTGGCTGCCCGTCTTTACCGAGATGAAATTTACCTGGGCACGAGAAGTCGCTTCCCTGACAAACTATCGAGACCATTTCTTGTGCCCAGAACAACTATGGCAGTCATCTTGGGGATACGGCGGATCGATAAAAGGATGCATTAATGACGGTATGTCATTTATGATCGGCAAGTTGCAATTAACTTTCTTCGGTTTAGGAGTAGTAATGTTTTTATGGAAACGGTTTCAAAATAAGATAAAAAAGGTGATATTATTTATGTTGGTCTTGACTCTTTTGCATATCTTACTTACTCTATACCAATCTCAATTTCTCTGGGAGTTACTATCTCCAATTTCATCTATAGTTCAATTTCCTTGGCGCCTCATCGTACCGCCTCTATTGGGAATGTCTTTTTTCTCGACTTATTACTTTAACAACCTAAAAATTCCTTTTAGGAATATGTTTATGACAATAATTTTAGTGGTTCTTTTAATTGTTAACGGAAAATATTTTATTGGGCAACAAATGACAAAAAAAGAATTTGAAAATAAATTTCTATCTCAAATTTATACAGAAAAAAAGGCGGCTTACGCTGTTGCAGAATATCTTCCAAAATCTATAGATTATAAATATTGGCGTAGTTTAGAAAAAAAGGAAATAATTCCGTTAGAATTTCTTACTAAAACAACAATTAAACCTTTTAATATAAAGAAGCAAACATCAATAGAAAATATCGGTAATATTATATCGATTTTCGGCATTGTTTTACTATGGACAATCTCAAAAAGAAAACGATAATATCGGCATTCAGTCTTTTTTTTCAAAGTGGCTATTCGGCTGGACTGGGTTTTTTGGCCAATCTGATTCTGACCATTCTCTTAACGCCACAGATATTTGGAATTTATTTTACGGTACTATCCCTAATTGCCATTCTTAACTACTTTTCCGATATTGGTCTAGCAGCCTCTTTGATTCAAAAAAAAGAAATTGATACTAAAGATGTCTCTACTGTTTTCACAGTTCAACAACTAATGATATTAACGATTATTTTTTTCGGGTGGCTAGCAACTTCAATGATTATTAAATTTTATAAATTACCACTCGAAGGCCAGTATCTTTACTGGTCATTATTATTTTCCTTTTTTTTATCTTCATTAAAAACAATTCCTTCGATTCTTTTAGAAAGGAAAATAAAATTTCAAAAAATTGTTTTTGTTCAGGTTATTGAAAATACCGTCTTTTATTGCACTGTTATTATCATGGCGGTACTAGGTCTTGGACTAACAAGTTTTACACTTGGAGTGATCTTAAGGGCAATTATAGGTCTTGTCGCCATCTATTGGCTTTCACCTTGGAAAATTGAAATTGGAATCGATAAAAATGCGCTAAAAAAATTGCTATCTTTTGGCGTTCCTTTTCAGATGTCATCGTTTTTGGCTTTAGTCAAAGATGATCTGCTGACTTTATATTTGGGTAAAGTATTAGGCTTCCAAGCATTGGGTTATATCGGGTGGGCTAAAAAATGGGCAGAATCACCGATAAGAATAATTATGGATTCATTAAGTCGAGTTCTTTTTCCTGTAATTTCACTTTTTCAAGAAGATAAAGAAAGACTTAAGAAAGTAATTGAAAAATCAATCTATTATCAATCAGCAATCGTCATCCCGTCAATCTTTGGCCTAGCTATAATTATGGGCGAACTGGTAAATTTTATTCCAAAATATATTAAGTGGGCGCCGGCGCTACCGTTATTTTACCTTTTTTGTATATCCGCGCTTTTCTCTTCCTATTCGACTCCTTTTATAAATCTTTTTAACGGCCTTGGAAAAGCAAAACTTTCATTTGTTTTTATGGTAGTTTGGACTACAGCAACTTGGATACTAACACCTGTTCTTACCCACGTCTATGGTAGTTTTGGCTTTCCGATTACCTTAGTAATTCTTTCCAGTTCATTTATTATTGTGGTTGGATATGCAAAAAAAATACTAAAATTTTCATTTTTGGATAATGTATCACAGTTTTTTATTTCATCCTTGGCAATGACTGCAGTTTGCCTGTTGTTGGCCTCTTTATCCTTCCCAAAAAGTCTATCTTTGATTCTTATAGTTCTCGGGGGTATAATAACGTATTTGTTTACCCTAAGGCTATTATTTAAAATAAATTTTCTTAAAGAACTAAAGGAATTTACAAAATAATATATGGATAAAATTACCGCTGTTATCGTAGCAAAAAACCATCCGCCCTACCTTCTTAAAGTAATCGAATCGGTTACCGAATTGGTAAATTCAGTTATCATTGTTGATATTGGGATTGAAAAAGAATTTGTCGATCAACTGGCAAACCTTAATAAAGTAAGTATTATTAAAATAAACGAAGAAATTCCATATGTTGAACTAATTAGAGAAAAAATTAAGAATTTTGCCAAGACAGATTATGTATTTTTCCTTGATCCGGACGAGGTGGTTTCTCCAAAGTTAAAAATTCTCATAAAGTCTCATCTTAATTCCTACGATTTTTTTAAAATTCCAAGAAAAAACATTATTTTCGGCAGGTGGATCAAACATAGCCGCTGGTGGCCTGATTATCAAACAAGAATTTTTAAAAAAAACAAGGTTGTTTGGCCTAAAATAATTCATAGACAACCAAGGGTTTCCGGTCGAGGATTCGAAGTAGATGCGAGAGAAGAATTTGCCCTCATTCATCACAACTACCGCGATCTTGATGAATATTTGGAAAAAGCCAGACGATACGCTAAATACGAAGCTAAAGAATTAGCTGAAGAAAAAAAGATTTTTACTTTTTCCGATACGGTAAAAAGATCGCTTAATGAATTTATCAGTCGTTACTTTGCCGCTGAAGGATATAAAGACGGTGCCCAGGGTTTCATATTGGCAATTTTCCAATTGATATATTATTTTTTGGTTTATTTTTATTATCTTGAGTTAAAAAAATTTAAATCTATGGAAAAAATTGACGAATCTGAATTCTTTCGCTTAGGTTTAAAAGAGGTACTCCACTGGAAAAAACAAAAGACATTAAAGGACAAGCTTATTAAAAGAATTTTATGACGGCAATCGTTCTTTATTTAATTTCGTCTCTCACAAGGCTGTTATTTATTTTCTATTCATTTCCATCTGTCACTCATGATGAAGCCGATATTTTTATCAACGGATATCTCGTGGCGAAAACCGGATCTGACTTATGGAATCATGGACTATTTTTGATAAGCGGTCTTCTCTCTGCAAATTCATCCTTTGCTATCTACCTCAACGCTTTATTCTTTAAGATATTTCCTAAAACGATTTTTTTCAGCCGGTTGCCATTTCTGTTGTTAAATTCATTTATTCCTCTCCTTATTTACTTAATTACTAATAAACTGACTAAAAATAAGATATTTTCGCTAATTGTCTTTATCGCTGCTAATTTTTCCCCATGGCTAGTCTATCTTTCCGGACAGTCGGCATTCAATGCTCCCTTAGCTTTTGTTTTTTTACTATTCGCTATTTATTCACTGATTTCTATCAAACTATCCTTAATTAGATATGGGCTTTTTTTATCTGCGGCATTTTTATCTTTTAATTCTTATTTAGGTGCAGCTTCGGGTTTTATCCTTTTACTCTTAATCGCTCTTATTATCGATGAAGTCTCCCGAAACAAAAAACTCGATCTTAAAAGCCTGATTCGGCTCTCATTTTTCTCATTAATTATCTATTTAGTTTTTACCGGATTGATGTTTTTAGCTCCAGGTAATGAACTTTTAAAATCAACCGGTTCCGGCATCTTGACTGCTAATAAAAATAAAATAGAACATACTGTTTGGTATGAGAGATTGGTTAATCAAGGATCACCATTAGTCAAAAAACTCATGGCAAATAAAGTCACCGTTGCAACTGATCTTTTTCTTGACCGTTATACTAGTGTTTTTGACCTGAAAACTTTATTTGTAAAAGGTGATAGTCATCCGATCTACGGTAATAGATTCGGCCAATTTTATTTATGGGAGCTAATTTTCTTAATAATAGGTATTGTAAGATTTTCCGAAATTTTTAAAAAAAACTCTACCAGACTTGCTCTTATAGTTTGCTGCTTTATTATTTTTGCTCCGGTTCCGGTTGTTTTTCAACCTGAGGTCAGCATTGCTCTTCGAGCCTTTCCTCTGATCTTTCCTTTATTATTTCTTATTGGACTAGGAATATTTTTTATTAAATTTAAATATAAGATTAAGCTTGTTTATATTTTTTTATTTTATCTTTTAAGTTTTACCCTTTTTCTTTTTACTTTCTATAATAGAATCAGTGTTGCCGCCAGCGAGCAATGGCATCTTTCAGAGAAGATATTGACCGAGCGTTTAGAATTGTTAAAAACAAGGTATAAACAAATTGTTATTATTACCAAAGAGCCTAAAGAAACTCTCTTGTTATATCATTTTTATCAATCTAAAGACGCTCTAGAAATTAAAAAAAGCTTAAAAGCCAATAACTATCAAACCGATAATATATTTTTTTCCAAACATTGTCCGGATCGTCCGCTTTCCCCGGAAAATTTTTATTTAATGAAAAAGGATAGTTGTAACAAGAATTTATTCAAAACTGTTCCTTATATTGAAGCTTTTGATAAAAGCGGAACAATGTATTATAAAATTGAAAATAATCTATGATCGGTTTAGTCACGGTTAACTACAACCAGTATCAATTAACCAAAGAATTCCTTGATTCTTTAGCTAAAGTAAAAAATGCAAAAAATATTATTGTTTTTATTGCTGACGTTTCATCGAAGAAAGAAGGTTTTGAAATCGGTCGCTACCCGATGAAAGTTGTAATTAGAGAGCTACCTAATAAAGGCTATGCATATGGAATAAACAAAGGAGTAAAGTATTTTTTAAAACATAGGGTTAGTAAATTCTGCGCAATAAATAATGACATATTTTTTAATTTAAATTTCGTTGACAAAGTTAGTCGAGCTTTTGAAAAAAATGATATATTCGGCGGTAAAATATATTATGCGCCTGGATACGAATTCTATAAAAAATACAAAAAGGAAGTCATAGGGAAAATCCTCTGGTATGCCGGTGGAATAAATGATTGGAAGAATGTGGTAACAATCCATCGTGGCGTAGATGAGGTTGACCTAGGTCACTATAATCATATTGAGGAAACCGACTTTATTACCGGATGCATGCTTTTTTTTAACAAAAAAGTTGTCGATAAAATCGGCTTTTGGAATGAAAAATACTTTCTCTATTATGAAGATTCTGATTATTGCGAAAGAGCAAAAAAAGCCTGTTTCAAGCTTTATTACCATCCGGAAATTATCATTTATCATAAAAATGCCCAGTCTACCGGTGGTAGCGGTTCACTTTTACATTTAAAATATCAAAGAAAAAACAGATTAATATTTGGTCTAAAATATGCCCCTTTGAGAACTAAAATCCATCTGATAAAAAATTATATTTTAGGTAGATAATGAAAAAAATTCTTTTTATTACGATATTTTTTTCTATTATTTTTGTTTTTTTTTCCTCTTGGTTTGTAATTAATAAAGATTTGATTTTTCATACCGATATTGCCCGTGATTTTTTGTTAATAGATGAAATTGCTAATAAAAAAATTACACTAATCGGACCAAGAGCAGACTGGAAAGGATTGTTTCACGGACCTCTCTGGCTATACTTTAATTTGCCGGCTTTTCTGATCGGACAAGGAAATCCGATAATTGTCGCATGGTACTGGATTTTTATATTAATTTTATTCTCTATCTTTTATTATTTGGCTATAAAAAAAGTCTTTGACAAAAAAACCGCACTCTTATTTATTCCTTTATTTCTTTCCTCAATGGTCACTTTTTCAAGCAACTTCTATAATCCTATCGGAGCTCTTCTTCTGATGCCTTTATTATATGTCTTAATCATTAAGTATCAAAAAACTAATAAAATGCTTTTTTTGGCTCTCTCTTTGTTGATTTCGGGATTGATGTTTCAATTTCAATTAGCTGTAGGAGGACCAATGTTAATTTTAACCTCTCTTTATGCTTTATATCAAATCATTAAAAATAAAACTCCAAAACACCTATTAGCTTTTTTAATTTTATTTATTCCCTTATCAACTTTTATTTTATTTGATTTAAGACATGACTTTATGCAGTTTAGAGCAGTTATTAATCATTTTAATGGTGTAGAAAAATACAATTCCATTAGCCTGATTGATAAAATTACTAATCGAATTGGAACAATTACTAATCAAGGTTTAGGTTTTTTTAAAGATAAGTTTAGTTTTTTAAATTTAGTTATTGGAAGTTTAATCTCCATTATCATTTCTTACCTGTTTTATAAAAAGAAATTTAAAACTGAATACTTTTTATTTTTATATTTTTTTGTAGGTTTTTATATTCTATCTATTTTTTACCAGGGAGTTTTACTAATTCATTATTATCTACCGTTAACTCCTCTCCCCTTATTGGTTTTTTCTTCTTTTAACGAGAAAATTAATAAAAAAATATTTTACATATTCTATTTGATAATCATTTTTGCCAATATTTTTACTGGTTTAAAACAAATCTCGTTTGCGAATAAATATATTGGCAAAGATAAAACTTCGTGGTCTGGTTTATTAAATGTTGCTAAAACCACTTATACCAACCTCGACCGATCAGAGTTCGGGCTATATTTATATGCTCCGGATATGTATGGGTACTCGCAAAAATACGCCTTTTTATACGGACAAACGCTCTATCCAAATAAAAAAATGGTATTTTCTCAAAAAAGAAATATTACTTTTTTGATTTACGAACCGGCGCCTCAAAGCATGCCTTGGCTGGATGGTTCTGGATGGAAATCCGGTCTTGTCAAAATTGATAAAGAACCAATTCAAACTATAAAATTTCCTAATGGTTTTAGGATGGAAAAATATATTTTAACCGATGAAGAATTAACTATACAATCTGATTCGATTTTAAATGATTGGGTATCTCAAAGATAAAATGATAGTTTTATTATATCTAGTATCTTTATTAACCAGATTTATCTTTTTGTTTTATGGTTATCCTTCGATAACTCACGACGAAGCTGACTATTTTTTAAACAGTTATCTTCTGGCAAAAACGGGTAGTGACATTTTTAATCAAAAATTTTTTCTTACCTCTGGTATTTTAAATGCCACTTCGAGCATTCCTGTCTATATCGGTAGTTTTGTTTATCATTTTTTAGATAAATCGACAATTGCAGGCAGACTCCCTTATGCTATTTTAAATTCGTTGATTCCGGTTCTATTTTATTTAATTTTAAATAAGTTAACTAAGAATAAAACTCTCTCTCTTATAGGTTTTATCGTTCTTAACTTTTCTCCTTGGTTTTCCTATTTGTCATCAATGTCTGCAATTGACGCTCCAACAGCTTTGGTTCTTTATCTTGCTAGTGTTTATGCTCTATTAAAGAAAATTAAACCAATTTACAAAAATTCATTGTTTCTATTCTTCTCATTCTTATCTTTTAACTCTTATATGGGTATAAAAACAATTTTTCTTTATTTGGTCTTTATTGCTTTACTGTCTAAAGATATCTATGACAAAAATAAAATTACGTTTAAAAGTACGGCTTTGAATTTTTTTTATTCATTTATAATATTTGCTTCGCTCCTTGTCATTACATGGAATTCTCCGACTAACCAATACTTCCAAAACCGGTTAAAAGATAAAATCTTGCTACTAAACACTAATCATATCTCAAAAACTGTTGATTCCTTAAGAGAAATGTCCTTAGGCCAAAAACATATCCGTTATCTTTTACATAATAAGTTAACTGTTGGTGTAAGTATGTTTCTCGAAAGATATATTCAAGCTTTTTCTCCAAATATTTTATTTGTTAAAGGTGATTCTAATCCCCTTTATGGCACCGGCTATTTTGGATTATTTAATCTATTTGATGGGATCTTTTTAATTTTCGGATTGCTCTTTGCATACAAGTTGTTTAAAAGTCCATTGATACAAGTTCCATTTATTTTGATATTAATTACTACTCCTTTTGCTGTTGGAATTATGGTCGATGGAGCCACAATTTCTTTAAGAGGACATCCACTAATTATCGGATATTCTTTCTTTATTTCTGTCGGAATATACTATTTACTATCCAAATTAATAAAAAAACATAATTTATTTTTAGGAATCACTGCTTCCATATACATATTAGGATTTATATATTTTTTTATTCTTTTTAAGACCACGATTAGATTTACGTCGGGAGAGCAATGGCATATTAATGAAAAGAATTTAATAGCTAAAATTTTATTAATGGAAAAAAAGTCCAATAATAAAATATTTGTTTACGTAAACGATCCAAAAGAAACCATGCTTCTTTATCTATTTTATAAAGAAAAAGATGCTCAAAAAATAAAAAAGATTATCTCGAGCAATAAATTTGTAGTTAACAACATATCTTTTTCAGATAAATGCCCTCAGGAAAAAATTTCCGAGTCAATTCAAATTATTCATTCCGAAAGATGCCCCATCAATAATCAAATTTTTAAAACTAAAGACTTTATTTATCCGGAAATTCCAAAGGGATCAAAGTATTTTCTTCTTTATTGATTTATACAGCAAATAAAATAAATTAACGATAAGAAAAAATAAAATAATCTTATGTTTTAGTTCAACTTTTTGATCGGTAGTCCAGTAAAGAACTTTACCCCAGCCGCCGAACCGAACATAAGGATAATAAGATATCAATAGGCCAAAAAAGAATACATTTAATTTTGAAACTATATTCTCATAAAAAGGAAGCAAGCCGAATAGCATTATAAAATACCACGGTTGGATTTCCGACTTAAACGTCCAGAAAATTAATAATAATAAAACAGATAATAATACTAATATTTTATTTTTCTTAAATTTAGTAAGAATTAGTATGAAAGGTAAAGTCAAGTATTTAATTCCTATCGAAAGAATTATAAATAATCCAGATAAAAAGTTATTTTTTTTAGAAAAATAATATATTCCTGCTATAACAAGAGAAACAGCGATTAAATCATTATGTCCATTTACTAGGCCTTCAATAATTACCAAAGGACTAGTTGCAAACACTAAGGCCCATTTTTTATTTATCTTTTGAAATAACCAGACTGCAAGTAAATAAAATCCCGCAGCTACAAGCTTAAATAGCAAAAAAGTCGGAAGCAATTTAGCAAAACCAAAAAAAGAAGGAACAAGTGATATCAAAAAAAATACCGGACCGTATAGAGAGTTATGACCGGTCCACTGGGTAAATCTTAGCCAAGGATCTAAATAAAAATCCCCCGGTATATTGGTATATGGTGTCTTAAAATATAAAGTTGTAATCCTTGCGTAAAAAATATAGCTGAAAAAATCAGCTGATAAAAACGGATAGGAAAAAAGCAGTATCCCGCCAATGACTAACGCAATTGTGAATGGACTAATAATAAGTTTTTTATTTCTCGAAATGAAAAGATAGTGAAACAAAAAAAGCAGAATAATAAGAAATAGGTAAACCAACCAAGAATCTTGTCTTCTGTTATATCCAAAATCAACCATAATATTACGAAAGCTTGTCCAAAGAGAATGGTTAAAAAAAGTAATGTTTGGATCAACTAAAGCATATGAATAAATAGTTAAGAATATAATTAGAAGGAAATATAGTCCAAGTAATACCATATGAGCGTATTAGATTATTATATAATTTATAGGTATGAAATGGATAAAAATAGGAGTGTTTATAGTTATTTTCGCTATTTTCGTTTACTTTCGCATTACCCCAATAATTAACCAAACCGTTCCTTACACCTATGATCAAGGAAGAGATTTTCTTAAAATTGAAGAAATTTTCAGAGATAAAAATATAACATTTATCGGTCCGACAACAGGCATCCAGGGAGTTTATCACGGCGTCTGGTGGTATTATTTTCTTATTATTCCATATTTGCTCTTCTCTGGATGGCCACAAGGTTTTTATTACGGATTATTCATATTAAATTTAATAGTAATTTTGTCGTTTTATAAGTTTCTAAAAAAAAATTACTCTTTTGGAACGGCACTTTTTTTTCTTTCAACTGTAAGCGTATCAAATTTTTTTATTAGAAGCTCTTTTTTTGCCAGTAATAATTCTCTTACCCCTCTTTTTGTGCTTGTTTTACTCTTTAGTCTTTACCAACTTTTCAAAACAAATAAATCTCGATATCTTTTTTTAACCGGGCTTTCTCTTGGATTTATTTTTGAAACTGAAATGGCATTTGGTTTATTTATAATTCCGTCATTCTTAATTACTTATTTATTATTTAGAAAACTAAGAGAAATTATTTATTTATTTCCCGGCCTAATCCTCCCGATAATACCCAGGCTTTTTTTCGAATTAAGAAATAATTTTTTACAAACTCGTTCTTTCTTAGATTTTCTATCTTCACCCAAAAATACAAATACTATTCAATTAAAAACAGCAATTACAGATAGACTTGTTACCTTTTGGCAATATTGGACTGGCCTTTTTTATAAAGAAAATATATTTTTTTCAATACTTTTTATGTTAGTTTTACTTGGCTCATTCATCTCAATAAACAAAAAATTTTCCACAAAAAAAACTCTGGTAAATTTTTTATTAATTTTGACCGGGCTAGTTTTCATTTTTTCTTTAACCAATAAAGATAGTTTCTTTTGGAGCTATTATTTGGATGGAATTCAATATGTTTTTTTGTTTCTGTTGACATCAGTCTTTTTCTTCATAGAAAAAAATAAAAAAATATCATTTACAGCTTACTTTTTATTGACATTTATTATCGGTATTAATCTATTTTCTTTAAAATCAGAACTTATTAATAAAAACCCCATTCCTCTGATTGGCCTACGGGCTGACGATACCATTGTTAAATATGTATTGAAAAAAAATACCGGAAAAGAATTTTGCTTAAAAATATATACACCACCTGCTTTTCCTTTTACTTATCGCTATCTACTCGACTACTACACTAAAAAAGGATCTGTAAAATATCCAAAAGCTGATCCTGTCGGTAATCTATGTTGGTACATAATCGATTTCGACAATTATCAAGAAAGAGTGGCTGATTGGCGAAAAGAAAATATTCCAGAAACTGGTCGATTAATTGAAAAAAAAATGATGGAAAATAAAACTTCGGTCGAGCTTTGGTCAATTTGATTTATTTTTTTTATCTTCGACCCAAATCTGCCATAAATAGGATTTAATATCTCCTTCATTAAAATTAATTTTGTTGTTTTCGCGAATCCTCTGTCTGACTTCTTCTTTTTGTTTCTTTAATCCTCCGGTATCGTCTTTTATCCAAAGATCTTTTGTCTGGAAATAGCTAAAAATAAACCAGAATATTATCAATATTAAAATCATAGGTTTGAAGTTAAATTTAAGCAGTTTTTTTTGAATATAAACAACGATAAATATTACTAATAAAGAAGTCATCAGCATATAGTATTCTGAAGTTGAGCCACCATAAAAAGCATAAATAAATGCAGGTATAAGAAACCACAATAAAATCAGATATCCTAAAATCTTTTGTTTTTTATCTTTTTCAAATACAAGAAAAATAAAATATATTGCGGGAATGATAAGAACTATAAATCTATTTAACTTTGGCAGAGAAAGTATCGTCTCAAATTGGATAAAAGCATCATAAAGTCTATGAATAAAAAAACGGAGGTGAAAACCCCGAATTAAATAGTCTTTAAAAAAATTGCTGAATAAATTTAGATTATTATATTTCGTCTGAAAATCGGATAAAATATTTGGAATGAACCAAATTAGAAATAACGGAAAACTAAGAATAGAATAAATTAATGTCTTTTTTTTGTCTTTTGCCAAAATAAGAGAAAAAGCAATGATTATAGGTAGAAAAACAACTGAAAAATGGACGTGCAGAAACACACCGGTAAGGAAACTTATGATAAAAATCCACTTGTAATTACTCTTGAAAATAATCTGATATATTCCGTAAAAAATTAAAGTTGAAATTCCCGGTATCAAAGAAACATTCCATGGTGTACGATTTATGGTTATTAAATACTTATTTGTGGCATAAATAAAAGTTGTAAATAAAGCTGTCTTTTTACCAAATATTTTTAAAGTCACCCAAAAAATTATAATTAAATTAAGGACAAAAACTAAAATATTCAGGTAGTTTGCTCCAGTCGGGTCAAGATTTGTTAAATAGTAAAACGGAACGAGTAAGTAATACCATAACGGGCCAAGATGAAAATGACCCACTCCGGTACGAGGACCATTTAAAACAACGATTTTTTTAACGATAATATCTCTTACTAACCAAGCATCGCGACCTTGATCCCAACCAAAATCCTGAGATGATTCGATTCCGTAAAATAA
>Ga0233420_10000772_pt1 | contig 12877 bp, 9 predicted proteins | sample Watercolumn_Mata_4_FD_183009 | JGI IMG/M metagenome (GOLD analysis project Ga0233420, IMG submission 183009) | Freshwater microbial communities from Lake Matano, South Sulawesi, Indonesia - Watercolumn_Matano_2014_102_MG | ecosystem: Environmental > Aquatic > Freshwater > Lake | place...
GGGCGCCGGCGTGGTGTCGAAGGTCATAGAGTGATCGGGCAGTAGACGCTCGCTTATGATGCGAGCGTCATTCAAAAGGGTAATAGGTCAGTAGCTCAATTGGTAGAGCAGCGGTCTCCAAAACCGCAGGTTGGGGGTTCGAGCCCCTCCTGGCCTGCCAACTACCCGCTTTAATTTGTTTGCTTCTCTGAAGGTAATGCCATGAGTGCGAGGGTGGATTCCAACGCCTCTGGGGTTGATACCGCCAAATTGGTGGTGGCAATTCTGGTGTTGATTGGCCGTATCGTAGCTTTCTATCACTACGCCGATGTGGGTCTGCTCTACCGTGTACTGTGGGTGCTGCTCTCGGTGTCGGCCGCCATTGGTCTGTTGCTTACCACGGTAATGGGTAAGCAGTTCCTGGGGTTTTTGGTGGAGGCGCGCACCGAGGTTCGCAAGGTGGTTTGGCCAACCCGTCAGGAAACGGTGCAATCCACTTTGGTGGTGGTTGCATTGGTGTTTTTGGTTGGATTGCTGCTATGGACGCTGGACGCGTTTTTGTATTGGGGAATTAGCGTCGTGACTGGGCAAGGGAAGTAATTTCATGTCATTGCGCTGGTATGTCGTTCACGCGTATTCGAACTTTGAAAATCAGGTAAAGCGTTCTCTGGAAGAACGAATCGCCCGGTCCGGTCTGGGGGACTACTTCGGAAGGATTCTAGTCCCCACCGAAGAGGTTGTTGAAATGCGCATGGGACAACAGAGAAAGAGTGAGCGTAAATTCTTTCCTGGTTATGTTCTGGTTCAGATGGAATTGAATGAGGATACCTGGCATTTAGTCAAGGAAGTGCCCAGAGTGCTGGGTTTCATTGGTGGTACCTCGGATAAGCCGGCGCCAATCACCGACAAGGAAGCTGAAGCAATTCTTGGGAGAATTGAGGAAGGGGCGTCAAAGCCGAAGCCAAAAATCCTGTTTGAGGTCGGTGAAGTGGTCAGGGTGATAGAGGGTCCCTTCAAGGATTTCAACGGCGTCGTGGAGGAGGTGAATTACGAAAAGAGCCGTCTTCGTGTATCCGTGCTGATTTTTGGCCGGTCGACTCCGGTCGAGTTGGAGTTTGGTCAGGTAGAAAAAGCCTGATGGACGGAACAACCGGCTCAGGCGTGGCTTGTGTCGGAATAATCGGGGAGCTTAACTAAGCGTAGTACCCACAAGAGGAATTAAATGGCTAAGAAGATTACTGGTTACATCAAGCTGCAAGTCAAGGCAGGCGAAGCCAATCCAAGCCCGCCCATTGGCCCGGCGTTAGGTCAGCGCGGCGTTAATATCATGGAATTCTGCAAGGCATTCAATGCCGCGACGCAATCCGTAGAGAAAGGCTTGCCCTTGCCTGTCGTAATTACAGTCTATGCGGACAAAAGTTTCACTTTCATAACCAAGACGCCTCCAGCTACGGTACTTATCAAAAAAGCAATCGGCTTGGCCAAGGGAAGCAGTAATCCAAACACCAACAAGGTTGGGAAAATTACTAGGGAACAACTGGCGGCGATTGTAAAAATGAAAGAGCCTGATTTGACGGCTGCTTCCGAAGATGCGGGCATAAGGACATTGGCTGGCAGCGCCCGTAGTATGGGGCTTGATGTGGAGGGATTATAAATGGCCAAGCTGACCAAGAGGATGAAACTGATCAAGGAGAGAGTGCAGCCTGGTAAAGTCTATGCGGCAGAAGAAGCATTTGAACTATTGAAATCCTTGTCGAACATTAAATTCGTAGAAGCAGTCGATGTTGCCGTAATTCTGGGGGTGGATCCGAGAAAATCGGATCAGGCCGTGCGAGGCGCGACCGTTCTACCCAATGGGACCGGCAGATCGGTGCGTGTTGCCGTTTTCGCTCAAGGGGCTGCAGCCGAGGCCGCCAAAGAAGCGGGTGCGGATATTGTTGGTATGGATGACCTTGCGGCTGCCGTAAAGGCAGGCGAAATGAATTTTGACGTAGTCATCGCGAGCCCGGATGCGATGCGGGTGGTGGGACAGCTCGGTCAGATACTGGGTCCCCGGGGCCTGATGCCTAATCCAAAAGTGGGTACTGTAACGCCGTATGTGGCAACGGCAGTGAAAAATGCGAAGGCAGGCCAGGTTCGCTACCGCACGGACAAGAAAGGAATCATTCACTGCACAATTGGCAAAGTGAACTTCAATCCCGAGGCGTTAAAAGCAAATCTGGAGGCCTTGTTGGGGGATTTGAAAAAGGCTAAGCCCGCCACTTCGAAAGGCGTGTACCTGAAAAAAATTACAGTGTCATCCACCATGGGGCCCGGATTGACTATTGATCAGGGTAGCTTGGCTGCCTAGACGACTTTCGGTTGCCGTATGCTTGCCAAACGGTAATCGTCAAAGACCGCAGGCGCAATATATTGCTTAATACATCAGCCTGCGTAGACGGTGTCCTTGAGTCGGTAACCGACAATGGTAGCCGTGTATCCGCATACCTCGGGCAGAGGTATGTCGTTGTGGCTCTGGGCTGAATAAAAAACAGCATCAGAATTTATCTGGAGAGAAAAAGTGGCGCTGAGACTAGATGACAAAATTGCTGTCGTCGAAGAGGTTTCCGCGATTGCTGCCAAGGCGCATTCGGCTGTTGCCGCAGAATACCGCGGAATAACGGTCGAACAGCTCACCCAACTGCGAAAGACGGCGCGTGCTTCAGGGGTCTATCTGCGGGTGGTGAAAAACACACTGGCTCGCAGGGCTGTGAAAGGCACCGACTTCGAATGCATGCAGGGGGGTCTGGTTGGGCCGTTGATTCTTGCGTTTTCGCTGGATGATCCCGGCTCGGCGGGACGTCTGATGGCCGATTTCACGAAACTGAACGACAAAATGGTCGTCAAGCTCGTGGCCATTGGCGGCAAGGAATATGGCCCTGCGGAATTGGACAGACTGGCCAAGCTTCCAACCAAGGAGCAGGCTATTGGTATTCTGATGGGTACCATGAAGGCTCCGATAGAGAAGTTTGTGCGTACCTTGGCGGAACCGCATGCGAAGTTGGTCCGCACCATTGCTGCAGTTCGTGACCAAAAGGAAGCCGCGTAACAAGAAACCATTCGCAAGGCATCAAGAAATTCTGGAGTATAAAGATGGCAGTTTCTAAAGAAGATATCCTCGAAACAATCTCAAACATGTCAGTCATGGAGGTTGTAGAACTCATTTCTGCAATGGAAGAAAAATTTGGAGTCTCTGCGGCTGCGGCTGTAGCGGTAGCTCCAGCGGCGGCAGCCGGAGCGGCTGCTCCGGTAGAGGAAAAAACCGAGTTTGACGTTGTCATGACCAGCTTTGGTGAAAACAAAGTCAATGTCATCAAGGTGGTCCGCGCGCTAACTGGCTTGGGTCTCAAGGAAGCCAAGGATTTGGTTGAAGGCGTTCCCGCTAGCGTGAAGGAAGGCGTAAGCAAGGCCGAGGCGGAAGACGTCAAAAAGCAATTGGTGGAAGCGGGCGCAACCGTAGACATTAAATAATTGCAATCGAAAACCTCGCTGATCCGTCAGCAGCCAAGGCTGGCAGCACGCGCTGCCGGCCTTTTGGCGCTTGAATAATTTTCATGGCGTCAGAAGCACCGTTTTAAAACGTAATGATGTCCTTTAAGTCATGGCTAAGAATCCATGATCTATCGGGTAGACCAACTAAAAGTGGTAATTTGCCACTAGTTAAACTTCTTTGAAACCACTTGATAACGTCAGGTAAGGAATCGATATGGCTTATTCTTTCACCGAAAAGAAACGAATCCGCAATAGTTTCGGCAAACGCCGTGATGTACTCGATGTACCCTATCTATTGACGACACAGGTCGATTCCTATAAGAGATTTCTACAGGCCGGTGTGGCATTGGCGGATAGAGCCGATGAAGGTCTGCACGCGGCTCTAAAATCGGTATTTCCCATATCGAGCCATTCAGGGTATGCCGTGCTCGAATATGTTGATTATTGGCTGGGTGAGCCGACATTTGATGTCAAGGAATGCCAGCAACGCGGAGCGAACTATGCCGCGCCTTTAAGGGTGCTGGTTCAGTTGATCCTTTATGACAAGGAGTCTCCATCCACAGCCAAGGTCATCAAGGAGGTCAAGCGACAAGAAATTTATATGGGTGAGATACCGCTCATGACCGATACCGGTACCTTTGTGATCAATGGTACCGAGCGGGTCATTGTATCCCAGTTGCATCGGTCTCCAGGCGTTTTCTTTGATCATGACAGGGGTAAAACTCATTCGTCAGGTAAGCTGCTTTTCAACGCTCGAATAATACCTTATCGCGGTTCATGGCTGGACTTTGAATTCGATCATAAGGATTGTGTATATGTTCGTATAGATCGTAGAAGGAAGCTGCCGGCTACAGTCCTGCTCAGGGCACTTGGGTATGATAATGAGCAAATCATACATCTATTTTTTGAAACCAATCGATTTGTCAGCCGAGGGGAGCAGGTCTATCTCGAATTGATACCCGATAGGCTGAAGGGTGACATTGCTAGCTTCGACATCGTTGTCGGGGGCAAGGTACTTTTAGAAAAAGGCCATAGAATCACAGCTCGGCATATCAAACAAATCGAGAAAGCGGGGCTTAACCTTTTAGAGGTGCCGCGAGAATATCTCAATGGGAAAATTCTGGCCCACAACATTGTGGCGCCGGATACCGGCGAATTGGTAGCCAAGGTTAATGATGAAATAACCGACGATTTGATTGGTCGTCTTAACGCAACCGGGATAGATTCCTTTGATACCCTGTTTGTGAATGAACTTGATAGGGGACCGTACATTTCCAACGCGATGCGTATCGATTCCACCGAGACTCAGTTGGATGCTCTAGTGGAAATCTATCGGATGATGCGTCCTGGCGAACCGCCTGCCAAAGAGGCGGCACATGCCCTTTTTGATAATCTCTTTTTCTCGTCGGAACGCTATGATCTTTCTGCGGTTGGCAGAATGAAGTTCAACCGTCGACTCGGAAGGCTGGAAGTTACCGGCAGTGGAGTTCTGACCAAAGAAGACATCATAGACGTTCTAAGGGAATTGATTAATATCCGAAATGGACATGGTACTGTCGATGACATTGATCACTTAGGAAATCGCCGGGTACGCTCCGTTGGAGAAATGGTGGAAAACCAATTCCGCCTTGGTCTAGTGCGTGTTGAGAGAGCTGTCAAGGAACGGCTTTCCCTGGCTGACGCCGAAAATTTGATGCCGCAGGAAATCATCAATGCTAAACCCGTTGCTGCCTCCATCAAGGAGTTTTTCGGATCCAGTCAGCTTTCGCAGTTCATGGATCAGAATAATCCTCTCTCAGAGGTAACGCACAAGCGACGTGTATCCGCTCTAGGACCAGGCGGTTTGGCTCGTGAAAGAGCCGGGTTCGAAGTACGAGACGTTCACACCACCCATTATGGGCGGGTGTGTCCGATTGAAACGCCTGAAGGACCGAATATCGGACTGATAAATTCATTGTCTGTCTATGCCAGGACGAATCAGTATGGTTTTCTGGAAACTCCTTATCGTAAGGTGATGGATGGTCGGGTCACGGATCAGATTGAATACTTGTCCGCGATTGAAGAAGGGAAGTACTTCATAGCCCAGGCTAGCGCCCGCGTCGATACGGATGGAAGGTTGATGGACGATTTAGTGTCCTGTCGTCACAAGGACGAGTTTACCTTATCGACTGCTGATCGGATCAACTTCATGGACGTCTCGTCCAAGCAGATCGTCTCTGTCGCGGCATCTCTCATCCCATTCCTGGAACATGACGATGCGAATCGGGCCTTGATGGGCTCCAACATGCAGCGACAAGCCGTACCCACCCTCCGTACCGAAAAACCTCTGGTTGGTACGGGTATGGAGCGTATTGTGGCCCGTGATTCGGGTGTCACCGTGGTCGCCAAGCGAGGTGGAACCATCGAGTTTCTGGACGCGAGTCGCATAGTCGTTCGTGTTAATGATGAAGAGACCGAGGCTGGAGTCCCCGGTGTCGACATTTACAATCTCACTAAATATACGCGTTCCAATCAAAATACCTGTATCAATCAAAAGCCGCTGGTAAAACCTGGAGACCGAGTGGCTAGGGGCGACATACTTGCCGATGGACCATCGACCGATATCGGAGAATTGGCGCTTGGACAGAATCTTCTGGTAGCTTTCATGCCGTGGAATGGCTATAACTTTGAAGATTCTATTCTTATTTCCGAACAGGTGGTTCAGGATGATCGATTCACCACGATACATATCGAAGAAAAATCCTGTGTGGCAAGGGATACAAAACTAGGATCGGAAGAGATTACCGCTGATATACCCAATGTTGGTGAAGCGGCCCTGGCCAAGCTGGATGAATCGGGCATCGTCTATATAGGCGCCGAAGTAAAGGGGGGCGATATTCTAGTAGGCAAAGTAACGCCGAAGGGAGAAACTCAGCTGACGCCGGAGGAAAAGTTATTGCGCGCGATTTTTGGCGAAAAAGCGTCCGATGTAAAAGATACATCATTGCGGGTGCCTTCCGGTATGGATGGTACTGTGATTGACGTACAGGTCTTTACCCGTGACGGAGTCAAGAAGGATGAACGTGCCAAGCAGATCGAGCAGGCGGAAATTGAACGCGTCAAGACGGATCTCAATGATCAATTAAGGATCATTGAAAAAGACTTCTATCAACGTGTAGAAGCCATGCTCATCGGGGCTGTTGCCCAATCAGGGCCGGGTAAGTTGAGGGCTGGAACCATCATTACTTCTGAATATTTGGCGGGATTTAAGCCCACACAGTGGTTGGAGATTCGGCTGAAGGATGAAGACCTGAACCTTCAACTTGAAACCATAAGACAGCAGATAGCACAGCAACGTGAGGAAATGAATAAGCGCTTGGAGGAGAAAAAGCGAAAAATCGCCATAGGCGACGATTTGCCGCCTGGCGTTTTGAAAATGGTGAAAGTCTATCTTGCAGTGAAGCGTAGGATTCAGCCTGGTGACAAGATGGCGGGGCGGCATGGGAATAAGGGCGTCATTTCACAAATCGTGCCCGTGGAGGACATGCCATTTAGCGCCGATGGCACTCCCGTTGATATTGTTCTGAATCCCTTGGGTGTTCCATCTCGCATGAATGTCGGCCAAGTTCTCGAGACCCATTTGGGTTGGGCGGCGCGTGGTTTGGGCATCAAGATTGGAAAGATGCTCGAGGCCAAAGCCCGAATCGATGAGATAAGAAGGTTCCTCCATGATGTCTACAACTCCAGCGGAAAAACCGAAGACCTTAACTCGCTCACGGATGAGGAAATCCTGGAATTGGCGGGTAATCTCCGTGGGGGAGTACCGATGGCGACTCCGGTGTTCGATGGCGCCAGCGAAAGAGACATCAAGTCCATGTTGAGGCTGGCGGGACTGCCAGCGTCAGGTCAGACCAGGCTGTACGACGGACGCACTGGCGAACCCTTTGATCGCGATGTGACTGTCGGTTGTATGTATATGTTGAAACTCAACCACTTGGTGGATGACAAGATGCATGCTCGGTCAACCGGTCCTTATAGCCTGGTGACGCAGCAACCTTTGGGCGGTAAGGCCCAATTTGGGGGTCAGCGTTTTGGCGAGATGGAGGTATGGGCGCTCCAGGCCTACGGGGCAGCTTATACACTTCAGGAAATGTTAACCGTTAAATCCGATGATGTGACGGGTCGCACTAAGATATATAAGAATATCGTCGATGGCGATCATCGCATGGAGGCCGCGATGCCCGAATCTTTCAATGTTCTAATCAAGGAAATTCGCTCATTGGGTATCAATATCGAGTTGGAACAAGAGTAGCACGTCAAGCAACCGGCGCACAGGGATATACAAGATACCCGCTTCCAAAGTGACCAGTTAAGGAGTTGACCCGTGAAAGACCTTATTAGCTATCTGAAACGTCAAAATCAAGTTGAGGATTTTGACAATATCCGTATCAGTCTTGCTTCACCGGACATGATACGTTCCTGGTCCTATGGAGAAGTCAAGAAGCCTGAAACCATCAATTATCGTACCTTTAAACCAGAACGGGATGGCTTGTTTTGTGCCAAGATATTTGGGCCGGTTAGCGATTACGAATGTTTGTGTGGGAAATACAAGAGGCTCAAGCATCGAGGGGTCATCTGTGAAAAATGTGGTGTCGAGGTAACCCTTTCAAAGGTGCGCCGGGAACGAATGGGGCATATAGAGCTCGCCAGCCCTGTTGCCCACATCTGGTTTCTGAAATCTCTTCCTTCCCGCATCGCACTCTTGCTTGATATGACTCTTCGAGAGATCGAACGCGTACTTTATTTCGAGTCTTATGTAGTGATCGATCCCATGCAGACTTCATTTGAGCGTGGTAAATTGCTCAATGAGGAAGAGTTCTACGAGGCATCTCAGCAGTATGGAGAAGACTTCGTGGCCAAGATGGGCGCCGAAGCCATCCATGAACTGCTAAGAACGATGGATTTGCCGCAAGAGGTAGAGCTTCTAAGAGAGGGTATCGAGGGGACCAGCTCGGAAACCAAGATCAAGAAATATACAAAACGTTTAAAGGCTATCGAATCTCTAATATCGTCCAATAATAAGCCGGAATGGATGATACTGACGGTGCTGCCGGTGCTGCCGCCTGAATTGCGACCCCTGGTTCCTTTGGATGGCGGACGATTCGCGACATCGGATTTAAACGATCTCTACCGTAGGGTTATTAATCGCAACAATCGATTGAAGAGACTGCTTGATCTTAATGCTCCCGATATTATTGTCCGCAACGAAAAGCGAATGCTCCAGGAATCGGTTGATGCCCTGCTGGACAATGGGCGGCGTGGTCGCGCGATTACCGGCTCGAATAAAAGGCCGCTGAAATCACTTGCCGACATGATTAAGGGTAAACAGGGACGTTTCCGCCAAAATCTGCTCGGCAAGCGGGTCGATTACTCTGGTCGCTCGGTTATCGTGGTTGGACCTACGCTTAAACTTCATCAGTGCGGACTTCCGAAAAAAATGGCTTTGGAATTATTCAAGCCGTTTATTTTCAGCAAATTACAATTCCGGGGCCTTGCAACGACAATCAAGGCCGCTAAGAAAATGGTGGAGAAGGAAAGTCCGGAGGTGTGGGATATTCTCGATGAGGTGATCCGCGAACATCCGGTGATGCTCAATCGGGCGCCTACTCTGCATAGGCTCGGGATTCAGGCGTTCGAGCCTACTCTGGTCGAAGGTAAGGCTATCCAGCTGCATCCCTTGGTCTGTAGTGCGTTCAATGCCGACTTCGATGGTGACCAAATGGCCGTCCATGTGCCTTTATCGCTGGAAGCTCAGTTGGAGGCGCGGACCCTGATGATGGCAACCAACAACATTTTGTCGCCGGCAAATGGGGAGCCAATCATTAATCCTACGCAGGATGTTGTTCTGGGTTTGTACTACATGAGTCGCGAGCGAATCGATGCCAGGGGAACCGGCATGCTTTTCTCGGACGTGGATGAAGTCCAGCGCGCCTTCAACAACAAAATTGTGGATATTCAGGCCAGGATCACCGTACGCTTGAAGGAAACGGTTATTGACGAAAGGGGCGAGGCGACCAGCCAGATCAGACGGGTAGAAACAACCGTAGGTCGAGCGATTATGTGGACTATCGTGCCAGAAGGCATACCTTTTGAGTTGGTCAATGTTGACATGACCAAAAAGGCGATTTCCAAGTTGATCAACCATTCGTACCGCACCTTGGGTATCAAGGCTACCGTGGTATTTGCAGATAAGTTGATGTATCTGGGGTTTTCCAACGCCACCCGAGCCGGCGTTTCCTTTGGCGTTGACGATATGGCTATCCCGGCGCGCAAGGAGGAAATTATTGCTGCGGCCGAGGCCGAGGTTAAGGAGATTCAAAACCAATATGCCTCAGGGCTTGTGACTGATGGAGAACGCTACAACAAAGTCGTCGATATCTGGTCGCATGCCAATGACCAAGTAGCCAAGGTGATGATGGAGGGTCTGGGTACGGAGGAAGTGGTCAAGCCGGATGGAATGGTGGGCGAGCAGAAGTCATTCAATTCTGTTTTTATGATGGCGGACTCAGGGGCGAGAGGTTCAGCCGCTCAGATTCGGCAGTTGGCCGGAATGCGTGGATTAATGGCCAAACCGGATGGCTCGATTATCGAAACGCCGATTACCGCTAATTTCCGTGAAGGACTGGACGTGCTTCAGTATTTCATTTCAACACACGGCGCTCGTAAGGGATTGGCCGATACCGCATTGAAAACCGCGAATTCCGGCTATCTTACGAGACGTCTCGTTGATGTCGCTCAGGATCTGGTCATTACCGAAGAAGATTGCGGTACGACCGAAGGGCTGCTGATGTCACCGCTGATCGAAGGTGGTGATGTCGTTGAACCTTTGGCGGAGAGAGTTCTAGGACGTGTTGTCGCTGAAGACGTGCATGATCCGTCCTCCCAGGATTTGATTTTGGTTGCAGGTTCGATGTTGGACGAAACCGCAGTGGCCCTGTTGGAACAACATAGCGTGGACAATGTAAGGGTTAGGTCAGTCATTACCTGTAGAACCCGATATGGAGTTTGCGCTTCGTGCTACGGGCGCGATTTGGGGCGTGGCCACAAGGTGAATAACGGCGAGGCTATTGGCGTAATTGCAGCGCAGTCCATTGGAGAGCCTGGAACTCAGCTCACTATGCGCACTTTCCATATCGGAGGGGCGGCGTCGCGATCCGCTGCGATCAGTAATGTAGAGGTGAAATCTACCGGCGCCATCAAGCTAAGTAATGTCAAGACCGTTGAAAACAAGGATGGCAACCTCGTGGCGGTGTCACGTTCTGGTGAGGTTAGCGTAATCGATGAGCATGGTCGTGAGCGGGAGCGGTACAAGATACCGTATGGTGCGGTATCCGTAGTGCGAGATGGAGATAAGGTCAAGGCTGGACAGGTTGTCGTCACGTGGGATCCGCATACCCATCCGGTGATTACGGAAGTACAGGGATATGCTCGACTGGTTGATTTCATTGAGGGGGTAACGGTTCGTGAACAATCCGATGAGGTCACTGGCCTGAGCTCGATGGTTATCATCGATCCTAAACAGAGGGGTGGATCAGGCAAGGATTTACGTCCCATGGTGAAACTGGTTGATGAGAATGGAGACGATATATTCATACCGTCTACCGAGATTGTGGCTCAATATTTTCTGCCGGCAGGAGCTATCATCGGGATTCACGATGGCGGCCAGGTCCAAGTAGGGGATGTTCTCGCCAGAATTCCTCAGGAATCCAGTAAGACCAGGGATATTACGGGTGGTTTGCCGCGTGTGGCCGATCTCTTCGAGGCGCGTAAGACCAAGGATCCCGCTGTCCTGGCCGAAGCGACGGGTACGATCAGTTTTGGCAAAGAAACCAAAGGAAAACGGCGTGTCATCGTGACGGATGCTCAAAATGCTCAACATGAGGTATTGATACCGAAATGGAGGCATATCACTGTATTTGAAGGAGAACATGTAGAGCAGGGGGAAACGATAGCCGAGGGCGAATTAACCCCACACGACATACTTAGATTGCGAGGTGTCGCTGAATTAGCCTCATATCTGGTTAAGGAAATACAGGATGTGTATCGCCTGCAAGGTGTAAAAATCAATGACAAGCATATCGAAGTCATCATTAGACAGATGTTAAGAAAAGTCGAAGTTACGGATCCAGGTGATACCTCGTTTTTGAGGGGAGAACAGGTAGATAGGGCGCGATACCATGAAGAAAATGATCGTGTGGAGGCCGAGGGAAAAATTCCGGCTTGCTGCGAGCCAGTCCTATTAGGTATCACTAAAGCTTCGCTATCCACTGAATCCTTCATCTCGGCCGCGTCATTCCAGGAAACTACCCGAGTTCTTACCGAAGCCGCTATTCGTGGATCCAGCGATAAACTCATGGGGCTTAAAGAAAATGTTATCGTTGGTCGGCTTATTCCGGCGGGTACCGGTTTGGCCTATCACCTGGATAGAAAGCGTAGAGCGGAAGAAATGTCCGAGGAAGAACTTCAAGAAGCATCGAATGTCGATACGAGTAAAGTTGAGGAAGCCTTGAAGCAGGCATTAAGCTTGTAAACTTGAGACAGGGATGGGAATGGTGTTGATCTGAGCATGGTAAATCAAGTATAAATAAGATTCAGGTCCTTTTTGGTATATTTCAACCCTAATTCATCTGGAGCAACTGAAATGAATATTACTTTCTATGCAAAGCTGGCGAGTGCGGCTTTACTCCTCATTGGCACTTCATTATGCAGCGCAGCAGGGAGCCCAGAGGAGGGTAAAAAGAAGTTCTATACCTGCGAGGGATGCCATTCGATACCGGGTTACACCAATACATATCCAACATATCATGTGCCGCGTATTGGTGGACAACATGCGGATTACGTCGAATCGGCACTTGAAGCCTATCGCTCGGACGAGCGCAAACATGGCAGTATGAAAGGAAATTCGGATAATTTAACAAAGGAGGATATGGAAGATATTGCCGCTTATGTTTCCAAATTTCGTGGGATGAATTCCAGCCTGCCTGTTACAGGGGATCCAAAGGCCGGGGCGGAAAAGGCGGCCATGTGCGCAAGTTGCCATGGAGAAGATGGGAACAGCGAGAACCCCGCCTTCCCAAGGCTGGCGGGCCAATATGAAAGCTATTTAATAAAAGCGCTTTCCGAATACAAGTCAGGGGAAAGGGCGAACCCTATGATGATTGGATTTGCGGCAACGCTGAGCCAAGATGATATTAGAAATGTTTCTGCATTTTATGCCAGCCAAAAGAAAGGGCTCACAATTCCTAACGATTAAGGAAGAAAACGTAACCACATGCCAAGTTTGATCAGCTATCAGACTACCTCAAAAGCAAACTGCGCTAAGCTGTTA
>Ga0233420_10000773_pt1 | contig 12874 bp, 15 predicted proteins | sample Watercolumn_Mata_4_FD_183009 | JGI IMG/M metagenome (GOLD analysis project Ga0233420, IMG submission 183009) | Freshwater microbial communities from Lake Matano, South Sulawesi, Indonesia - Watercolumn_Matano_2014_102_MG | ecosystem: Environmental > Aquatic > Freshwater > Lake | place...
GAAGTGTACCAAAAGTTCTTCTTCACGACCATTTAGATGGTGGACTTCGAACTCAAACAATAATTGAATTAGCAAAAGATTTGAAATACACAAAACTTCCAACTTCAGACTCCGGAGAGTTGGCAGAATGGTTTCATCGCGGTGCTAATAAAGGAAACCTTGTAGAATATCTTCAAGGATTTGAACACACATGTGCTGTTATGCAAACCAAAGAAGCATTAACAAGAATTTCTTATGAAATGATGGAAGATATGAAGAAAGACGGTGTCTGTTATGTTGAAACTCGTTTTGCACCGGTGTTTCATGTTAGCAAGGGTTTATGGTATGAAGAAATTATTACATCAGTACTTGAAGGATTAGAGAAAGGTAAAAATGATTTTGGCGTTGGATATGGATTAATTCTCTGCGGTATGCGAAATATGAAAAACACTTTAGAGATTGCAGAGCTTGCAGTTAATTTTAGAAGGCAGGGAGTTGTAGGATTTGATTTAGCCGGAGAAGAAGGCGGATATCCACCAAAAAAACATGTTGATGCTTTTCAATTTATAAAAAAAGAAAATTTCAATATTACTATTCACGCCGGAGAAGCTTTTGGTAAAGAATCTATCTGGCAGGCAATACAAATTTGCGGTGCTCACAGAATTGGTCATGCTACACGCTTAATAGAAGATATGCATTTTGATAAAGACGGAAACGTTGTTTCACTTGGCGATCTTGCACAATATATTTTAGATACCCGTCTGCCGCTCGAAATTAATTTGTTGAGTAATGTTCATACCGGAGCTATAGATAAGTTAGAGAATCATCCGTTTATAAAACTTTATAGAGAAAAGTACAGAGTCTTTCTTAACACGGATGATAGATTAATGAGCGATACAACTTTAACAAAAGAATATTTTATTGCTTCACAATTGTATGGATTGAATTTAGATGATATAGAAAAATTGAACATCAACGCAATGAAATCATCTTTTATTCCTTATAAGGAAAGATTGCCTTACATTTACAATATTATTAAACCCGGTTTCCAAAATATGAGAGAAAAACTTCTTTCACTAAAAATATAATTTACTATGGCTAAACCTCTTTTTAAAAATTATTCTTACCAATTCACAAATAACGAAAAGAAAATTTTACTTCAATTTTGTAAAACTCTTCATAAGCAAATGTCGGCCGATGAACGGTTTTATACAGATCTTCGTTCATTTAATTCAATAATAGAAAAATTAAACGACCCGGCTGCTGATGAAATTAAACTCACTAAAGATGAGAAAACAAAACTTGTTTTTCGTTTGAAAGAAAATATTGATAACATGAAAAAGAAAGTGAACAAAGGATTCATTGTCAAACGCTGGTTCTTCAAATCTATTTTCAATCAGTACAATTCACTTTTCGAAAATCATTTCAAAGACTAATATGGAAACTCTAACCAAAACAATTAAAGCACCCGTCGGCAATAAATTAATTTGCAAAGGCTGGATTCAAGAAGCAGCAATGCGAATGCTGATGAATAATCTTGACCCGCAAGTTGCCGAACGTCCTGAAGATTTAATTATTTACGGCGGTTCCGGTAAAGCTGCACGCAATTGGGATTGTTATAATGCTATTATTTCATCTTTGAAAAATTTAGATAACGATGAAACTCTTGTTGTTCAATCCGGTAAACCGGTTGCAATTTTTAAAACTCATTTAAACGCACCAAGAGTAATAATTTCAAATGCAATGTTAGTTCCCGATTGGGCTACATGGGATGAGTTCCGCCGTCTCGATGAACTTGGTTTAACAATGTATGGTCAGATGACTGCCGGAAGCTGGATTTATATCGGCACACAAGGAATTTTACAGGGTACTTATGAAACTTTTGCAGAATGTGCAAAACAGCATTTTTACGGCTCACTTGCCGGAAAATTTCTACTTACTGCAGGATTGGGAGGAATGGGTGGTGCTCAGCCTTTGGCAGCAACTATGAATGGTGCCGCATTTCTTGGAATTGAAGTTGATAAATCAAGAATGCAAAAAAGAATTGATACCGGTTATCTTGATGTAATGACTGAAGATTTAGATGAAGCATTAAAACTTGTTCTTGACGCAAAAGAAAAAAAGATTGCACTTTCAGTCGGCTTGCTTGGCAATGCAGGAGAAATTCTTCCTAATATTTTAAAAAGAAATATCATTCCTGATGTATTAACCGATCAAACTTCTGCTCACGATACACTCGATGGTTACGTGCCAATGGGAATAAGTTTAGATGAAGCAAAAAATCTTCGCAAAAGTAATCCGGGCAAATATATATCCCTTGCCAAAAAAACTATAGTAGAACATGTAAAAGCGATGCTCGAATTCCAAAAACGCGGTGTTGTTGTTTTTGATTACGGTAACAACATTCGCGGTGAAGCAAAAGAAAATGGATTAACAAATGCTTTTGATATTCCCGGATTTGTTCCAGAATATATTCGACCACTTTTCTGCGATGGTAAAGGTCCATTCAGATGGGCTGCATTAAGCGGCAATCCAAAAGATATTTACGAAACTGATAAAGCAGTTATTGAAACATTTCCGGAAAATAAATCTCTCATTCGCTGGATTGAACTCGCACAAAAGAAAGTACATTTTCAAGGATTGCCGGCAAGAATTTGCTGGCTTGGATATGGTGAACGTGCAAAGATGGGAAAAATTTTCAACCAATTAGTAGCTGAAGGAAAAGTAAGTGCACCAATAGTAATTGGAAGAGATCATCTTGATTGCGGTTCTGTTGCATCTCCAAACAGAGAAACTGAAGCAATGAAAGATGGAAGTGATGCAATTGCGGATTGGCCGATTTTGAATGCGTTGCTAAATGCAATTGGCGGTGCAAGCTGGGTTTCTGTTCATCATGGCGGCGGTGTTGGAATTGGAAAATCTATCCATGCCGGAATGGTTGTTGTAGCTGATGGAACTAAAGATTCTGAAGCAAGACTTGAAAGAGTTTTAACTTATGATCCCGGAATGGGAATTGCGCGCCATGCTGATGCCGGCTATGAACAAGCAATTGATAATGCAAAAAAGTTTTCTGTAAAAATTCCAATGTTAAAATAAAAGAAAATAGGAGTAAAAAAATGAAAGTATTAATCGCAGACAAATTTCCGGATAATCACATTCAAACATTAAAGGATAACGGAATTGAAGTAGTGTATGAAGCTAAAGCAGGTGAGAACGATATTCCCAACCTGGTTAAAGATGCAGAATTTATTGTTGTACGTTCAACTAATGTTAATGCTGCAGCAATTAACGCAGGCGCAAATTTAAAAATTGTAATTCGTGCAGGTTCGGGTTATAACAACATCGATGTTAAAGCTGCAACTGAAAAAGGTATTTCTGTTTCTAACACTCCCGGTAAAAATTCTATTGCCGTTGCAGAACTTGCAATGGGATTACTGGTTTCACTCGACCGTAAAATTCCGGATAACGTTAAAGATTTTAACGCAGGTGTTTGGAACAAAGCAAAATACTCCAAAGCTGAAGGACTTTTTGGAAAAACACTCGGAATTATTGGAGTTGGAAATATTGGTAAAGAAATTGCAAAACGCGCTCAAGCATTCGGCATGAAAGTGATTGGATATGATGTTGTTAAATCGGAAGGAATTGGAATTGAGTATATTGAAGACTTAGAAAAATTAATTTCAAGGTCTGATGTAATTACCCTGCATGTTCCGGCAAACCCCCAAACTAAGGGAATGTTTAATGATAAATTATTTGGGCTAATGAAAAAAGGTGCAATGTTAATTAATACATCGCGTGCAGATGTAATTGATGAAGATGCACTAATCAAAGCTGTAAAAGAAAAAGGAATTATAGCCGCAGTAGATGTTTTTAAAGGTGAACCGGAAGGCAAGGATGGCGCTGTTATTTCTAAACTTCAAAATGTTGACGGCATATATGTTACTCATCATATTGGTGCTTCAACAGAGCAAGCACAAGATGCAGTTGCAGAAGAAACAATTAAAATAATTTTGGAATACAAGAAGTCGGGACAAATTTTGCATTGCGTGAATAAGAAGTAACTTTTTAAATATTAGTTAACCTTGAAGGTCTCAGGTTGACCTTCAAGGTTTATTATCTTATACAAATTTCACATCAAAGATATCATTAATAATTCCATGGTAGAAAACGAGTTTAATCAATTCATTTAGTGCATCTTCTTCGTTACCGGTCATTTCAAAATATATTGAATCTATATTTTCCTTTACAAATTCTTTTGCCCGGGTTGGGATATCGAGGTTTGCCGATATATTTCCAATATTTTCTTCAATGCTTTTATCGATATTAATTGCGGCAACTTGTTTGTTGAATTCTATGAGCGAATCTTTATCTGGTGACGCGAACACAAAATTTACATAAGGTAAGTCGATTAAGTTAGAAACTTCATCTGCAATGCTTATAGACGATTGATAATTCCATAAACAAAAATTCTCATCACCTGCGATTATATAATCTCTATTTGTCTCCGGAGTTTTGTTTGTGTCAAGAGTTATATCAACTGGAGACGAATACAGTTCTTTAAATATAATTTTCGAAAGTAATATTTCATTTATTGAAACATCTCCCCGAAGAAATAATTTTTGCATACTCTTTTCTTTTTCAATAAAGTAGAAATAAGCATTGGACAAAACACCGTCAAAAGAAATTCCTATCTTTTGTGAAACAAAAAGATTCTTATGATTAACCAAATCTAAAGTAGGAATCATAGCAACAGCTGAAGTATGATACTCGAGACTCTTACAAATTAAGGATGATTCATTAAATAATATTTCTTTTTTAAGTTCATCTGGAATTACAGAATTAAGAATTGACGAAAAAATATTTTTTGGAAAAATCAACTTCATAGAATCACCCATGCTCCATACATATCCGGCATGCATACTTTCAGAAGCGAAGAACCCGTGTCCTTCAAAATTAATTTTGAAGAAAATAGATCAACAATAATAATAAAGCCGCTACAAGAGCGGCTTCGGTTTTTATTCATACTATTTTACATTTTTATCTTTGATACGTGCAGCCTTACCGGAAAGTTTTCTAAGGTAAAAAAGTTTTGCTCTTCTAACTTTACCTTCGCGAACCATTTCAACTTTTGCAAGCTTTGGCGAGCTGTATAAGAAAATTCTTTCAACGCCAACACCACTGGCAATTTTTCTAACGGTAAATGTTTTGTTTAAGCCAGTTCCTCTAATATTAATAACATCACCTTCAAAAGGCTGAATTCTTTCTTTATCACCTTCGATAACTCTAACATGCACTCTTATATGATCGCCGGGTTTAAACGGGGGAAATTCCGTACGAACGAGATCTGACGTGATATTTTTAATTTTGTCCATAATAATTACTCCATGCTATTTATTTTTTTCCAATGTTCAGTTAAAACTTTTGATTGTTGTTCTTTCCACTCTTTTATTTTTTTATCATTTCCCGAAAGCAGTACATCCGGTACTTTCATGTTTTTATATTCAGAAGGTCGTGTATAATTCGGAGCTTCAATAATATCGCCATCCATTAGAGAATCATTCAAAGCAGATTCACTATCGTTCAAAACACCGGGCAATAATCGAACTACAGAGTCAATTATTGCAAGTGCAACAATTTCACCGCCCGATAAAACAAATCCGCCAATTGAAATTTCATCTGTTGCAAATTTTTGGCGGACACGGTCATCAATGCCTTTGTAATGTCCGGCAAGAATTAACAAATTTCCAGCAAGTGAAAATTTATTAGCCGATTTTTGATCATATAATTTTCCGCCGGGTGTTGGAAAAATTACATGGTCATATTTTCTTTCTGCAAAAAGTTTTTCAATACATTCAAAGAACGGTTCAGGTTTAAGAAGCATTCCTGCACCGCCGCTAAACGGCTTATCATCAATTTGTTTATGTTTATCAAAAGCATAATCTCTAAGATTATGCACAAAAATTTCAACTAAGTTTCTTTCCTGCGCTCTTTTAAGTATGCTTGAATTAAGCATACTTATTAAAGAATCAGGTACGGCAGATATTACATCAATTCTCATCATTGTAAAGTAAATCGCAATCGGAAGTAAGTTCTAATATTTTTTTTACCGGGTCAAATGATTTTATGAAACTTTTAACTGCCGGAACTAAAACTTCTCTATTATTTAAATCCTTAATTATATAAACATCGTTAGCCGGCATAGTAATAACATCTTTCAGCAAACCGAACAATTCATCCCCTCTAAAAACTTTGCTGCCAATTAAATCGTGAATAAAAAAAGTATCATTAGAAAGTTTAACGGAATGTTCTTCATCAACGTAGATTTTTTTACCAAGAAGAAATCTAACATCTTCAGCGTTATCAAATCCTTTGAATTTAACGGCAATTTTACCGTCAGTTTCAAAAACATTTTCAACAAAGAACTTTTTCCTTGAATTAAAGATCTCCAAGTAAACACAACTTAGATTGAAAAATCTTTCAGGAAAATCAGAAAAAGATTCTATCAACAGAAATCCATTTGAATTAAAAACAGCTTTTACTTCTGCAATTAGAAAAAAATCATCCACAACCGGAATTTTAGTCTAATATTTTTAAGATAGCGCGTTTGCCGTCTTTTGCAGCTATAGCCGTAAGCAAGGTTCTCATAGCTTGAGCAGTTTTACCTTGTTTCCCAATGACTTTGCCGACATCTTCGGCACCCACTTTAAGAGTCAACTCAACAGTTTTTTCGTCAGGGGTTGCTTCTTCAAGTGTTACATTATCCGGAGAGTCAACAAGGTGCTTCGCAATAAATTCAATAAATTCCTTCATGAGAATACCTATAATTAGTGACTACTAGGATACGTAATTAAGCGCCAAGCTTAATAACTTTATGCTTGTTAGGAAGTAGTATCCTTTACTTCCGAAGTATTTTCCTTTTCTTTTGCAAGCGCTTTTTTAGATTTTGCTTTACCAGCTTTTTTATTTAAAGCTGCAGCTAAATTTGCTTCCTTAATTTTATTCCACTCATCAAGTTTAGCAGAAATTTGCTCTTCGTTCAATCCTTTTTTCTTAAGCTCTCTTTTTAGAATTATACCTTTATTCGACAAAAGATTTTTAACAGTATCTGTAGGCTGAGCACCAACACCAAGCCAGTACATTGCTCTTTCCTCTTTTATATCAACTGTTGCCGGATTAGTCTTTGGATTATAAAGACCTATTGCTTCAATAAATTTTCCATCGCGAGGCGAACGGGAATCTGCTGCAACAACTTTATAAATCGGTTGTTTCTTTTTTCCCATTCTTCTCAGTCTTAACTTTACTGCCAATTTGTTACTCCTTATTGAATTTATTTTCTAGTTGTATTTAATATTTTTGAATTTGGGCAACGATAATTTGCCGGGATTCTTTGCCATCATCTTCATCATTTGCTGCATCTGTTCAAACTGTTTTATTAATCTATTTACGTCTTGAACATTATTTCCACTTCCACGTGCAATTCTTTTTCTTCTGCTTCCGTTCAAAATTCTCGGGTTCACTCTTTCTTGTTTGGTCATTGATTGAATTATCGATTCAACTTTAACAAGCTGATTATCATCAACATCGGCATTTTTAAGATTTGAACCGACACCTGGAATCATTGCCAATAAACTTTTCAAAGAACCCATTTTCTTAATCATCTTAATCTGTTTCAAAAAATCATCGAAGTCGAATTTATTTTCTCTAAACTTTTTATCTAAATCTTCGGCTTCTTTTTCATCAAATTGATTCTGAGCTTTTTCTACAAGTGAAATTATATCTCCCTTGCCCAGAATTCTTGTTGCCATTCTATCCGGATAAAACTTTTCGATTGAATCAAGTTTTTCTCCAAGGCTAACAAATTTAACCGGTCGATCTACAACAGCACGTACCGATAAAACGCAGCCGCCTCTGGCATCGCCATCAAGCTTTGTAAGAACAACTCCATCAAACTCAACCTTTTCATGAAATGCTTTTGCAGAATTAACTGCATCTTGTCCGGTCATCGAATCAATCACAAATAAAGTTTCGGTTGGATTAACCTTTGCTTTAATTTGTGATGCTTCATTCATCATATCATCATCAATGTGCAAACGTCCTGCGGTATCTATAATAACTGTGTTAAGACCATTTTGCTTAGCATAGTTAAGAGATTCCACAGCAATCTTTACCGGCTCTTTGCTTCCATCAATTGAGAAGACCGGAACATTTACTTTTGATCCAAGTATTTTCAGCTGTTGAATTGCAGCAGGCCGATAAACATCAGCAGCAACTAAAAGAACATTTCGTTTTTTATCTTTCAAATATTTTGCAAGTTTTGCACTAAATGTAGTTTTACCGCAGCCTTGCAAACCTATCAACATTATAACTGTAATACCGGATGGATTTAATTGTAACTCTAATCCGGTACTTCCAAGCAGCAAGATCAATTCATCGTAAAGAATTTTTGTAATCTGCTGTCCAGGAGTTACAGAATTTAAGACATCGGTACCAAGTGCTTTAACTTTTACATCATCAATAAATTTCTTGGCAACCTGATAATTAACATCAGCATCCAAAAGAACACGGCGGATATCTCTTAAAGTATCCGAAATATTGGTTTCGGTAATTCTACCTTGACCGGTAATTTTTTTGAGAGCCCTCTCAAACTTTTCGGTCAAATCCTCGAGCATATAGTCCAACCTAAATTAAAGATACTAAAAAGAGTATTCATTTCAAACGAAAAGAGATTAAGATTCTTTAAGCGCATTGGCTCCGGAAACAATCTCTAAAATTTCTTTAGTGATAGATGCCTGGCGAACTTTATTATAAGTCAAATTCAATGAACGAATTAATTCCTTAGCATTTTCTGTTGCCATATCCATTGCAGTCATTCTAGCTCCTAATTCAGCTGCATAAGAATCGAGCAATGCAGTCCACATTTTTGAATTCAAGTGCTTTGGAAGTAAAGAATTGATAATACTTTGTTTACCGGGTTCATAAATATATTCTGTACCGCAAGTCTTATCATTTTCTTTTGGTTCAAATGGTTTTATTGGAAGCAATTGATCAATAGTGGTTTTTTGTTGAATGACTGATTTAAATTCATTGTAAACAACTAAAACTTTATCAATTTCGCCGGAGATATATTTACCGGAAAGATCTTTGATTAATCCGGAAGCAAATTCAAACTTCAAATGAGAAAATATTCCAGGGTACGACCCCGCTACATTGTAACGCCCTTTTGTAAAATAGTCATTTCCTTTTTTACCAACGCAATAGAGCATTAAATTGTTTTGATTTTTCAATTCTAAATATTCTTCATTAATCAATTCATCAGTTTTTCTTATCACATTCATGTTGAACCCGCCGCATAATCCTCGATCTGAAGTAACAACAACTAAAGCAGCTTTTCTAATCTCTCTATTTGTAAAAAAAGGATTGGTAAAATTTTTCTCGGTGTTTAAAAGATGCAACAACATCTCTGCAATCTTTTTAGAATACGGTTTTGCATTAACAATATTTTCTTGTGCCCGGCGCAATCTTGCAGCAGCAACCATTTTCATGGCTTTGGTAATTTGCTGTGTATTTTTTACACCTTTAATTCTGCCTTTTATATCGCGCAGTGTTGCCATTTAAATATTAACTCTTCTTAAATTTTTCTAAAAATTCTTCTGTGGCTTTCTTAGCCAATTGAATTGTGTCGTCATTCAATGCTTTTGTTACTCTGATATTTTCAAATATTTGCGGGTACTTCAATTCAACAAATTCTAAGAATTCTCTTTCAAATCTTTTAACATCTTTAACTTCAATTGATTCAAAATAATTGTTAGTGCCAATAAACACACTTAACACTTGTTTTTCTACAGGAACCGGAGTGTATTGCCCTTGTTTTAAAAGCTCAACAAGTCTGGCACCTTTTGCTAATGTTCGTAGAGTTGCTTTATCAAGATCAGAACCAAATTTTGCAAATGCTTCTAACTCTCTGTATTGAGCTAGATCGAGTTTTAAAGAACCGGCGACTTTTTTCATTGCTTTTATTTGCGCATTACCACCGACACGGGATACTGAAATACCAACATTTATAGCGGGACGAACACCGGAGTTAAATAAATTTGGTTCGAGATAAATCTGACCATCGGTAATTGAAATTACGTTTGTAGGAATGTAAGCAGAAACGTCGCCTTGTTGAGTTTCAATAATTGGTAGTGCAGTTAAACTTCCGCCGCCTAAATCTTCACTTAGTTTTGAAGCGCGTTCCAACAATCTTGAGTGAAGATAAAAAACATCACCGGGATAAGCTTCACGTCCGGGAGGTCTTCTTAACAATAATGAAAGTTCTCTGTAAGCAGCCGCTTGTTTGGAAAGATCATCATAAATAACAAGTGCATGCTTTCCGCTATCTCTAAAAAATTCTCCAAGTGTTGCGCCGGCATAAGGTGCAATATATTGAAGCGGTGCAGGTACTGAAGCTGGTGCTGCAATTACAGTCGTATATTCCATTGCACCTGCTTCTTCCAATTTAGCAACAACTTGCGCAATAGTAGAATTTTTTTGTCCGACAGCAACATAAACACAATATACAGGATTAACGCCGTACTTTTTTGCATCGGCGGTGTGTGTAAATTTCTGATTGATGATTGCATCAATCGCCACAGCTGTTTTACCAGTCTGTCTATCACCAATAATTAATTCTCGCTGTCCGCGTCCAATAGGAATCATTGCATCGATAGCAGTTATTCCGGTTTGTAATGGTTCTTTAACAGGCTGGCGTTGAATAACACCAAGTGCTTTACGCTCAATAGGTAAATATTTTTCAAACTGAATATGACCTTTTCCATCAACAGGTTCGCCAAGAGGGTTAACAACTCTTCCTAAAAGTTTTTCACCAACTGGAAAAGAAGCAACGCGGTTAGTTCTTTTAACGGTATCACCTTCCTTAATTAATGTGCTTTCTCCAAAAAGAACACAACCAACAGAATCTTCATCAAGGTTTAAAACCATTCCTGTAACGTTATTTGGAAATTCGACAAGTTCGCTAGCCATAACTTTTGATAGCCCGTAAACCCGAGCTATACCATCGCCAACTTGAAGAACAGTTCCAACTTCGTATATATCTGTTTCATTTTCAAAACCTGCAAGCTGCTTTCTTAATATTGCAGATACTTCATCAGGTCTAACTTCTGCCATTATTTATCTCCTATTGAGATCTTTACTACATTTATTAATTATTTATTACTGTTTCTTCAGAAAATTTTTTACGCAACAAATTCAGTTGATGTTTAACCGATGCATCATAAACCACATCATTTATGTTAACAATAAATCCGCCGATAATATTTTCGTTAATTTTATAGTCGGCAGAAATTTTTCTGCCGGTATTAGATTGAAGTTTTTTTTCCATATTTTGTTTCTGCTGTTCATTTAATTCAATAGCTGTTGTAATACGAGCTCTAGCCAGATTATTCTTTTTATCCACGAGATTTAGAAACTCTTGAAATATTTCAGTCAAGATTTCCTCGCGATTTTTTTCAACTACAAAATCAATAAAGTTTTGAAGCTGGCTGCTGATCTTTTTATCAAATATTTTTTGAAGCAATGATTTCTTATCATTCAATTTAATAATTGGACTTTTTAAGATTGCTCTTAATTCTTTTGAAGATTGCAGAGTGTTAAAAACCAAATTTGCATCAGCTGAAATTTTATTGAAGATTTTTTTCTCTTCAGCAAGTTGAATTAGAGAATTGGCATAACGATATGAAATTCTATATACACTCATTATTAGTTTTTCAAATCATCCAAATATTTATTGACTAATTTTGCATGTTTATCTTTATCTAGATTTTCACGAATAATTTTTTCAGCTGCACTAATTGCAATTTCAGAAACCTGGCTTTTAAGTTTATTGAAAGCTTCGTTGTTTTTCCTTTCAATCTCGCTAGATGCATCGGCTATCATTTTCTTTGCCTGCATTTTACTTTCTTCAAGAATTTGAGTTTTCAATTTTTCTGCCATTTCTCTGCTTTGCTCAATAATCTTTTGTGCTTCTTCTTCTGCTTTAACAAGGTTAACTTTATTATCAGCAATTAATTTTTCGGCATCCTTGCGGGCATTATCAGCTTTTTCCAAAGAATCTTTAATAAAGCTTTCCCGTTCTTTAAGAGAATTTAGAATTGGTTTCCATGCAATCTTTTTCAAAACAAGTAAAAGAAAAATAAAAGTAACTACAGTCCAAAGAATAACACCTGGATTAACATCCAGCGGGCTGCCGCCTTTTTCTCCACCTTCAGAAAAAATTAATATTAACAAACTAATTGCTTTCATAAAATTCCCTTGTGTAAAGAGATTAATTAAAATTACTTAAGCGCTAAAAGAATACAGATAACAAGCGCAAATAAAGAAATACCTTCAATAAGTGCGGCGGCAATAATCATAGAAGTTCTAATATCGCCTGCTGCTTCCGGTTGACGGCCGCTGGCTTCCATTGCAGAACTTGCAAGTTTACCAATACCAAATGCACCGCCTATAACTGTTAATGCAGCGCCAAATCCGGCTGCCAAATATGCAAAACCCATTCCTTCCATTTTTTACTCCTCTATTTTCGTTAATAAAAATTAATGTTCTTGATGAACTGCCATTCCAATAAAAAGTGATGACAGCATTGTAAAAATATATGCTTGTAATAACGCAACTAAAATTTCAAGTAAGAAAATAAACAACGCAAATGAAATTGAAACCGGCACAACTACGTAAGTATGTAAAATAAAGATTAATCCAATTAAAGCTAAGATAACAATATGTCCGGCGGTCATATTTGCAAAAAGACGAATTGCCAATGCAAATGGTTTAGTAAATAGTCCAAGAATCTCAACCACAAGCATAATAGGCAGCAACCAAAATGGGATGCCGTGAGGAATCA
>Ga0233420_10000774_pt1 | contig 12865 bp, 11 predicted proteins | sample Watercolumn_Mata_4_FD_183009 | JGI IMG/M metagenome (GOLD analysis project Ga0233420, IMG submission 183009) | Freshwater microbial communities from Lake Matano, South Sulawesi, Indonesia - Watercolumn_Matano_2014_102_MG | ecosystem: Environmental > Aquatic > Freshwater > Lake | place...
GAGAAACATCTCAAAAAAATGCTTGCGTTAGGAGTAAATAAATGTTTCAGCATCGGACACTCATTCCGTAACCTCGAAACGTCTAGCCCATTACATTCACCTGAATTTCTCATGCTCGAATGGTACCGCAAAAATGCAGATTACAAAGACATTATGATTGATGTGGAAAAATTGCTCTCTCATTTTAATGTTTTAAAACATTATAAAAGATTTTCTTTAGTCGAATTGTTTAAAGAATACGCAAAGATAGATGTAGTTAGTTTTTTAAATGATGCAAAAAATCGTGCCGACTACGACAAATTATTTGTAAATGAAATTGAATCTCGTCTTCCAAAAGATCCTTTATTTATCATCGACTATCCCTCAATCATTTCTCCTCTTTGCAAGCCTAAAAAGGCTAATCCCTTATTGGCAGAGCGATTTGAATTTTATTGGAAAGGTATCGAACTCGCCAACGGCAACACCGAAAATACCGATTACCGCTCAATCCTTAAGTTTTTCAAAGCTGAGCAATCTTCCCGAAAAGCCCAAACCTCCCCAATTACCCCAATCGATCACGACTTCCTTAACTCCCTCAAAAAAATGCAGAACGCCTCTTACGCTGGCGTCGGATTCGGCGTTGATCGGTTAATCATGATGTTTCAAAAATAATACTACATCAAATTCGACTGGAGATGATAGTAGGGAGGTTTGTTTTTGTAGCGCTTGATCGCCATACGGATAATGTCTTCGAGAAAATCGCCGTAGTCCATGCCGATAAGTTCCGCGCAGGCTGGTACGCAGTCGTTGATATTAATAGAAGGATTGGGATTTAGTTCCAAAACATACGGGTTGTCGTTTTTGTCCACTCGGATTTCGACGCGGCCATAATCATGACAATCAAGAATGTTGTAAGTATCGAGTGCAATTTCTGAAATCAACGAGGTCAGTCTCTTACTGATGTTTTTCGGCGGACGTTGAATCATAATCTTTTTATATACCGGATCTTCCTCCCACTTTGCTTTAAAAGGGTAAATATGCCAATATCCTTTTGGCATCTTGTCAAAAATCGACCGCGAAAGCGGAAGCACGCGCAGATCTGTTTCGTCGCTTCCGACTATAGATACATCGTACTCGTCTCCTTCTATATATTCTTCAACAAGTGCCGGTCTTCCAAGTTTTGCAATAATTTTTTCAAGCTGCTTCATGAGCTGACGTTTATTTGTCACTACCGAGTCATTCGTAATTCCGATTGAGTTATCGGTATTTCCCGGCTTCACGATTAAAGGATATTTCAGTTCATCATCGATCTCATCATCCATTGAATACGCGTAATCCCATTGAGGAGTCGGAATATCATGAAAGCCCAATAATTTTTTCACACGGATTTTGTCAATGCACAGAGAGAGCGTAAACGGATTGGAGCCAGTATAGGGAATCTGCAAGGTATCAAGAATCGCGGCTGCATGCGGCTCCAAGAGACTTGAATCATTGATTCGTTCGCATACATTAAACACTATGTCCACGTCACTTGTTTTCAAATCATTAAATGCTTTTTGCAGATTATTAAAGTCAAAAAATGATACCTTATATCCGCGCTTCAATAATGTTTTCTCAATATTTTTTCCTACAGACATTAAATCCTGCTCCACGCTTCCTTCCTCTCCGTCGAAGATATTGCATGCAATTCCGATGTGGAGCTTTCGCAGGTTCTGCGTTGACATTCTTCGAATGGTTTCAAATTTTGCGGCGCGGACCAATGTATCTTTTTTTGCAGAAATATAGGAATAATTATGCTTTCGCGACGTTTTTCCAATGGACGAGGCCGGATCAAACTTTACTACTTTAAAGTCAATATAATCTAAAGCGTCTTGCAGATTATCCTGCGCGTCAACCGCGCTTTCGCCGGAAACCGTAAGCCAGCCCAAATACTCTGATCCGTCCGGCTGGACCAGAACCGGCTCTCCAACTTTTTTATAAATATGCAACTCCTCCAAATACCGCTTATGTTTTAACCGCTCAGAGATATCAAGTTGTACTAAAATCCCTGAATCCTCGGGATACAGATCCCATCCGATAATATATTTTTCAGGTTCTTCATGATTTGCAATTTTGATATACTGACCAACCGCTATTTTTACCGTCATTTCAATGAGATCCACCCCCCAAGCGTCCTTGATGTATGAATACACGTAATCTCCTCCCATCCGAAGGTTGATTTCGAGTGGCACAGGACCGTGACGTGTTGACTTCGCTTCAAAATGAATGCATCCGTTTTGAATCCCAAGCCGCTCCAGAGTTTCCTCAACCATTTCAATGAGTTCATCCTGCTGTTTTTCCGGAAGACTCGTCGGAATCGACTGTCCGCTATCCATAAAAAAAATGTCTCTTGCCTTGTTAAAGTTATCAGATATTGAATAAAATTTTAATTTTCCGTTCTGTAATAACAGATCGATATCAACCTCATCTCCGTCTATATATTCCTCGGCGAAAATATCGAGACCATCCGACAGTGCCGACTCGGTACTCGAAGAAATATTATTTTTTACATACCGATAAATATCATGAAGATCTTCTTTGTCGTCAACACGAACTACAAAGGCACTCGCCGATCCATACGCGGGTTTTATCACCACAGGAAAATCAAGCGTTCGGGCTACTTCTTTTAAATCTTCTTGAGTTTTTATGAGGACGTGACCTGGTGCCGGAATATTATTTTCTTTGCAGAACTCTCTAAATACAAATTTGTTCCGGACTTTTTTCGCTTGCGAATAGGGGATGCCTATCAGATTAAATTTGTCGACGATTTTTGAAGTGAGCAAAACATCATCTTCCCAAAACGTAATAACACCATTGATTTTTATTTCCTGATTAGTGGCAAGAAAATTCTCAATCGCCGAAATGGATTCTCTGTGATTAGTTGTATCCGCAAGAATCCAGTGGTCTACATACGGAGCCGCCCAGTTTTTTTCTTTATTTAATACAATAACAGTTAACCCAAGCTTTTTTAATTTTTGGAGAATAAACCGTTTTTTTATAGGACCGGTGTTAACGACGAGAATTGTTTTATTTTCTAAATCAGTGTCGTCATCAAATCGGTCATTCTTCTCGATTTTCATGAAATATAATTTGATGAAATAGTAAACATTATATACCTTTTCACCAAATGTCAATACCTATTGTGAGACGTGTTATACTCAAATTATGAGAAAGAATTTACTCGATTATTACAAATCTTCGTTTTCCAATCTTATAGAAGCAATTACAAATATCTACATGTTCCTTTTTTATTTTTTTTCGGTTAAAACGCTTCTTAAAACTCTTTTTTTACCATGGAAAAATCTTGTTGCAAAAAAAGTGACTGTTGGATTCTCCTTTAACGAATGGTTGAGTCGTTTTGCTTTCAACGGTATCTCTCGTATGATTGGTTGTTTTATGAGAATCTCTATGCTTCTATCCTATTTCATTCTTCAGATTCTTTTTGTTTTGATAGTTCCCTTTATTTTTCTGTTGTTTTTTCTTATTATCCCTTTTTTGTATCTTGAATCGCTGTTCACTAAAACCGAGGAGGAAAAAAAGAAAATTTGTAACGAGCTTTTTTTGTCTCAGCATCTTTTAATGGAGGAGAATCGTAACGCCGCCCAACAATGGTTTGAATCATATTATCAAATGCATAAGAAAAAGAAACAGTGGTGGAAAAAGTCGAATCTATTCTCGCTTCCTCCTTTGACTAGGGATTGGGCTCTTGGTTTTACTCCGACGCTTGATCAGTATTGCCAGGATTTGACTGCTACTCATTATCAGTTGCAAAGAGAACATATTGTTGATAGACAAAAAGAGATTCGCGAAATAGAACAGATTCTTTCGCAATCGGAGGAATCCAACGTAGTCATCGTTGGTGAAGAAGGTGTTGGAAAGCGGACGATTGTGGATGCAATTGCCAAGAAAGCATACGAAGGAACAACGAATAGTAGTTTGATGTACAAACGCGTACTCAAACTTGATATGGAAAAAATTTTAACTCAATATACAGACCAAAAACAAAGGGAATATTTTCTTGACGTTTTGTTACAGGAGAGTATTGAAGCAAAAAACTGCGTCATCCTCATTGATAACCTTGAAAAATACGTGAGCACCGATGAAGGTAAAGTTGATCTCACCATTCCTCTGGAGAAATATGGAAAGCATTCTGGAATCCAAATTATTGGAACCACTACGCCGTTTTGTTTTCAAAAATTTATTTCAACAAATTCCAAAATAAACCGCTTGTTTACCAAAGTTGACGTATATGAAATTTCGGAAAAAGAAGCTGAAACAATTCTCCTTGATAACGCATTCCTCTATGAAAAAAAACATTCTGTCGTCATACCATACGAAACAATTCATAGTATTATAGAAAAAAGCAGTTTCTTCATTACGCATATTCCCTTTCCAGAAAAAGCAATTCACCTCTTGGATAGCGTCTGTGCATATGCTAAACAACGCAACCAAACGATTGTTAAGCCTGAATTCGTTGATACTGTGCTTAGCGAATTAACGCATGTGCCAATGACTCTTTCCGGTCAAATGAAAGAAAAATTGCTGCAGCTTGAGCTGCTCCTTTCCCAAGAAATCATTCAGCAAGAAGAAGCCATTAGAGAACTTACGTCTGCTCTCAGGCGTTCTTTCGTCTTGATCGGCAAACGCAAAAAACCCCTTGCCTCATTTTTATTCTTAGGTCCTACAGGAGTAGGAAAAACACAAACGGCAAAATCAATTTCTTCGATTTTCTTTGGCAGTAATCATCTGGTGCGTTTTGACATGTCGCTTTATCAATCGGCGTCTGATATAGATAAACTCGTTGGATCTATGGAAACCAGAAATCCTGGTCTATTGACGTTAGCAGTTCGTGAAAATCCCTACGGAGTATTACTCCTTGATGAGTTAGAAAAAGCGCATAAAGATTTGTTACATATTTTTTTAACCATTCTGGATGAGGGGTATTTTACTGACGGATTCGGCAAGACAGTCGACTGTAAAAATCTCCTTATTATCGCGACTTCAAATGCACTTTCAGATGAATTGTATAAAGGTGAAGAAAAAACCAACAAAGAAGTCGTTAGCCTATTAGTGGAACGAAGACTTTTTACTCCAGAATTTCTAAATAGATTTGACGGTATTGTGGTATACAGACCATTAACAGAAGAGTCGATTACGCTCATCGCTCAAAAAATAATTGACACGGTCAGAAAAAACACCCTAAAACTCCACAAGGTGCAACTTACCGTATCTAATGAGTATCTTTCGAAGCTTATTCAATTAGGCTATGACCCGAAGTTTGGAGCGCGGAATATGGAGCGGCTCATCCGTGATGATATTGAAGATACTGTTGCAAAGATGATTCTTGAAAATAAGGTAAAAGAAGGTGATATAATTCGACTATGAAGATCTATTTTACTGCTTCTACCTCATATAATGGTGAACTCATTCCATACTACCGAAAAATCTTCAACCATATTAAAAAACATAAAGTGAGAATTCTTTCTGGATATCAGGTTATCAATAAAACTACGCTTGATGAAGATAAAGAGTTAACCGCTACCGATATTTATAATCGAGAAAAAAGATTAATTAATCAAGCTGATTTAATTATTGCTGAGGTCTCAAAACCTTCGCTCGGTGTTGGAGCTGAAATTGTCTATGCATTGAATGAAGGTAAAAAAGTGCTTGCGCTTGTACGAACTGATTATGAAGATAGAATATCTCCAATTTTACTAGGAAATCCTTCCGAAAATCTTTATTTAGAGTTTTACTGTAAACAAGATTATCCGCGGACAATAGATAAATTTATTCGGCATATGTTTATTCTCATGAAACACACAAAAATTCTAAAAAAGAAGAGTGGAAAATTCATTGTCATTGATGGAGCTGACGGATCTGGTAAAACTACACAGGTTTCTATTCTTCAAAAGTATCTTAAACGTAAGCATACATTGACAAAGATCTTTGATTTTCCACAGTACTATACTTCTTTCCACGGCAGAACGGTTGCCCGCTTCTTACGAGGAGAATTCGGGACAATCGATAATGTCTCTCCCTATCTTTCCTCACTTGCATATGCTCTTGATCGCGTTTCGGCAAAAAAAGAAATGGATGAGTTTCTTAGCAAAGGAGGAACAATCATTGCAAATCGCTATGTTACCTCAAATATGGCACATCAGGCGGCCAAATTCAAAACATTAAATGAGCAAAAAAAATTCCTTAACTGGCTAATTGAATTAGAGTACGTTGTTCATAATATGCCTAGGGAGAATATAATTATCTATCTCTATGTCCCTTGGAGAATCGGCATGCAACTTACCGCTAAAAAAGATAAACGACCATACTTAAAAGGTAAAATCTTTGATATTCATGAAGAGGATATTAAATATCGTCAGAATGTCGAAAAACTGTATCTACGACTATGTCGTACTCATCAACATTGGGTAAAAATTGATTGCATTGAGAATGACTCAATTCTTTCTCCACAAAAAATCCATCAAAAAATACTTACCGTACTTAAGCAAAAGAAACTTTTACAATAAATGCCTCATGTCATTCCCGTGAAGACGGGAATCCAGTCTATAATTATTTTAGTCAACAATTTGACATTATTCCCTAGACTTGTTAACATACTTTCATGGATAAGAAACTGGTCGGCCTTATGCTCATTTTCATGCTTTCGTTCGGTCTCTTCACTACCATTATCGTTTTTAACAAACCGCTCACCAGACTTACCAAAGCAAAAGAAGAATTTGTTCCGTCTTCGGAAAGTTCTCTCTTGTTTGCGTGGCCACTTACTGCTAAAGCAGACGGAACAACGCCTGTTCAGGTAAATGTATTTGTCAGGAACGGTACCAATATCCCTCTTTCCAATAAAAAAGTACGCTTGACTGCAACTCTCGGAACAATACGAGTAAACGATCTTGAAACAGACAAGGCTGGGAAGGTCACATTTTTTATGACTTCAGATACTCCAGGTTTGGCAGAATTATCTGCGGTTGTTGATAGTCAGATCCAACTTAAACAGAAAATATCCGTTAAATTTGAATGATACTCGTATGAAAAAAGTTACTAAGGTAGTTATTCCTGCCGCCGGATTTGGAACAAGATTTCTCCCTCAAACCAAGGCAATGCCTAAAGAGATGCTGCCTGTTGTTGACAAACCGGTCATTCAATATGTAGTTGAAGAAGCAGTGGGGTCAGGAATAGAGAACGTCATTATTATCACTGGATCAAACAAACGAGCGATTGAAGATCATTTCGATCTACCCAATGAGGACCTTGTAAAAAATCTCCGTGAAGGAAAAAAAGATCATCTTCTCAAAGATGTTGAGCGTATCGCAGAAATGGCAAACTTCATTTATATCAGACAAAAAGGACTGTACGGCAACGGAACGCCGGTTTTGACCGCCGAACCGGTCATCGAAGACGAGCCGTTTGCGGTGCTTTGGGGAGATGAATTTATCTATTCAAAACCTCCGAGACTGGCGCAGATGCTTAAAGTTCACGAACAATACGGAGGCATCGTTATTTCCGGAGTCAAAATAGAAAAGAAAGATGATCTTAAACGATACGGCATCGCAGAGTTGGATCATGTAAAAGATAACGTATATAAAATAAAACGAATCGTCGAAAAACCGGAACCACACGAGGCACCTTCAAACATTGCTACTCACGGCGGCTATATCTTGCCTCCGGAGATTTTTGGAGCACTTAAAAGACTCAAGCCAGGAAAGGGTGGGGAAATTTGGCTTGTTGACGCAATCAATCTTCTGCAGAAAGAGGGCGTACCTGTTTACACTATAGTCATCAAAGAAGGAACATATTATGACACCGGAAATAAATTTGAATATTTGAAGACGGTCGTTGAATTTGCGCTTCATCACAAAGAAATCAACGGCGACTTCAAGAACTTTCTTAAATCTTTAAAACTATAATATATTGCAAAAGTTCTCCTCTGCTGATAGAATGTAAAATCTATGACAACGATTACAAGTCGAGTTGAAGAACTTTTTAAGGCGGGCGCGCATTTAGGACACAAGACAAATCGCATCCATCCAAAAGCAAAAAAATATATTTATACGGTAGAAAATGGAACTTCTGTTATTGACCTTACCAAAACCGTCGATCTTTTGGATCAGGCATTAAGCTTTGTCACAAAACTCACTGAAGAAAAAAAGACGCTTCTCGTTGTTGTTACAAAGAGAGTATCTGCATCATTCACCAAAGAACTCTGTCAACAGAACGGGATTCCGTACGTAACCATTAAGTGGCCTGCAGGACTCCTTACCAACTTTGAAATGATTATGAAAAACGTCAAGAAGTTAGTCACCATGAAAGAAGAAAAAGAAAAAGGGGAATGGAATAAATTTGTCAAGCACGAACAGTTTTCTTTGAATAAAATACTCAATCGTCTTGAGAGATTTTATGGAGGACTTGTAGGTTTAACTAAACGCCCTGACGCTCTTTTTATTGTCGACATCAAAAAAGAGAAAAATGCGGTCAAAGAGGCGAGATTACACAAAATTCCTGTTGTAGCAATCGTTGACACCAATGTGGATCCGGATCTTGCTACCTACCCGATTCCGGCAAACGACGACTCGCAAACCACCATTGAATATTTTGTAACGAAGGTTGTAGAGACGTATGTAAAAGAAAAACTCAAAACTCAAAAGTCAAATGTCAAAACTACAACTTAAAACTAAAAACTGATTTTGTCATTCCCGCGTAGGCGGGAATCCAGACTAAAAATACCTTATACTATTTAGTATGATACTCGACATTTCAAAATTAAAACAACTTCGTAACGACACTGGCGTTTCGTTTTCATTATGCAAAAAGGCCCTTGAGGAATCGAAAAACGACATTGAAAAAGCAAAGAAACTCCTTACTAAATGGGGCGAAGATACGATAAAAGACAAACAAGAACGCTCTACTTCACAGGGAGCTCTTTTTTCCTATGTCCACCACAATAAAAAAATTGCGGTTCTTCTTGCGCTTCTCTGTGAAACAGACTTTGTTTCCGGTAATGTCGAATTCCAAAGGCTCGGCCAAGACCTGGCGATGCAGGTTGCTTCAATTCCGGCCGAAAATGTAAGCGAGCTGTTGAAACAGCAATATATTCGCGATCCTTCAAAAACCGTCGAAGACCTTATCAAAGACGCTGTGCTAAAGTTTGGAGAAAATATTAAAATTAGTAGATTCGTCAAATGGACCCTTTAGCCGATTTTAAACAATCTTCACAAAAGGTCGTTGAGAATTTAAAAGACGACCTCAAAACTATCCGCACCGGTCGCGCAACTCCGAGTCTGGTCGAAAATCTGATCGTCGAAACGTACGGAGGACAGGCAAAACTTCGCCTTCTTGAGTTGGAAACTATTGTCACTGATGGACCTTTCGCTTTATCTATTACGCCATTTGACATCGCAGTTTTATCCGATATTGAAAAAGCTATTCTTAAATCACCGCTCGGTATAAGCCCTGCTGTACAGGGAAATAAAATTACCATTCATATCCCGGCTCTTTCAGAGGAACAGCGAGAAAAATTCATCAAACTCGCTCATCAAAAAGTTGAAGAACGAAAAGGAATCATACGAAACCTGCGAGACAACGCCAGAAAAACAATCAAAACTTCATTTGAAAAAAAAGAAATTACCGAAGACGACAAGTTTCGACAGGAAAAAGAAATTGATCTCGTGACACAGAAGTTTATGGAAGAAATAGAAGCGCATAAAAAGAGAAAAGAAGAAGAAATAAGGGAAGTGTGATAAAAACTCAAAACTCAAAATGCAAAAGTCAAAAGTACAACTCAAAATTAAAAAGTAACCCTGTCATTCCCGCGAAGGCGGGAATCCAGTCTAAAAATACCTTATGTCAGTTATAGTTTTTATCCTAATCTTGGCATTGCTCGTTTTGGTTCATGAATTTGGCCATTTTCTAGCGGCAAAAAAAAATGGCGTACGAGTAGAAGAGTTTGGATTCGGGTTTCCTCCGCGACTTTTTGGAATACGGAAAGGTGAAACACTTTATAGCATTAACGCGCTCCCTATCGGCGGCTTTGTCAAGCTCTATGGGGAAGAATACCACGAGACAAAAAATCACAAATCACAAATCACAGAGCATAAATCGAAGGCTTTTGTTTATAAGCATCCTTTACAAAAAGCCGTCATTATTATTGCAGGCGTTCTTGGAAATTTTCTTCTCGGCTGGGTACTTATTTCTTTCCTTTTCACTCAAGGAGTTCCTACGCCGATAAACAAAGTACTCGTCGAGAGGGTTCTTCCCGGCTCTCCTGCATTTACAGCCGGACTTCATGAAAAAGATCTTATCTATAAAGCAGTAATAGATAAAAAAGAATTCAAAATTACTTCCTCATCAGACTTGATTAGCCTTTCCAAAAAATATGCGGGAAAAGATATGATTATTTCCGTAGAGCGGGAAAGCAAACAGTATTCTTTCATTCTTACCGCGCGTGTTAAACCCCCACAAGGAGAAGGGCCTCTGGGAATCGTAATCACTTCATTTATGGAGAAAAGATATCCTTGGTATCAGGCGCCCTTTTATGGGTTAGTTGAAGCATTCAATATTACTAAAAAGATTGCCATAGAGCTTTTGAGCACTTTGTTTCAGGTTCTTACCTTCCAAAAACCGAGCGTTGAGGTTGCAGGGCCGGTTGGAATTGCTCGGTACACCGGACAGGCTATAAAGTTTGGAAAAAATGCGGTACTTGAACTTATTGCGCTTCTTTCTTTGAATCTCGCGATTATCAATATTCTCCCGTTTCCTGCGCTTGATGGCGGCAGACTCGTATTTGCTCTCTATGAATGGGTCACCAAACGAAGAATCAACCATAAAATAGAGCAATACGTGAACTTATTTGGTATCATGACGCTCCTAACTCTTGCAGCATTGATTACAATTAATGACATTGTGAAACTTATAAAATAAATCTCAAAACTATAAAGTATAGGCTGTCATTCCCGCGAAAGCGGGAATCCAGACAAAAAAACCTTAATATTATAATAAGATTTATATATGAACCTACGATATAACAATATCACCATTTCCGGAGGAGTATCTGTTGGAAAAAACACGCTTCTTAATAATTTAAAACCATATCTTGTTCCGCTCGGCTGGAAGTTTACTTCCGGAGGACAGATACTTCGTGACTTTACCAAAGAATATGTTCAGCCCCTTGCGAGTCTCGTTGACAAAGATTTCCACCATCAGATTGATGAGCGGACAAAACGTCTGCTTACGGAAGAAGGTCATTACGTCATCGAGGCATGGCTCGCTGGCTTTATTGCCCGAAATCTTAAAGACACGCTGCGCGTCCTTCTCACCTGTTCAAACGAAGCATTGAAGGTTGACCGCGTGGTCAACAGAGACAAAGTAACGATTGATGAGGCGAAGAAATTCATAAGGGAACGCGAAGTTGAAAATTTCAAAACCTGGCACAAAATTTACGGAACATATAACTACTGGGATCCTAAATATTATCATCTGGTGATCGATACGTATTCCTCAGGTCCCCTAGAAACAGTCGGTAAGGTACTCGACAAACTCGGTTACGATAACGGTAGAATTCGCATTGAAAAAAAATGATCTCATCCATTTGACAAAACAATTTATTCTTTATATAATATTTCTACAATTTGAAAAAGCGCTATAGTTTGGTTTCCCGCCAAACAAGCTGCGTACGATGAGTACGACGGAATGACACCGTAGAAATAAATCCAAGGTGTGTCGATCACAAAGATCGGAGCACTAAAAAGAGTCCCGCCATCGGCGGGAGAAACAAGGTGGTACCACGAGAAGACCTCGTCCTTGTCCCAGATTTTACTAGTGGGATAACGGCGAGGTTTTTTTATGGAAACTGATCAAATCAAAGAATTAGTTCAATCAATGTCCGAATCAACATTCGGTGTTATTGGAATGGGTAATATTGGAAAAGCAACAATATCAGGTTTTATAAGAAATAATTTATTTTCAAAAACTCAACTTTGGATTTGTAATAAAACTGCTCATGAAACAGAAGAAAAATGTAATGATGCATTCGACTTGAGTAATATTTCTGTCGCCAAGAATAATCATGAATTGGTCAGAAACTGTAATGTAATTTTTATCGCTTTGAAACAAAATCAAATGAGAGAAGAATTGACTTCTTGGCATGAAACAAAAATTCTTGATCCTAATAAACTCATTATTTCTTTTGCTGCTGGCGTGCACATAAACACGATAAAAAAATGGGTTGGATATTCTAATCAGCCTGTTATTCGTATCATGCCAAATACTCCTATAGCTGTTGGAAAAGGTGTATTTGGATGGACAGTCAGTGATGAAGTAACTATTGGACAGACCAAAATAGTTCAGTATCTATTAAGAAGTTTGGGAACAGAATGTTTAGTTGGTTCAGACGAAGCAATTGATATTATTACTGCTATCTCTGGAAGTGGTCCTGCCTATTTCTATTTATTTGCCGAACATATGATTCGACAGGCAGCCAATCTAGGTATTAAGGAAGAAGACGCAGAAAGACTAGTCAGGCAAACATTCATTGGAGCAGCAGCATTACTCGATCAACAGTCTAACTTTTCCATATCTGAATTACGAAAAAGAATTACATCGAAAGGGGGAACAACAGAAAAAGCAATTCAATCATTCAATGAGGATAATTTATTTTTATTAATCCAAAGAGCGATGCAAGGCGCAAAACAAAAAGCGACTGAATTAGGTTACTAAGCATTCACTCAAATAAGAATGTTACCCAATAAGAGTATCGTTCACTCATGAAAAATGTTACCCAAATTTACAGTTGATCGGTCAATTCGATAATGTTTTTTAACAGTTGTTTTGGATTGAGTGT
>Ga0233420_10000777_pt1 | contig 12838 bp, 15 predicted proteins | sample Watercolumn_Mata_4_FD_183009 | JGI IMG/M metagenome (GOLD analysis project Ga0233420, IMG submission 183009) | Freshwater microbial communities from Lake Matano, South Sulawesi, Indonesia - Watercolumn_Matano_2014_102_MG | ecosystem: Environmental > Aquatic > Freshwater > Lake | place...
ACAATAGGACGGCTTGGATGAATGCGATGGCGGAAGCCAATGCGCGTGGAGGCGTGCTTGGTATATTCGAGCAGGAGTTTATGGTGGCCAGGAATTTGGAATCAGCTGGCGCCACCGAAGATGAGATGACGTTGTCTTTGGGATTGCCTCTCTGACTTCCATATTAGATTCTCACTTTTGAAACGCACCCCTCTCCCGTATTCTTGCCTCATCTTTCGGGACAATGGTGCTTTCGAGTGAGATGAGCGGCAAGTCGTCAGAGTTTCAGACCCTCCGCACGAACATGGCGAGCATCGTGCGCGAAGACACGTTTGAGGGTCAGGAATACTGGGTGGTCCCAACCGTCCTGATGTGTGAGGGGGTTCACAATCGGATTCTCTACACGGCGGAGGAATTGAGCCACTTCGCGGAGACTTGGAACCACAAGCCGATCATCGTCTTCCACACCAAGAGTCCGAACGGCACCCCCGTATCCGCCTGCACGCCGGAGCTTCTGGAGTCGTGCGGCATTGGGTTGATCTTCAACACCGTTTGGGATTCCGCCGCCAAGAAGCTGCGTTGCGAATCCTGGCTCAACAAGGCCAAACTGCCTCAGGTCTCCCCGGAAGTCTTGCAGTGCCTTCAGGACGGGCAAATGGTGGAGGACAGCATCGGAGTCTTCACCGACTGCAAGATGGGTGAGGGTGAGTGGAACGGGGAGAAGTACATCGCTGTGGCGACTGGGCTCAAGCCGGACCACCTGGCGATTCTCCCTGGGATGAAGGGGGCCTGCTCAATCGCTGATGGCGGCGGACTTCTCCAAGTGAATCAAGGTGAGGGGGTGGTTGTGAGCGACAGCAAGTCCAAGGTTCTTTCCTTCCTTCAGTCCATCAACCCCTTCCGTACCAACGTCGCAGAGCAGTCGCTGCGTGAGAAGCAAGATGCGATGCGGCTTGCTCTCAACGCCAGGTTCACCGGAGATGTTCACGCCTATATGGTGGACATGTTCGATGACTACGTGATCTGCGAGCTTGACTCCAAGACCGGGTCAAAGCTGGTCAAGCTCTCCTACAAGGCTGATGCGAAGGGTCTGGTGACGCTCGGGGCCGATCAGCAGGAAGTGCGTCTGCAGACCAATTACATCCCGGTCACCAATGAATCTCTGCCTGGCGCGGGTGCGCCGGGTGACGGAAAGACAACCCTACCCGCCGCCTCAACTCCGGTGGCGGCATCTGGAAAGGAGCCTCCGATGGCTCGCAAAGAACAGGTGGACGCGCTGATCACAGCCGGCGCTGCCACGGAACAGGAGCGGGATGGGCTGAATGCGCTCAGCGACAGCGCCTTTGAGGCCGTCCAGTTCCAGCGCACGGCATCCAAGCCCGCCACGGTCACCACCAATCAGGCTCCGCCGCCCCCGGCGCAGCCGGCACCCCCGGCTCCGCTGAAGTTCAACAAGGCGGAGGAAGTTCTGGCCCACGAGGGTCTGAACCCGGACCTGAAGCTGGTGATCAGCGAAGGCTTGGAAGCCCGCAAGAACGTGCGGGACCAGATCATCGCTGGCATCAAGGCCAACGGCAAGAACACCTTCACCGATGAGCAGCTGGGTGCGATGACCACCCCGGCTCTCGTTCAGCTGGCCAAGCTGGGCGACGTGGAGGTGGACTACAGCGCGGCGGCTCCGGCTGCTGCTCCGTCCCCGGCGGCTCCGGTCGTGAATGCGGCCGGAACCAAAGTGACCCCGATGCCGCAGATGAAGTGGTAATCGGGAATCAGGCAGAAACCAACTTCAGAATCCTCAACGGAGTACTGAAATGACTGAGACCAAGGTTCCGAACACCATCCAGCTGTCCTTCACGGGGCGTGTCCTCACGGGGGTGGCTGGTGGTACGATCAAGCCCGGATACTTGATCAAGCGCAATTCCAGCAATGCCCTGATCGCCCAGGACGTGGCCGGCGGCTGTCTCGGTGCGATCAAGGTCGCATTCGAGAAGGAGCACGTGGGACTCGGCACCATTGCCGGCAACGACTCCCGTTCCAACAACTACGCCAGTGGCGAGCAGGTCTGGGCCGGCATCCCCAACCGGGGTGACCGGGTCCAGCTGATGCTGAAGGGTGAAGAGAATGTCGTCATTGGCGACAGACTCGTTGCCCACAGCGATGGAACGGTCAAGAAGGTCACCGTGGACAGCGGCACGTTCGCTGGCGCTGTCGTGGGTGAGGTCATCGAAGCCCTGAACCTCACGGGGCTGGCGGCGGCTCTGGTGAAGGTTGAGATTGCCTAGCCTTGGGGCTAGGTGAGGAAACCTTCAACAACCCTTGAATGGGAATGGAGAAACTGAGATGAGTGACAAGACCCTTCAGGTTGTCCAGGGCTTGGTCCTTGGCCCGGACGGGAAGCCCTCGGTGGCTTCTGGCACTGCTGGCGACGTGATGCGCCGCCTGATTCAGTGCAACATGGACGTCTCCTGCCTTCGCACCAATGACATTCTTGGTGACAAGGACTGGGAGATCATCGACACGGTCGTGCTGGAGCACGCCAGGCGTCGGCAGGTGGCCGTCGCTGAGCTGATGCGCCGCAATCTCGTATTCCGGTTCAGCGATGGCCTGTCGGCCACGGTCCTGGAGTACGTGGATATGGGCGTCATCGGTGACGCCACGGTCTCCATGTCGCCCCGAGTGCGTGGTGACAAGAGCCAGATCAACTACGTGCCGCGCTACATGCCGCTGCCCCTGACCTTCATGGACTGGGACATCGATGTCCGCACGTTGGGTGCCAGCCGTCGTGCTGGTCGCCCTCTGGACACCACCTGGGCCGGTCGGGCGGCTGACCGCGTGGGCGAAGCCACGGAGAACATGCTGTTCAACGGCTCCTCCACCTTCACGGTGGAGTCCGGGGTGATCTACGGCCTGTGCGACCATCCCTCGCGCCAGCCGTACCACCTGACGGCGGCGTGGGATGCTTCCGGGGCGAATCCCGTGCGGGACGTGCGCCTGATGAAGCAGCTGGCGGTCAACGCTGGATTCTATGGCCCCTACGGGGTCTGGACCAGCGGGGGCTATGACGTGGTCCTGGATGATGACTACGTTCGCGCCAGCACCAACAACACGGCCAAGACCGTCCGTCAGCGCCTCCTGGAACTGCGCGGCATCGAGTTTGTCCAGCCGTGCGACTTCATGCCCGCGAACACCGTGGTGCTCGTTCAGCTCACGCCTGACGTCATCCGGATGGTCGAGGGGATGCCCCTCCAGAACCTTCAGTGGAAGACGGAAGGCGACCTGGTGCTGAACATGAAGGTGATGCAGATTCTCGTGCCGCAGATTCGGGCGGACCAGGACGGGAACTGCGGCGTCATCCACGGACACCTGGCGTAGGATTTGCCCAACCCCCAACAATTCCTCCTGCTGCTCCGTATCCAATCGGAGCTTTTTCGCAGGAGCAAACAGGAGAGGAAAGATGAGTTCCAAGTTGCGTTTCTTCCGCCTCAATTCTCTGTCCTTCACGTATCGTGGCGTGGAGTACAAGAAGGGCGATGTGATCCAGACTGAGGCCGATCTGGCGACTGCCTGGAAGAACCTGTTCACGGAAGTCCCGGAGCCGCCCCCGCCGTCTGCCGCTACCACGCCGCCCGTTGCCGGGGGAGTCCCCGGCCAGGCGAATCCCCAGGCCGGGAAGGAAGCAAACCCCGACAATCAGGCGCTGTTTACGGTGCGCCATCGAGGGGCTGGCTTCTATGACGTTCTGCGAGTCAGTGACGGCTCCCGTATGAACGCGGACAAACTGCCCCGCCAAGCCGCCATTGAACTGGTGGAGCAGCTCACGGCCTCTGCGCGGCGGGTCTAGCCCCGTGCCTACTCCCGCTCATCCGGCGGGATTCTGGTTGCCCCCACTCATTTGGAGAGGGGCAACCGTTTGTGTTCTTGGCGGGGGCCCATCCTTCCCGGACTGCTGGAAGAGACTGGGGTGGGCCCCAGACAAATCCTTCTTGTTGGGGGTGAACAACTCCCTGTATGACGTTCCAAATCAACACGTCCACATATTCAACGATGAGCGGTGGTGGTTCAAGCATCGGGAAGTAGTTGAGGAGGCTTCCAAGAGGGGCGTGGTTACCACTTCTGTAAATGATGAGTTGAGGGGATTCCCGCCCTGTATACGGGTGATGAAAAGAGCCTATGGCTTCCACCCCAATCGGGATATGACCGGATGGTATGGAAACACCGGAGCCTCCGCCATTGAGCTGGCGATGAAGATGGGTGCGAGGAAGATTGTGTTGGTGGGGTTTGATCTGAGACTGGTAGAGGGAAAGCCCAACTATTTTGACAACTACATCTCCCCGGCGGATAATGAGAGGATGGTATCCTTTGTCATTCAAGTCCGGTCCCTTGTTTTGGCGGCTCGCAGTTTCTTCCCCTGGGTTGAAGTAGTAAATGCCACCCCAGGCTCCGCACTCCAAGAAGTCCCTTTCATTCCCCCAGAACAAGCTCTCAACTATACTCCTGACAGTGAAGACTGGGAGAAACGATTTGGGGAGTTGATTGATCTATGGGCCGGCATAACACACAGATGAGATGGGCTGACTCCCCGATCTTGATCACCGGGTTTCCCCGATCTGGCACCGCGTGGCTTGCCGGGGTGATTGCCTCCTGCGGAGCCTTTGGCGGCAAGTGGGTGGGGCGTGCTCTGGAGGATGGCGTTGGGAATCGGATGGAGCATCTCGTCATCCAAAAGAGGGTGGTGGAGGAGTGCCTGAGGGTACGCCAGCTACAATCCGGGTTTTCCAATCTCCCTTCCCCGGAAGCCTTTGCCCGTTCCCCGACTCTCCGGCCATCTGTCATCTGGGGGCAGGTCCAAGCCATCCTCGCCAACGACAACTACGATTCATCGAAGGGTCCGTGGTTCTACAAGGACTCCAGACTGGTGACTTGCTGGCCTGAGTGGGAGTCGGCCTTTCGCGGGGCTCATTGGTTCTTGGCCTATCGTGACCTGGATTCCATCGCTGATGCCTTGGTAAAGACTGGTCATATTTTCAAGGATGAGGGCGAGGCGTCTGGGTGGGTGGACTCATTCAGTGATCTTGCCGAAGGGTTGGCCAAATACGGTCACCATGTTTGGCAGATTGATATGGACGCCGCCATAGGAGGCAATCTGACGGAAGTACGCAAGGCGGTTGAAATGGCGGGACTTCCGTGGAACGCACCGCGTGTGAATCAATGGATTTTCAACAGAAGGAAGCACCACCATGAGCACTCCCAGGACAGACTCCACCAAGGTGCAGGGGATCATCGAAGTTGATTCCACCATCTCTCTGACGCCATTCATCGCAGCGTCTCACCTAATGGTGGGGACGGTGATTGGCGATGCTCTGACGGATGAGGAGTTGCTGACTGAGATTGAGACCTGGCTTGCCGCCCATCTCTACTCCATCAGAGATTCCAATACTCGCCTCAGCTCATTCTCCGCCGGGGGGAAGATCAGCGTGGGATTTCAGGCCAGCCTCGGGCAGGGTCTCAAGGCAACTCTCCACGGTCAGCAGGTGATTCTGCTGGACACCACCGGAAGGTTTCTGGCCCTTTCGGAGGGCGGCGGGAAGATTCGCGCCAGACTGACCGCTGCCCATCCCACCAGCGAGCACCCAGCCTATTGAGGTGAAAGATGGGCATCATCACAAGGTTTCTGAAGCAGTCGGTGGTTCACTGGACAAAGACGGGGGTCACCAGAGAAGGCAAGTCAACCTTTGGCACTCCAGTGCAGATCACTGGCAGATGGGATGAGGGAACAAAGAGGATTCCTCAGGATGGGGCGGAGGATGTGGTGGCGAACGTCTCCCTGATCACGGAGACCATTGTGAGACAGGGGGATGCTCTTTGGCTTGGGACTCTTCCATCTCCCGCCTCTGCTATCCCGCCGGAAGATGCCGTGACGGTTCTTTCCGTGGAGACAGTCCGGGATCACCGCTCAACCAACCCAGTGTATTTCATCTATGCCTCCTAGTTCCACCAGCACGATCTATGTGAAGGGGCTGGAGCAAGTCCTGCATAACCTCAATGTTGCCGTTGAGGCGATGGAGGAGATTACCAAGGATGGTCTTATTGCTGGTGGGTTGTTCATACAGGGGGAAGCGCAGAGACGCTGCCCTGTTGATACTGGGAATCTGAAGGCTTCTGCCTTTACGGTTTGGGGAGACTCCCTGCCCCCAACTCCTACATTCTCGGGTAAATCCGGCCCCGGAATGACCACGGAGCATACGGCAAAGACCAATGCTTCCAATATATCCTGTCAAGAGGCAAAGGCAATGGGATATATTATGGTGAACGTCGGGTTCACTGCGTTCTATGCCATCTACGTTCACGAGGATACCGCTGCATCCCATCTCAAGCGCATCAAGGCTTCCAAGGCCAAGAAGGTCGCATCAATAGACCTGGGCAATGGGAAGTTTCTGGGCAACATCGGACAGGCAAAGTTTCTGGAGGCTGCGTTGCTGGAGAATATGCAAAACGTGCTTGATATCATTGCAGGAAAGACCACCGCATCCGATCTCAGGAAGGCGATGCGAGAGAAGGGGATGATATGAAATCTGGAATGCGCCCCATCGAGGATGACATCATTCGCCTTCTGGTTCAGGAGGGTCTAGCCCGGATGCCAGAGGAGGGGGAGAGTGACTGGCCGATTTTCTCCGGCTTCCGCCCGGACTCTCCTATCAACCTGGTGGTTGTGAGCGGGGGCCCATCGACTTCCCAGAGCGACACGATGGGTCGCAATACCCTCTTTCAATCCAGATTTCAGGTTCAGGTGAGAGCCGCCCAGCGAGAGGATGCATACGTAAAGGTGATGGAGATCAGGGATTTTCTCCATCATCATTTGCGGTTTGTCTTGGAACGTGGGGGCGACTTTACTAGAGTGGAGTATCAGGGTATTCATACGTACATCGAGCCATTCCGTCTCCTCTTTGAAGACAGAGGGGAGACGTGGGCAGTGGACCTGACGGCCTTTCGCCGTGAGGTCTGAAAGGTAGGCAGTTATGGGCCGGGAAGGTCATGGAATAACGGTCAGCGCATCTGGATTCTCCGGTGAAGTCCTTGCCGTCAAGCCGGCAGGATGGAGTCGGGGAACCATTGACCTGACTCATCAAGGCACCACGGCGGAGAAGGATTTGGCGGTGGAGGCTCTCCAAGCCCCCGGCCAGGCCACTCTCCGGGTTGCCTACTCTGCCGGACTCACCATCCCCACCACCAAGGTGCAGTGGACGTTCAACTGCGCGGGTGCGTCTGGGACCGGTGGCGGCTCCGCTGGCGGCACCATCACGTTCTACGGCACGGTCACGTCGGTGGATTACAACGACTTTGTGACCGGCTCCCGGATGGAAGCCACCATCACCATCCAGAAGCAGAAGGCACCGTAGCAGGCTCTCGCAGGTCCGGGCGGGATGGTGAGGTTGAGGCTCTTGGTGGGGCCTCAACCATCCCGCTTTTCCAAGCGGAGAAATAACACAATGAGTGCACGCAGAGCAGTATCCTCCAAAGAGACTCCCGCGTCATCCACCCCGGTAGTGGTTAGGCTGACAAGGGATCAGATTCTGGCCACCCTCAATCAACCCCTTCCCTCTGAAGACGTCCAAGTGCCGGAATGGGGCGGGACTGTTCGGGTGAAGACTCTCAACCTGCTGGAGCGGGAATCCATCGGGGACTTCCTGGCCCTCCTCAAGAATGAAGAGGAGAGGGGAGCCGCGCTGAAGTCAGTCGTGATTATGGCCACGGTGGTTGACGAAGCCGGGGTGCGAATCTTCCCCGACTTCAAGGAGTATCCCAAACTGCTTCAGGCCCCAGGCTCCTTGATGGAGAGGGTTTGGAAGGTGGCGAATCGCCTGAACCGCATCTGGGGTGTCGAGGGGCCGGAGGGAAACTCAAACAGCACCCCGAACGCATCTGGCGATTCCGTCTAGCAGCGTTGCTGGGGTGCACGGTTGAGGAGTTGAAGCATCGAATCGGAGACAAAGAGTTCCAAGAGTGGATTGACTACCACGATCTGGAGCCGTGGTCAATCTCTCAGGGAGACAGAAGGACGGTTGTACTGGGATGGCTGATCTGCAGCATGTTGGGGAACAAGGAAGTCCCCATGGAAAGTCTCGCCAAACTTCTCCCCAACGCCTTCTCTGGAGGCAGATCATCCACCGAGGATGAGAGGGAGAGCGCAAAGAATCCAGACAATGTGAGAGCAATGTGGTCGGTGCTTCGACAGACGTTTGGTGGAAAGCCGGGGGGATGACTCCCGGCTTTTCTGTGAGGTGTTGCGATGGCCGGTGAGATCAAAGTCGGGACTTTGGAAGTTGGCCTGGCTGGCAACAGGTCTCAACTGAGGCAGGACATAGCTTCTGCTGAGCAGGAGTTGAGGGCATTCACCCAAAGGAATGATGCCGCCACCGCATCGTTTCTCAGGTCCGGGGTTTCCGTCGCCCGATCTCATTCTGTTGCAGCGGCGGCGGGTCTAGCCTCTCTTGCCAGCTTCTCCTCCAAAGCAAAGGAAGTTGGAAGCTCTCTCACCTCACTTGGCACTAAGATGTCCCTCTTCATGGGACTTCCCGTCACTGCCACCGTTGGCGCTGCTGTCAAGAAGATGATGGATTTTGAAGTGGAGGTGGTCAGGACGGGAGCCGCCCTGAAGACCTTCAACAGTCAAATCCAGAGCCAGTTGGTCTCTGGGATGCGGTCTGTCGCGGGAGCCTCCCAGTTCACTTCCACCGAAGTTGCCAAGGGTTTTCGTTCCCTGATTCAGATGGGATATTCCACCCAGGAAGTGATGGGGAGTCTTTCAACGGTCACCCAATTCGCCACCGCCTCCTCTATGGACATGGCCCACGCTGCCAATGTTCTGGGTAGGAGCTTGATGGCGATGGGCCTGAAGTCTCAAAACGCGGAAGCCAACATCGCCAATATGGCCAGGTTGGCTGATGTTCTGGCGGTGGCGGCGGATAGGGCCGGGATGAGTGAAGAGGAGTTGGGTGAGGCTCTATCCTCTCGTGCTGGTGTTCAGTTCCGTCAATACGGCAAGAGCATGGAGGAAGTGGTAGCACTTCTTGCCACATACTCCCAATCCAATATCAAAGGCGGGCAGGCGGGGTTATTCGCCTCCCAGGCTCTCATCACTCTCGTGAGATCCCAAACCAGGGCAAAGCAGACCTGGAGAGAACTTGGGATGTCTTTGTTTGACGAGAGGGGCCGGATGAAGAGTATGTCCGACATCATTCTGATGTTGGACAAGAGTTTGGAGGGGTTGACCAACGAGGATCGCATCCGCCGTCTGCAATCCTTGGGAATCCGCGACAATGGTCTGCGTGCGATCTATCCGCTGTTGGGGAAGGGCGGTGAGTTGAAGGGCCGTGAAGCGGAGTTTCTGGCGGCTGGAGGGGAAGCCGCCAGAGATGCTGCGCTGATAATGGGAACTTCCCACGCCCAGTATCAGAAGGCCATCAAAGACTTGATGAGCTCCGGGGTGAAGATAGCGGAAGCATTCACCCCAGAAATCAAAGCAGCGGCTCGCTGGTTGGGAGAGTTTGCCCAGAACCTTTCCAGGATGACGTCAGAGGAGAGACGTTCCATAGGCACCAAGATTGCACTGGCGGTTGCTTTGGGTCCCATCATCAGCGGACTTGGCACGATGGTGCGCCTGACCGGGCAGTTTGTGGGCCTTTTGAAGTCCGCCGCAACCATCAAGCTCGCGGGGGTGCTTCCTCCGGCAGTTGCTTCAGCGGCGGCTGCAGCAGCTGCGTCTTTGCCGGTCGGGGCTGTAGGAGGCTCTGGGTTGTCGAAGGCCACAGCGGCGGCGGCTCCGGCTGCTGCAAGTGCTGGGTCTGTTATTGCTGACGTGGCGGTTCCGTTGGGAGTGTCCGCCACCGCTGCGGGGATGACCAAGCTCTCGCAGAAGGAACTGTCCAACCTCAGGGCTGGAGTGGAGTCCGCCCGGAATGCGAAGCTGGCGGCGGCTGCTGCAGCCAGTCAGCCGTTGGAGTCGCTGCTTGTCAACTCCCGCAGGGAGATTGCTTCCATCAGAGCCGCCAAGGCTGCAGCAGCAGCAGAAGCGGCAGCTGCGGCGGAAAGGGCGGCTGTCCAGCAAGCCATCGCTTCCGGGGAGTTGGTTGCCCCCAGTTTGAGAACACCCTCCACTATCGCCACCACTCGGGTGAATGCGTTTGGGGTGGCCAAAACGGTCGGCACTACTGCCGGGGCAACGGCGGTTGGTTCAGCCTTTTCCAAGCTGGGCGGTGCTGCTACTAGCGTGGTGGCGGGTCTAGGTAGGATGGTGGTGGGGATGGGGGTCTTCACTGCACTGATGGCGGTTGGCGTGACGATAGGGTATGGGTTGCATAGGGCTTGGAGTTGGGTTAGGGGTAAGGACAATGCCCTCACCGTCAAAGACATCAGCCAAGCCCGCAGTGCGTTCAAAGAGAGGGATGAGGCGATAAAGAACCTGGCTGGAGTGGAGGAGCGTCGCAAGGAAGCAGAAGCACGCCGGGATGAGTTCCGCTCCAACCTGCGCAATCAGTACATCGAGGCTTTGGGAGATTCTACCAACAAGGGGTGGGAGGACATCCTGACTGGAGTGAATATCCGCAGGGCCGAAAAGGGGATGAAGCCTCTGCAGCAGACCCCGGAGGAAACCCGGAAGTGGGCTGAGGGCATCTTGGGGACCAGGATTGTCGAGGCATCCAAACTGGAGGCTCAGTCCAGAGCCGCCCCCAAGGGAGATGACGTTGAGATAATGACGGAGCAAGAGAGGGAGAAGTATAGGCAGACCTTCTTGGAGATTGGGAAGGCAATCCCAGGACTTGAGTCCAATGAGAACAGGCAACTGGAGCAGCTTCAGGAGCGTAGGAAGTCTCTGCTGGAGCAGTTGGGGAAGGCAGACATCGAGCAGAAACCAGAAATAGCAAAGGAACTGTTGGGGACGGTGCAAGACATCGACCAGCGCCGGAAGGCTAGGCTCAAGGAATCTGGGTCCATCTTTGCCGGGGTTGCCTTGGCGGGCAGCGATGAGGAAAGGTCCGCGCTGCTTCAGGCGGGAGATACCGCGAAGCAGATTCAAGAGACTCAGATGAACGAGCTTCTGGAGATTCAGAAACAGTCTCAAGCGGACATCAGAACTCTCATAGATACTTTGAGGCAGGGCATCGACAAGATGCCAGAGGCTGATGCGGCGTTGTTGTTGGCCGGCGGAATCGGAGGCAAATGAGATGCCAACTCCCACGGTAGTTGAGCGGCTGAATTCCGATCTAGGCGACTTGCAACGCACCCCGCAGGGAGACTTCCCTTCCAGGCTCACGCGCATATTCCTCCTGGACTATGGCACCGAAACTGCCATCAACCAGTTGTCCGAGTGCGTGAATGAAACTGGGGTTCCTGCGATTGGTGATTCTTACAGTGCTGCGTATCCGTTGTTCATCTGCCTGAAGAAGACGCCCAGACGGTTGCAGAATGAGCGTGGTAGGGTGGAGGTAGTGTGCGAGTACGGGCAGACTCCCTCTTGGTGGAGCAAGGATCCAAAAGAGCCTTGGGAGTTGCCTGCCGTCATTTCTGGTGGGTTTGGCATTCTGAAGGAAGTGAATCTGGACTTTGCCTATAAGGTGATTGGTCTGGATGGTCAGCCCCCCGCTGATTTTCTTTTGGTGGCAGAGGACGGAAGCATTCCTGGAGATGATCTCATCATTGAGATGAGAGACAAGCCCACGGCCAAGATTCTCAACACGGCGGGGATGCCTTTCAATCCGTCTTTGAAGGGTCCGGTGAGGCTCCTCAATCTGAGCATACAGAAGAATTACAGGGGTGACCGGTTCTCTTTGGAAACTGCCGAAAGATACATAGGGACCGTCAATTCAGATGAGGTCAGGATTGCTGGCCTGGTGGTTAGTAGACGGAAAGCCCTGATGGAGGATTTGAGGTTTGAGGAAAGGTGGACCCCCCTCGGTAAGAAGTATTGGGCGGTCACCTACCAAATTTCCATTGTGTATGGTTCCAGTTCTCCTCTGTCCTGTCACGACCCAGTCATACTTTCCCAGGGACTGTATCAGAAGGTGGACAGCAAACTGGAACCAATCCAGGATTCTTGGGGGAGGCCAGTGACGAGTCCGGTGGCGTTGGATGTGGGAGGGGGAGCTTGCCTTCCCAACACCACCCGCAAGCCCCAGCGCATGAAGTATTTTGTGCTGTGGGCGGAGCAGTGGGGAAGGCTGGAGTTGCCGGAGGAACCTGCTGGCGATATTTTGGGGGCCGATCAATGACCCCAACTCCAGTTTCTGGCGTGGGTAGACTTCAAGAGGCTGTCATAAGGTCGGAGCAGCAGCGGCGTGCCGCTCTGATTGATCCGCCGGGATTGGTGCCGCCGCCCTTTGACGGGGACTTCCTTTGGAGGGATTGGTGCTTTGGTTGGAGAAGAAACCAAGACAATCCGCGTGGTCCGTACATCACTCTACTTGACGGGATAATCATCAAAGGCTCCGATGAGCCTATTGAGGTGGCGCAGTCTGACAACGTGCTGATTTCTGGCGGGCAGGTGTATGCCTTCATCCAATTCAGTTGGAGTAATCCTTCCGATGCTTGTTGGGCAACCGGGGGAGAGAAGCCTCGCCACACTGACACCGTTGCCAAGATGGTGTACTACTGCTTTGACAGCAATGCTTCCGGGGCGGTTTGGCTGAAGCGCCCATATCGTTGCGGGGTGTTGGACATCACCCCCTTCTACTGAGGTGCGAAGATGGTCTCCAATAAGAAATGGGTGATGGGGTTGATGTTGGTGGGATGGGCGGTGTTTGTCGGCACTCAGATGACCCGCAGCCGCCCGTCTCCCCAGAGATACAACACGACAGACTACTTC
>Ga0233420_10000778_pt1 | contig 12834 bp, 9 predicted proteins | sample Watercolumn_Mata_4_FD_183009 | JGI IMG/M metagenome (GOLD analysis project Ga0233420, IMG submission 183009) | Freshwater microbial communities from Lake Matano, South Sulawesi, Indonesia - Watercolumn_Matano_2014_102_MG | ecosystem: Environmental > Aquatic > Freshwater > Lake | place...
CATATTTGAGGATATCGAGTCTGAACTTTTATATAAAGCCGGAAGATCCGTATCGACACTACTCTTTTTCAGAAAATTCCTCGGTGAGCTGGAGAGGAGACTGCTTAGGAATAAGGGCTTTATGGACGGCGAAATTGGTATAATTGAGAGCATTTACCAGGCGTTTTCCAAGACGATAACATACCTTTTTTTATATGAAAAGAAAAACAGCCGCACTCTATGACCCCTACCTCGATGTGATGGGCGGCGGTGAAAAACATATTCTTTCCATCCTGCAGGTTTTGGAAAAGGAGGGGTATGATATATCTCTGTTTTGGGACCGAGATCTCACATCTTCCCTTAAAAATAAACTTAATCTGTCTTTTTCCGACCTTTCGTTTGTCCCCAATATTTTTAAAACTTTATCCCCCGTCAAAAAGATACTGGCATTAAAAAAATTTGATATGTTTTTTTACGTGACGGATGGAAGCTACTTTTTTTCCGGGGCAAAAAAAAACGTCATATTTTGCATGGTCCCCCGTCACGACTTATATCGCATGAATTTTTTGAATAGATTGAAGATGCTGAATAATCAATTCATCGCGAATTCGTCTTATACCCGAAAACTGCTTGAGAAATGGGGAGTAAAATCCGATGTAATTTATCCCTACGTAACAGAAGATTTTTTTCAATCAAAATCTGGAAGGGAAAAAGAAAAAGTTATCTTATCGGTTGGCAGATTTTTCGGTCATCTCCACGCCAAAAAACATGACCAAATAATCAGGGCCTTCCTCACCTTTCAAAAAACTCATAGGGACTTTAAATTAATACTAATTGGGGGCTTGAAAGATGAGGATAGAACATATTTCCAGTCATTGGAGAGGATCGTCGATGGCAATAAAAATATCGTATTGAAACCGAATGCTTCTTATACCGATCTTCTTGCGTGTTATCGCAAATCAATGTTCTTCTGGCACTTCACCGGTTATGGAGTGGATGAGAAGAAACATCCAGAGATGGTTGAACACTTAGGTATGACGCCGCTTGAGGCCATGGCCGCGGGCGCCGTCCCCTTCTGTTACGACGCGGGGGGACCTAAGGAAATAATTGCTGACGGCGGGAACGGGTACTTATTTAGAAACAGTGATGAGTTACTTTCAAAAACCGAAAAAGCATTGAATGACATTCATAAGTACGGGAAAATTCAACAGACAGGACGTACGTATGTAAACAACCATTTTTCGTTCGCGGTGTTTGAAAAGAGAGTTAGGGAAATAGTATTATGATATCCGCAATTATTCCAACCTTCAAAAATGAAGAGGAGCTGATAAAAAATTTGAAACATAATCTTCCTTATTTGAATGGCTGTGAAATCATTGTTGTAAATGACGACCCGAAGCAAAGCATAAAAAACAATCTTAAATCGTTCCCCGGGATTATGTTGATTGAAAATAAAAAAAATCTTGGCTTTGCGGGCGCCGTACACAAAGGAATCCTGCGCGCCGGATACGGCTACATCATGCTTCTCAATAGCGATGTCGTATTAAACGACTCATCGTACATGAATGCAATTGCTTTGATGCAAAAAGACCCGAAGACATTTGCCGTAAGTTTTGCTCAGAAGGAAAAGGACGGATCAACCGTGGGGAAGAATGTCATCTCCTGGAAGAGTGGATTCTTCCAACATGGAAAAGCTTCGGATTTAAAAAATGGAATAAACGGTTGGGCCGAGGGAGGATCCTGTGTGATAAATAAAAAACTGTATAAAGAAATCGGGGGGTTTGATTCGCTGTATGCTCCTTTTTACTGGGAAGACATCGACCTTTCCTACCGCGCCTGGAAAGCGGGGTATCGGATATTTTTCGATCCGGGGATAGCGGTTCAGCATCATCATGAGTCGACAATAGGAAAATATTTTTCAAAAGATGAGGTAAGATCAATCGCGTACCGAAACCAGTTCGTCTTTATCTGGAAAAATATTGAAGATAGGTCATTGCTGATTTCCCATGTTATCCGCCTGTTATTTTCTTTGCCTGTTATGGTGTTTAAAGACTCGGCGTTTGTGAAAGGATTTTGGATGGCCTTTACGTCTTTGTCAAACATTATTAAGAAAAGGAAGAGTAATAAAATTAAAGACCTTGATATATTGGATATATTCAATGTATGACAAAAAAAATATTTTTCTTACTATTAGGAATTGGGCTCATATCGGTTTTCTTCTCGGTTGTTCAACGGACTCCCAGCCCTCCCTGCCTCAACGCGGATGAGGCGTCATTTGGGTATAATGCATATTCGATTCTGAAGACGGGTAAAGACGAATATGGCACTTTCCTTCCCCTCCGCCTTAAATCTTTTGGGGATTATAAACTCCCGCTTTATACATACTTTTCGATACCCTTTATCGCCGTATTCGGACTGAATGAATTTGGAACCCGGGCTCTGAATATTTTTCTCTCATTTCTTCTTCCTTTCGCGGTCTATCTGCTGGCGGTTGAACTGTTCAAAAGCAAACGCGCGGCAGTCGTCTCTGCATTCCTGACAGGCATCTCGCTCGGACTGCATATCATAAGCCGTCACGCGCACGAGGCATACTTGGCGACTTTTTTGACTACGTTTACATGTTACTTTCTCGTTAAATCACTGAAAAATCCGCGTCTCAAAAATATGTTGCTTCTTGCCGTATCTTCTCTTCTTCTCCTTTTCAGTTATCACCCGGGACGCATGTTTGTTCTTTTTTTCCTGGGATTTGCGTTCATGTATTCTCCCATACGGAAACAAAAAAACCTGAACGTCCCTTTCCTGTTATTCGTTGTTTTCGTCTTATTTACTTTGACCGACCTTACATATAGTCCGACGCGATTAAAAAATCTTGTTTTTTTCAACAATGAGGGTTTTAATCTGAAGATACAGGAACTAAAAACTGAGGGAGGGATACGGTATCTATATCATCCTCTCTTTATAGGTCTGAAAGAAATAACTCTTGATCATCTGACCTATTTTTCTCCCCAGTTTCTCATCCAAAATGGGGATCAGAATACTCGCTTCGGTTTTCCGGGGATGTCTATCCTTACTCCTCTTGAATATATTTTCTTTTTTATCGGTTTGTATCACATGTTCAAAAATAAAGAACGGTGGCGGTGGTTTTTTCTTATCCTTCTTGCCATATCTCCCCTGTCTGCATCCTTCTCCTGGTCAAAAGAATCTCTCACCAGATCTCTGTTCCTCCTCGTTCCCGTCATTATCTCCGCGTCGTACGGGATAAACGCCACACTTCATCAGATCAAAAAAGATCAACGTGTATCATCTATTTTTGTATTGGCGGCAATCGGAGGATTCTTTCTCCTGACTTCGTGGGATTATTATTTATTCCACTATCCGAAGCAAAAAACGGCCATTCGTTCGTGGCAGTGCGGATATAAAGAGGTTGGAGAGTATGTGAGGGAGAATTATCAGAAATACTCACATTTTTACCTTTCAAAAGATGTGGGCATGCCCTATATCTTCATGCTTTTCTATCTTAAATACGATCCGGAGTCCTATCAGAGACAGGCGTCGCTTACCCCTCCCGACGAATACGGTTTCGGGCAGGTTGAGAAGTTTGATAAATTTATATTTGAGTTTAAATGGCCGAAGGATCTGCAGAAAAACTCGGCGCTCATCGGTTCAGTAGACGATTTCAAAAATATCCCCGAACAGTATAAAGTTGATTCGAGCAAGCTCACATCAGTCAGAAATTACAGCGAAATCATGTTTCAGATTTACAAGGGAAACTAACCGAGAAAGAAGGTGAGACTGAAGGTATAAAAGGCGTGAATGATGACGGGAAGGAGCAGACTTCGTCTTTGTAGATAAAGAACGGAGACTACGGTGCTTAATATGATATCAGTCGTCATAACTTGCAGAATCGTGATCCCCGTCATGTGCTGACTGGTAAAAAGAATGGGAATATGGAGAAAGAAAAATAGAAGACCGGAGACGGCAATCGACTTCACGGTATCTTTTGAATCTTCATACAGCCGTTTGAGAATAAATCCCCGCGATAATATCTCCTCGCTCACACTTGTGGCAAAGGCGATTGCAAAGATGATGAATGTCTGCAATTGAAATAACTTGAGAATTTGTACGGACACGATTTCCTGCCTCAAAGCAATTCCCATATATCCAACGATAAAAAAAGCAAGACCCAATCCTCCTCCGACCAACAAATCATAAATGATTGTTTTTTTATGTAAATCAACCTGAGAAAAAAAAGGTTTCTTTTCAACTCTTTTTATATACCAGAAAACGGGAAGAACGAAAAAAAGGGGCTTGATAACAAACTCGTCAAGCCAAGCGGGAAGACTCGTCCCGAAATTGGCACGATAGATGCTCCAGAGGATTAAAATGATTGCCCACACATTGAGGGACTTCTGGAGGGGGGACACGTTTTCTTTCATTACTCAATAATGTACTTTATTTAGGGAACGGATGCAAGCACTAGACTCCATAAAGCAGAAAGCTTATGGTGATTCCAAGCGCTCGGGCGATTTTATGAAGCACTCGGACCGTGGGATTGACCTTTCCCTGCTCAATCCGTGCATAATATGTTCTGTCTATGTGCGCTTTGTCGGACATATCCTCCTGTGACAACTTCTGAGCTTTCCTGATGGCAACGATTCTCAACCCCAATCGCCGGTAGAAGAAGTCACCGTGCATAATGAAAAAAACATACAATATACTTCTTTCTGTTGTCTAGTGCATATACGCCACAAAAATAGTACTCTGGCTCTTTATGAAAGGATTATTATCGCGATAGTACTTTTATCTCTTTGAGGCTAGAAAACTATTACTTTAGAAAATTACCCCCTACTCTCTCTTCCTTTAGAGTTGGGAAGGGAGTAAAATACAGATATGCAACTTACTGATAACGAAATACGTGATATCAGGAAATATCTAGAATCGGGAAAATCTTTACCCGACAAATACCGTTTTCTTCTATTTGAGGACAGGCGTGAAGTTGAGCTCGTTTGGAATGGAAAGACGAATGAGGTTACAAATATTGTTTTACCTTTCCAAACAATAGAACATATTGACGAGCCGAGAGCGGAAAAAGACGTAAAACTCCAAATGGGACTTTTTGATTACGATGAACGGGGAAGACAGACAAAGGGTTGGACTAACAAATTAATCTGGGGTGATAATAAATTAATCCTTTCCAGTCTCAAAAACGGTCCTCTTCGTGAGGAAATCGAAGCACAAGGAGGAATAAAATTAATATATATCGATCCCCCTTTTGACGTCGGTGCTGACTTCTCAATGGATATAGAAATCGGAGACGAACAACTCCATAAACAGCCATCAGTCCTTGAAGAATTAGCTTATCGTGACACATGGGGCAAAGGAGCAGATAGTTTTATAGCGATGATTTATGAACGATTAATGTTGATGAAAGATTTATTAGCAAACGATGGATCAATTTATGTTCATTGCGATTGGAGAGTAAACAGTTACATACGACTTGTTTTAGATGAAATATTTGGAAGCGATAATTATCAAAGGGAAATTATTTGGCATTTAGTTGGAATTTCTGGTTATAAAAGCTTAGTTAATAGTTTCGTTAGAGGACATGAATCAATATTCTATTACTCAAAATCTGAAAACCCAATTTTTAATAAAAAATATCTTCCGTATAACGAAGAACAACTCAAAAGATTTTCAGGTATTGATGAAAACGGAAGAAAATATAAAATAATTACAAAAACAAAAAGAATATATCTTGACGAAACAAAAGGTGTCCCAATTTCTGATGTTTGGTCTGATATTGCAACATTTCAAACTATTGTCAATTCTCCAGAAATTTTAGATTATCCAACACAGAAACCCGAAAAACTTATTGAACGAATAATAAATGCTTCTTCAAACGAAAATGATATTGTTTGTGATTTTTTCTGTGGATCGGGAACAACAGGTGCAGTTGCGGAAAAACTAAATAGAAAATGGATTATGTCTGATCTCGGAAAATTTGCTATCAATACTTCAAGAAAACGATTAATAAATATTCAAAGACAGCTTAAAAATGAAGGTAAAAATTACAGATCTTTTGAGATATTAAATCTTGGAAAATACGAAAGACAGCATTATATTGGAGTCAATCCTAATCTTCGTGAAGAAGAAAAAAATAAACAACTTCAAGAGAAAGAAAAAAATTTTATTAGCCTAATTTTGAAGGCATATAAAGCTGAACCTGTAGCAGGATTTAAAATTTTTCATGGTAAAAAGTCTGCTCGACTGGTTGTCATCGGACCAATTAATCTGCCGGTCACCCGAAATTTCGTTCATGAGGTCTTGAAGGAATGTATAGAGAAATTCATTACAAAAGTAGATATATTGGGATTTGAGTTTGAGATGGGACTTTTCCCGGCGATAAAAGATGAGGCAAAAGAAAAAGGAGTTGATTTGACACTTAAATATATCCCAAGAGATGTCTTTGATAAAAGAGCTGTTGAGAAAAACCAGATTGTATTTTATGACGTTTCATACATAGAAGTTAAACCACATATTAAATCAAAATCTGCCGCAGTAGAGCTGGCTGACTTTTCAGTATTTTATAATCAGGATACTGTTGCTAATGCTGTTAATGAAATCAAAAACGGAGGTAATAAAATAGTGGTTGAAAACGGAAAGATAATAAAAGTCACCAAAGATAAAAACGGAATAGTGAATAGCGAAACATTGACTAAAAATTGGACTGATTGGATTGATTATTGGTCAGTGGACTTTAATTATGAAAGCAAAAAGGAAATAATTCGTCGCTCTGTCATTCCCGCGAAGGCGGAAACCCAGAATCGAAAGCAAGTCGAGGAAATCTGGACTGGGGATTATATTTTCGAAAATGAATGGCAGTCCTTCCGAACAAAGAAAAATAGAAATATTGAATTAAAAACCATATATCACGAATATGCAAGTAAAGGGAAATATAAAATAGCCGTTAAAGTTGTGGATATTTTTGGAAACGATACGATGAAGGTTATTGAGATTAGCATTTAAAATCATGAAAACTGTACGCATATATTCTGATGAAAGTCGCCATAAAAATGAAAGGTTTCTTCTTTTGAGTGCTTTAATGGTAGAAGAAGAAAACGTAGTTTCTACTGAAAAAGAAATTATTAAACTTAGAGAAAAACATGGATATATAAATGATCAAAAGAAAAAGATAAATTTTACTGGAGAGCTGAAGTGGACAAAAGTTTCTGATAAATACTTTTCTGTCTATCAAGAATTGACAGATATTTTTTTTAACTGGATAAATAAAGGCAAGGCAAGATTTTGTACGATGTTGGTTGATACTCAAGACCCCATGGTGCTTTCATACAGCAATATTAAAAAAGAAGGATATTTCAAATTACTTTATCAACTTTATTATCACAACTCAAAAGTTCCAGGTATTTATAAAATATTCCCGGACAGAATTACAAATCCCAAGCAACATAAAGTTGATTTTTCTACGATGGAAAAAATATTAGAAAGGGGCTTCCAAAAGAAATTTATACCTTTACTTAATCCAGAAGAACACAATCCACCAAAAGGATTTATAAACAATATCACTCCTATTGACTCAAAAACTACAGAATATATTCAAATTATTGATGTGATTATGGGTGGAATTGGTTACTTTCAAAATCAATTATTCAGGAGAAAAGGGGCTAAAAAAGCCAAAGTAAAATTAATGAAATATATTTTTGAAAAAATGTTTTATTCAGGGTATATGAAAATAATCAGTAAAAAATTTATGATTGTAAAATCAAATAAATTTAATATATGGATTTTCCGTCCGAAGCAAAACAAAGAAGTTTAGGTGGAGTTCTGGGCTCTGGGTCAGTGCCCCGTGCGACATTAGTCGCAGGATACGTAACCCAGTAACTCCATTATTATTATAACAGAAGTTGTCAAGCGATTGTCAAGTGATAGTAAAATCAAAGTCATATGGCATTACATAAGGATTTTCCAAGATCGCCGCATAAAATTCTTGAACCCTCAATACGATGGTTTCCTGGGGATGAGGAGCTTAGAACAGAAAAAATTCAAAATTTATTACCCCCTTTAGTGACCGAGCTTAGAAAAAAAATAAAAGAATGGAGAGAAAATAATTACGAAAGAGCAAGTGATACTTCGAAAATACTTCTTGAATGGTGGTTTAAAAAAGAACATCCGATTCAAAAAGATGACGGAACTGTCAACTACTTTCGATATTATTTCTCCCAAAGAGAAGCGATTGAAACAATTATTTATCTATATGAAGTAATGAAAATAAAAGATAAATATGATCTTTTAAGATTTGATTCAACTGGTCGAGTGTCTGCGGCGATGTTCACGGAAACTTGGAAAAGGTTTGTGATTAAGATGGCAACCGGAAGTGGCAAAACAAAAGTATTGAGTTTAATTGTGGCATGGTGTTTTTTTCATAAACTTTATGAACCAGATTCTGCCTTGGCACAAAATTTTTTAATTATTGCTCCAAATATAATCGTGCTTGACCGACTCAGAGCGGACTTTGAAGGATTAAGAATATTTTCTACCGATCCGATTATTCCTGAAAACGGATATGAGGGTCGGGACTGGAAAAGTGATTTTCAGATGACGCTTCATATTCAGGATCAAATAGGAACAGTTAGAAAAACAGGAAATATATTTTTAACAAATATTCATCGAGTTTATGAAAATTCAAATAAACAGGCTTCTTTTCAAGATGATGATTTATCAAATTACTTTTTAGGAAATAAACCTGTCACTAAAACCAATGAATCGCAGGTTGACCTTGGACAAATTATCCGAGATATAGATGAACTTATAGTTTTGAATGATGAAGCACATCACATCCATGATGAAAAAATGGCCTGGTTTAAATCTATCGAAGATATTCATAACCGGTTAGTAATGAAAGGAGGGCAATTATCTTTACAGATTGATGTCACCGCAACTCCAAAACACAATAACGGATCAATATTTGTCCAAACCATAAGTGATTACCCGTTGGTTGAAGCAATTTATCAAGATGTCGTCAAACACCCGGTACTTCCGGACTCAGCCAGTCGAGCTAAATTAGTTGAAAAGAAAAGTTCAAAATATAGCGAGAAGTATGAAGATTATTTAGAACTCGGTTATCTTGAATGGAAAAAAGCGAGTACGGAACATAAAAAAATGGGTAAAAAAGCAGTTTTGTTTGTAATGACCGATGACACAAAAAACTGTGACGAGGTGGCTGAATATCTTGAAAATCGCTATCAAGATTTAAAAGGAGCAGTTTTAACAATTCATACAAAAAATAATGGTGAGATTTCGGAAAACGTTACCGGAAAAACAAAAGAAGAACTGGAAATATTGAGAAAAGCCGCCAACCAAATAGATAAAGCAGGTAATAAATATAAGGCAATCGTCTCTGTTTTGATGTTGAAAGAAGGATGGGATGTAAGAAATGTGACAACAATAGTTGGGCTTCGGGCTTATTCTTCAAAAGCACAAATACTACCCGAACAAACTTTGGGTCGAGGTTTAAGAAGGATGTACTGGGATCCAAATATTCCTGAAAAAGTCAGTGTCGTTGGCACAGATGCTTTTATGGATTTTGTCGAGTCTATTAAAAGCGAAGGCGTACGGCTTGAATATAAAAGAATGGATATTGATTCCAAAGCAAATACGCCAATGATAGTTGAAATAGATAATCAAAATGTGAAAAAAGATATACCAAAACTCGACATTGAAATTCCGGTACTAACACCAAGAATTTATAGAGAGTATAAAAACCTGTCAGAGTTAAATTTAAAAAAATTTGATCATAAGAAAATTAATTTAAAACAATTTTCAAAAGACCAGCAAAGGGAAATCGTTTTTAAGGATATTACAACAGGAGAAATCACTCATAAAACAAAAATGGACAGCGATCTAGTGCCGGATTATCAAAGTGTAATTGGATACTTTACTCAAACGATTATGAAAGGGTTAAGACTAGTTAGCGGTTATGATATTTTGTACGGTAAAGTAAAAGATTTTATAATTAATGATTTGTTTACAGAAAAAGTAAATATTGAAGATTTGAATACTTTAAGAAATCTTTCGGAATTGGAGGCAACAAAAATCGTAATAGAAAATTTTAAAAAGCAAATAAATGATTTAACAATCCTTGATAAGGGAGAAGCATTGGTAGATAACTACATCAAAATCAGTAAGTGTCGGCCATTCCTAGTTAAAGACCAATCTTTTCTAATTCCTAAAAAAAGCCCTTTTAATAAAATTTTTGGCGATAGCCACTTTGAACTTGAGTTCGCTGCTTTTCTTGAAAACTGTGACGATATTATTTCTTATGTAAAAAACTATTTTGCTGTTCAATTCAAAATTGATTATCAAAAATCTACAGGTGAAATTAGTAACTTTTTTCCAGATTTTATTATTAAAAAATCAGAAAAGGAAATATATATAGTAGAACTTAAAGGAGCTGAATATTTAGATGATCCGTTGAAAATAAAAAGACTCTCACAATGGTGTGATGATATCAATAAAGTACAAAAAGATATTAAATCTGGTTGGCTGTATGTAAAAGAGAAAGATTACAAAAAATATTTGCCAAAATCTTTTTCTCAATTACTTCAAACTTTTCATCTCCGTTTACCGTACTATCATTCCCGCCCCTGATCGGGGTCGAGGGCAGGCCTTGGAGCCGTATTCATTGGGAAGCTCGAGACGGCTATGTATCACTCCAAAAAATCCTTCAGCTTGCGGGCGCGGGTGGGGTGCTTTAATTTGCGGATGGCTTTTGCCTCAATTTGACGGATGCGCTCACGGGTTACCTTGAACTCCTTTCCAACTTCCTCCAATGTCTTTGATTTTCCGTCATCAAGTCCAAAACGCATGATGAGTACTTTTTTTTCACGGGGTGACAGTGTCTCAAGCACCTTGTTTAATGCCTCTTTAAGAAGCTCCCTGGACACTTTATCGTAGAGGGTCGGCTGTGACTGGTCGCTGACAAACTGCTCAAGAGTCGCTTCTTTGTCATCCCCGACCGGAGTGGAAAGCGATTTGGGTTGTTGGGAGATCTTCATAAGGTTTTCAATCTCTTCCGGTGTCACCTGCATCTCTTTTGCCGTCTCCTTGACCGACGGCTCACGACCCAATTTCTGGGTCAGTTTACGCTGGGTTTTATAGAATCTGTTTATCTGATCGACCATGTGGACCGGAATGCGGATTGTGCGGGACTGATCGGCGATGGCGCGCGTGATGGCCTGACGAATCCACCAGGTGGCATAGGTTGAGAATTTATATCCCCGCCTCCAGTTGTATTTCTCCACTCCGCGGATGAGGCCTTTGTTTCCCTCCTGGATGAGATCAAGAAACGAGAGACGCCGGCCGAGATATTTTTTCGCGATGGAAACAACCAGGCGAAGATTCGCTTTGATGAGCTTTTCTTTGGCATCTTCGTCCTTTTTTTCGTACGCTTTGGCGAGTTTGATCTCGTCTTCAAAGACGAGGAGGGGTGTCTTGCCTATCTCTTTTAAGTATTTTTTAATCGGGTCAAGGGACTCGCCGTGCTTGACGCCGATGAGCTGTTCGAGTTCTCTTTCAACCTCTTCGGCGGTCTTGTGGACTTCCTCATCTTCGCGCGTTGAGATGGTTTCATAGATATCCACTCCCTTTTTCAGCGCCTGATTAAAAAACTCGTCTATCTCCTCTATGTGTTTTTCAGGTTCGGAACATACCAAAAAAATGTCGTCCTGTACGACAAATCCGTCTTCTTCACCCTGCAGAAGGAGATCCTCAAATGATTTGGGGAACTTTTGCTTGATCACACTTGCCATAACGTATTCTATACGCTGATTGCCCTTTTTTCCAGTTCTTTTAATTCTTTGTTTAACCGTGAGAGAGCGTCTTCATCCATCTTGCCCGATTCTTGATCCAATCCCGTCCGGATTCCCCGTTTTAACGCCCGTTCTTTGATCTCATAGGCAAGCCGGCCGATGTTGTGTTCGCTTATCGCAATGTCTGCAGAGGCATACAGATACAACTCATCAAATATGGCCTTAAGTTCGGGCGGGAGCAATGACGCGAATGTATTTATGTCGGACCGCTCGAAGATCTCTCTCTTTTCCTGCACCAGTCGGTAGAGTTTTTGATAGGCAGGGAACGAAAAATCCTCGGGAGACAAAAGGGAAACAAGTTTGTCAAGGAGTGTTTTCTTTGCCTCGTATTGCAGAAGAGAGCCAAGGAAATATTTTTGAACCATATCTTCCCTATTTGCCGGGGAGATCGGTGCCTTTGTAAAATGCGCGGCGGTGCTTGTTTTTGTGAAATTTTTTTTCCGGAGAAGTAAACGGACGCTTTCCTCGCTTACCTCCAAAAGGGCAGCAAGTTTCTTGACGTAATGGGATGCGACGATGGGGTTGTTGATATGGGTGAAAAAAGGGACAACTGCCTCCCCCATGTTTTTTTTGCTGAAGACATCATTCCCGGGGAATTTTTTCCGGTAAAAATCTATAATGTAGTCGTAGACGGGAACGGGTGAATGTACGGCTTCTTTAAACTTCACCTGGTCGGCTCTCACCGCCTCATCGGGATCCTTTGCAAAATCAAACACGATAACCCCCAGCTCAAATTCGAGACGCTCTGCCTCCTCAATACCGCGCTTAATAGCTTCTTCACCTGCCGCATCCGCGTCCAAAGCAAGATATACGCGGTTGGCATATCTTTTGATAAGCATAAGCTGATCATGGGTCACCGTCGATCCTTTGATCGCGGCGATATGCTCTATGCCGTATTGGTACGGAGTGATCATATCAAATTCCCCTTCAACAAGAATAATACAACGCTCTTTCTTTATCGCCCATTTCG
>Ga0233420_10000779_pt1 | contig 12827 bp, 8 predicted proteins | sample Watercolumn_Mata_4_FD_183009 | JGI IMG/M metagenome (GOLD analysis project Ga0233420, IMG submission 183009) | Freshwater microbial communities from Lake Matano, South Sulawesi, Indonesia - Watercolumn_Matano_2014_102_MG | ecosystem: Environmental > Aquatic > Freshwater > Lake | place...
CCAAAATCGCGGTCAGCTCCCCTTCCCGCAGACTGAAAGAAAAGTCTTGAAAGATGGGGGCGGCGCCCGGGTAAGCGAAGGTCACCCGGCGCATGGCCAGAAGTTCGGGCCCGGGAGAGGGAAGGTGGGGGAGGGCGGACTCCGGGTCTGCCCCGGAGCGCTCCCACCCCAGGCTCCGGGCCTGGCTTGCGGCCTCCTCCAGGGTCGGGGGCAGGGTCGTTTGCCCCAGATCGTGGAACAGGGCGGGCAGTTCCGGAGGCCGCAGCCCCAGGCTGCGAAAGGTATCCACTGCCCGCAAGACCTGCTCCGGGGGGCCGTCCGCGGCCACTTCTCCCTGATGAAGCAGGATAATCCTGGAGCAGTGCCGGGCCAGGCGCAGGTCTGCGCCCAGCAGCACCAAGGTGAGGTTTTGGTCCCGGCTGAGGCGGCCCAGGGCCGCCATCAGTTCTTCGACCCGCAAAGGATCGAGGTCGGTGGTGGGTTCATCCAGAACCAGAATGCGAGGCTCCAGGGCCAGCACCGCGGCCAGGGCCAGGAGCTGTTTTTGGCCCCCGGAGAGGGTGGCGGGGTCCCGGGGTTCCAGGCCCTCCAGGCCCACCCGCCCCAGGGCCCGGGGCACCCGGCGGAGGATTTCTGAGCGGTCCAGACCCAGGTTTTCCGGGCCGAAGGCCACTTCCTGGTCCACCCGGGTGGAGAAGAGCTGGGCCTCGAAATCCTGGAACAACAGGCCCACCCGGTCCGCCAGTTCCCGGGGCCGGCAGAGGTGGGTTAGGCTGCCCGCCACTTCCACCTGCCCCTGGAACTCCCCTTTAATCATCCGGGGAATCAGGCCCCCCAGACAGAGCGCCAGGGTGGATTTCCCGGCCTCGCTGGGGCCCAGGACCGCGACCCGCTCCCCCGGCGCGATCTCCAGATTCAGCCCATCAAAGACCGGCCGGGCCGCTCGCTTGTACTGGAAATAGAGGTTGGATATGTTGATTATGGCCGGTTCTCCAATAAATCTCACGCAAAGGCGCAAAGACGCAAAGAAAGGCGCAAGCTATATTAATTATCTGGTTTTTATCTGCGTATATCGGCGTTCATCTGCGGTTAAATATTTAACCGCAGATGCACGCAGATGGACGCCGATATTTTATAATTATTGCGTCTTTGCGTGAGATATTTTTTTCTAAAGCAAAAAGCACCCGATGATCAGGATCGCCACCAAGGGCGCCAGCAGTGCGGCCAGGGACGGGAGGCCGGAGAGACTCACCAATCCGAAGCTCACCGCCAGTCCCAGCAAAAAGCCGCCCCCGGCCCCAAGCCAGGCCAGGGCCAGGCCCAAGCGGGGCGCGGGTCCGGGGACGCGGTCCTCCGGGTCCACGATCTCCGTCCAGGAAAGATCCCAGCGGCTCACCCGGGGCTCCAGCAGGGTCAGGAGAAACGGCCCCAGAAGGAGGGTAATGACCGCGTTGTTAAAGAAAACCGCGCTGGCGATGACGCTGAAAGGCAGAAGCTTCAAGGCCTCCACGCCGAAACCGATCACCAGAGCGCAGCCCATGGCCCCCAGGAGCACCGCCAGCACGAAGCGGGTGAGGTGTCCGCGGATTTGCCCCGGGGAGCGGTTCCCCCACATCTTGTAAGGCAGGTACGCGGCCAGGAAATTGCCCCAGAAACCGAAGAAGCTCCCCGGTCCCAGGGTGCCGAAAAAGTCGCCGATGAGGTTTCCCAAAGCCGCGCCCCAGGCCCCCGCGGGCCCGAAGAGGAGGCCGAAGACCACGGGGATGACGTTGGCGGGCCGCAGTTCCGTGAGTCCGGGGATCAACGGGATGCCTTTGAAAGGGATGAGAATAGCCGCGAAAATCCCGGCCGTGAGCACGGTCAGGACCACCATGGTGGAATAATGCCACATGCGCCGGACTTCCCGCATTTCGCCTCCCCGAAGATATGCGGCCCATTCTACCAAAAATGTCCGGGGAAGAATGTAAATTTGGAGCTTTGCTTCGAAAAGTTCAAAGTTCAAGGTTCAAAGTTCAAAGTTTGGGGTGCCCAGCGGCAGCTTTCAATGTTTATGCAAAAATACCACCCGTCAGGAACTTCTTAAAAAAGTTCCAGGATTTCAAGTTCCAAGTTTCAAGTTTTCCTCATTCAGCTTCGCTGTTTTCAGAAGAACGCCTTAAAAGAACTTATGCAAAAGTCTCAACTTATGAAAAATCCAAGATATATTGACACATAGGGAGCGACATGCAGAAAACTTTGAACCTTGAACTTTGAACTTTGAACTCTTCAGGCTAAAAAGATGCGCTTGCATCTGCGATATGCGAACTTATCATATGGGAAACCCGGGGCCGGGGGGTGCGCCCTGTTCCGAGCGCCGGCTGATCAATCCATCAAAACCAAGGAGGCGGAAGATGTCAACCAATGTGGCCAGAGTTACCCATATCATTGCGGAATCTCCCAAGAGCTTTGATGATGCCGTGCAAGTGGGGTTCGCCCGCGCGTCCAGTACCTTGCGGGGCATCACCGGTTTGCGGATCGTGGAACAGCGGGTATCCGTCAAGGACAATAAAATCGCCACCTACCGGGTGAAGATGGAGGTAATCTTTATTCTGGAATAAAGCCGCCTCGGGGGGGCAGGAGGGGACTAATATGCCGCATCACGTAGCCAGAGTCACCCAGGCCATTGCCGAATCCCCGGTCAGTTTCGAGGACGCCTTGGCTGTTGGTTTCAAAAGGGCCGCCGAGACCCTGCGGGGCATCACCGGGTTGAGAATCCTGGAACAGCGGGTATCGGTAACCGATAATAAAATCGCCACCTACCGCGTCAGATTTGAGGTAATTTTCTTACTGGAAAAATAATGCTTCATCTGGACGGCTCATATGGAGAAGGGGGCGGGCAGATTTTGCGCACCGCCCTTTCTCTGGCCGCCGCGCTGGAGCAGCCGGTGCATATCGCCGATATCCGGGCGGGCCGGGCCAAACCGGGGTTGAGACCCCAACACCTGGCCGGCGTCCTGGCCCTGGCCCGGATCACCGACGCGGAAGTCACCGGTGCGCAGTTGCACAGCCGGGAGCTGACTTTCCGGCCCCGGGGCCTGTATCCCGGGCAGTATCTCTTTGACGTGGCGGAAAAGACCGGCAGCGCCGGTTCCGTCACCCTCCTGGCCCAGGCCCTGCTGCCGCCGCTTCTGGCCGCGGACCGGCCTTCCCGCCTCACCCTCCGGGGCGGCACCCACGTGGCCTGGAGCCCCCCGGCCCACTATTTCCTTCATGTCTTCCTGCCGGCCCTGGCCCAATTGGGGGCCAGGGTGGAAATGACCCTGGAGCGCTGGGGCTGGTATCCCCGGGGCGGCGGCGAGGTGGTCCTGGAGGTTCACCCCGCGCCCCGACTGTCGGGTGCGGAGTGGCGCACGCCGCCGGATTACCGGGATTTCCGGGCCATCTCCGCCGCCTCCCGGCTGCCGGAGCACGTGGCCCGGCGCCAGGCGGAGCGGCTCAAATCCCGCCTGGGCGGGGACCTGCCGGTGGATCTGGTGCAGGCCGGGGGACTCGATGCCGGCAGCATGGTTTTGCTCTATGGACCCCGGGCGGGGTTCGACGCGCTGGGGGCCAGGGGCAAACCCGCGGAAAAGGTGGCCGACGAAGCCGCGGACCAGTTTGTTACCTTCCGGGACCGCCGGGCCGCGGTGGACCGGCACCTGGCGGACCAGATCGTCCTCTACCTGGCCCGGGCCCGGGGCGCGTCCCTCTTCATCACCCCGGAGATCACCTTGCACCTCCTCACCAACCTCTGGGTCATCGAACAATTCCTGGGGCCTATTTTTGAGGTCCAAGGGGAATTGGGGGAGAAGGGGGAAATCAGGTGCGGGGGGAAAAGTTAACAAATCTTTTTTCTTCCCGCGGCTTGCCGCTCGCGATACAATCCTGGAAATTTTTTGTATCATCATCCTGTGAAAATTAAAGAAATTCCCAGGGGCCTGAAGGAATTAAGAAAATGCAAGACCAAGGCAAAGCCGCGGCATGCTCCCCCGGAGAGGTTAAAAAAATACAGCGGGAACTGGCCGAACTGAAGGCAATGGCGGCCCAGAACCGGGAGATGGCGGCGCGCATTGCCGGCCTCACCCGCCTCTACACCGTCTTGAGCGAGACCCATGAGGCCGCGGTCCGCCTGCCGGAGCCGAAGCAGCTTTTTCAGCGGGTCTGCCGCATTGCCGTGGAACAGGGGGGCTTTCGCATGGCCTGGGTGGGGCTGGCGCAGCCCGACACTTCCCTGGTCAAACCCGCGGCCTTCTGGGGCCTCGAGGAAGGATTCCTGGAGGAAATCCGCATCTCCATGGCCGACGTGGCCGAAGGCCGGGGCGCGGCGGGGACCGCCATCCGGGAAGGGAGATATTCCATCTGCCGGGATATCGCCGGCGACCCCCGCATGGCCCCCTGGCGGGACCGGGCGCTAAAGCGCGGCTACCGGGCCACCGGGGCTTTCCCCCTCACCATGGAGGGACGGACCATCGGCGCCCTGGTTTTCTACGCGGCGGAGCCGGATTACTTCGAGGGTGAGAATATCCGCTTGCTCCAATCCCTGGCCGCGATTCTCTCATTTGCCCTGGAATCCGCGGAGAGGGAGAAACAGCGCCGCCAGGCCGCGGCCGCCCTGGCGGAGAGCGAAGCCCGGTACCGGGAGTTGGTGGAAAGCGCCAACAGCCTCATCCTGCGCCTGGACCCCCAGGGGAATGTTACCTTTATCAACGACTTTGCCCAACGCTTCTTCGGCTACGCGAAAGAGGAATTAATCGGCAAGAACGTGCTGGGGACCATCGTGCCCCAACTGGAGTCGTCCGGCCGGGACCTGGCGGCCTTGATCGCCGATATCGCGGCCCATCCGGATTGCCACGTCAACAATGAGAACGAAAACATCAGGCGGGACGGCCAGCGGGTCTGGGTGGCCTGGACCAACAAGGGGGTCTGCGATGAACGCGGCGTGCTCCGGGAGGTGCTGTGCATCGGCAACGACATCACCGAAGAGCGGCTGAAGGATTGGCTCCGGGCCAGCGATCAGGCGGTCCAGGCCATGGCCGCGGCCATCGAGATGCGGGACCCCTACACCGCCGGCCATCAACAGCGGGTCACGGAACTGGCCTGCGCCCTGGCCCTGGAGATGGGATTCAATGAGGACCGCATCAAGGGCCTGCGCCTGGCCGGACTGCTGCACGACCTGGGGAAGATCGTGGTGCCCGCGGAATTCCTGAGCAAACCCGGTAAATTAAGGACTCACGAATTCGAGGTGATCAAGGATCACCCTTACTTCGGCTACGAGATCATGAAGGGCATGGAATTTCCCTGGCCGGTGGCCCGGATCATTTATCAACACCATGAAAGGATGGACGGCTCCGGCTATCCCCTGGGGTTAACGGGGGAGGCGATACTACCGGAGGCCCGGATCCTGGCCGTGGCGGACGTGGTGGAGGCCATGGCCACCCACCGGCCCTACCGCCCGGCCCGGGGCCTGGAGGACGTCCTGGAGGAAATCTCCCTCCACAAGGGCACCCTGTACGACCCGGAAGTGGTGGAGGCGCTGTTCCAGTACCATCGCCGGGAGAATCTGGAGAAGCTTTTTTCCCGGATAAATAAGGGTTTTTAAGGGAACCGGCGGGGCGGGTCAAGTTGGGGACCTGGATTCCGTTCCTATTCATGATTACCGTCTCTCAGAAACAACCTGGAATTCCAAGTTTGATTATTACAGTCTTATGCGAGTCGCTTAATCAGAGATAATGCGGAAACCTTGTCTCAATCGAGGTCAAAAAACGGTTTGGCGACCGCTCTTTCCGGCGTTAACCTCGGAAAGCTTCCTCTTTTTGTAGCCATCTGTCCCGTGGATGGCATGACAGCACAAATTTTTTATTGTTCTTGAGAATCTGCCTTAGTATCATTTATCTGTTAAGGTATTAAGTATTTTACTCACTTCTGAAACTCTATAAGGTTTTTCAATGGCTCCGCTAAACCCGTAGGCCATAAATTCGGCCATGATGGGATCTTCAGAGTAGCCGCTGGAAACAATGGCTTTGACCTTGGGATTTATTTTTAAAAGTTCATTTATGGCTTCTTTGCCGCCCATGCCGCCAGGAACAGTTAAATCCAAAATTGCTGCGGTAAAAGGTTGGTTGACCTCCAGGGCTTCTAAATATAATTTTATCGCTTCTTCGCCATTTTCTGCGCAAAGCGCCTCATAGCCAAGATTCTGAAGCATTTTTCTTAATACATCTCTTACCATAACATCATCGTCCATGATCAAGATCTTGCCCTGACCTTTTAATAACTCCTTCCTGGCGTCCTTTAGCGGGGTGGTAATCTCTTGATCAGCTGCCACGAGGTAAATATGAAAAATCGTTCCCTCTCCTAATGCTGACTCCACCTCAATTTGCCCCTGGTGGTTTTTGATAATGGAATAGGCTGTCGCCAAACCTAAGCCGCTCCCGGTTTGTTTGGTGGTAAAATAAGGATCGAAGATTTTTAAGAGAAATTCCTCCGGTATGCCGATCCCTTGATCCTTAATGGAGAGAGTTACATATCTCCCAGCATCAAGAGGCCTATTACTATTGGGCTCCACCAACAGATTTTCACCCTGAACCTCAATGGTTCCCCCATTGGGCATGGCTTGCATGGCGTTGATCACCAGATTTTGGATAACTTGTCCCAGTTGGCCTGGGTCTGCTTCTACCGCCCAAAGGTTATCCGGGAAATTAAGTTCACATCTGACATTTGAGCCGCTGGAGGCAAAGGAGGTAGATTCGATAACCAGGTTTTCCACCGAAATTAGTTTCTTAATCGGCACTCCCCCTTTGGCGAAGGTAAGCAGTTGCCGGGACAGCATCTGGGCTCGCAGGCAAGCCCCTTCAGCTTCGGTCAATTTTTCCCGGCTGGAGCCTTTATTCTGATCCAGGAGGGCCAGACTGATATTGCCCATAATGGCAGTGATGATATTGTTGAAATCATGGGCGATTCCCCCGGCCAGAACCCCTAAGGATTCCAGATTGCTGATCTTTCTCCGCTCCTCCTCCAGTTTCTTGCGCTCCGTCGTTTCCCGAAAAATCCACTGAACCACGGTCTTACCGTCAAATTTCACGATACTGCCGGTAATGTCCACCGGTATGCGCTGGCCGTCCTTGTGTTTGATCCAGGTATCGTTTAGCTCCGCCTCGCCCACTGCCATGATCACCTGGAAGGCTGGCCGGATTTTCTCTTGCTCTCCCTGGGGAAAAATGCCCGAGAAATGAATGGGTAAAATTTCCACCGGGGGTTGTCCAAGCAATTCCATCATTTTGTTGTTGACTTCCAGCAAGTTCCCATCGGGAAGGGTCAACAGGATGCCATCGCTGGCAAGATTTATCAGAGTCCGATATTTCTCTTCGGATTGACGTAACGCTTCTTCCGCGCGTTGGCGGTCGGTGACGTCCCTGAAGCTCCAGACCCGCCCCACGATGCGAGCTTCTATGGATTGGGGCTGGGAATAGAGTTCGAAGATTCTGCCATCGAGAAATTCGATGATGTCAAAGGACTGGTCCTCGGCCCTATTACAAAGGTCCTTCACCCTGGCCAGAAAAGCGTCTCGATATTTTAATTGCTTCAAAATATAAGCAAGAGCCCTTTTATAATCCTGATGGGCCAGGGCATCTTCCGGAATGCCCCACATGTCGGCGAATCTCCGGTTATAGCTAACGATCCGACCTTTCCGGTCCACCACCAGGATGCCGTCCGCGGTGGACTCCAGGGTGGCCCGCAGCAGCGATACGGTGTACTCCAGGTTCTCCTCCTGAGCCAGGGCCAGCTCTTCTGCCCGGTCTTGGGACTCTTCCAACTGGAAGATATACTCCTGGAGGCTGCGTCGCTGTTGTTCTTCCCGCGCCATCACTTCCTTCTCCGGAAGGGACTTGTCATGATCTCTTTTAATCAAGCCTACTTTCCCCCGACTCCCCCAGAGCTGTAATTTCCTTTAAAATGTCAGGAAAACTGATAGGTTTGCACAAATATTTATGGGCTCCTGCCTGTAACCCTTCCTCGATCTCCTTGGCCTGGGTCTTGGCGGAGAGAAAGAGAACGGGGATGTCTCTGGTTCTCCCATCGGCCTTTAATCTTTTGCAGGCCTCGATCCCATTTAACTTGGGCAGCTTCACATCCAATAAGATAACGTCGGGAAGATTATTAAGAGCCTGCTTGAGCGCCCCTTCGCCATCGGTGGCCACGGAGACGTGAAAACCCAACTTGGTGAGTTTCTTTTGCAGATAGGTGTAAATGGGTTCTTCATCGTCCACTATTAGAATCTTCTTTATCGCCATACTCCGCTTCCTTGGTTGGTATTCCGCAATCGCCGTCATGGTAACAGGTGCTTTAAGCAAAGGGGCCAAGGGCCGCAAACCTTTACTATCACCAACCCTCTAAAGGGGCAAGTGCACTTCAAAAATAGTGCCCTGCCTTTCTCCGCCCAGGGGTAAATCGGGGAATTGATCGGGAGAAAGGGGACTCCGGCAACTGATGCTACCGCCGTGCTCGTCAACTATCCCTTTGCTGATGGTCAATCCCAAACCCGTGCCGCCGACCTTTTGGGACATGATGCTATCGGCCTGGAAGAATTTGTTGAAAACCTCTTCCTGGGCCCAGGCCGGGATGCCATAGCCGTTGTCGGCAACGGTGAGGATCAATTCATTTCCCCGGTGTTGGGCATTCAGAATGATCTTGCCGCCCTCCGGAGTGTATTTGATGGAGTTGCTCAAGAGATTGATGGTGACTTGAACGACCAGGTCCTTATCGACCTCGATTTCGGGCAGCTCCGGCGGGATCCAAACGACAACTTGATGTTTATGGGCCGCGGCCAGGGCTCCGATTTCTTCCAGGGCCCGTTCGGTAATTTCGCCCACGGTGGTCCTGACGGGGTGCAACTCGATTTTACGGGCTTCGATCCGGGAAAGATCCAGGAGAGCGTCTATCAGGCGCATGAGCCGCTCAATCCCGTCTCTGGCCATTTCCAGATCTTCTTGGGCTTCCTGGTCGATCTGGCCGGAGTATCCCCCTAATATGCCGGAGACGCTAAGTAGCATGGCCTGGATGGGGGTGCGGAGCTCGTGGGAGGCGATGGTGACAAACTCGGACTTCATCTGGTCCACTTTGCTCACCGCCGCGGCCATCTCGTTGAAGGATTTAGCCAGTTTTCCGATTTCGTCCCGGGACTTTACTTGTATGGCCTGATGGAGATTCCCCTGGGACATCGCCAGGGCCCCCGCAGTCAACTCTTTTAGGGGCTTGGTAATATTCAAGCTGATTACGGTGGCCGCGACGCAAACCCCTAATACCGACAACATTGCTACGCCAATGATGGCCCAACGGTTTCGCATCTCGGTTTGGTGGAGCATCCGCCGGTTTTCAGCGGTGGCTGCTTTGATGTCTTCACCCTGTTCCCGGATGCTTTTTTCAATTTCCACCTTGGTAACATTGGCCGCCTTGTGGAAATCCTCCACATTGGCCCCGATGGTGACATAACCGAAACCTCTTTTGGACTTCCCATAAATGCCGGTGTAATAAGGAATGGCAGCATAAGTGGTAAGCTTCCACAGACCGCTCCAATAAATTAAAAAAGAACCCGAACCCCCGTCTTCCGTACCGTTGTGCCAACCCTGGCATTGCGGCGCAGTGTCCAAAATCCTGCCGTCCAAGCCCAGGGTGCCGGCTTGCATCTGTTCCTTTGACCCCTGTTTTTTCATGGTAAATTCTCGGAAAGATGGCAGCCTTTCCACGAATTCCTCCAGAGACAGTCCGCTTTGTTGATACTCCCGATAGGTTTCCTCACTCACCCACCCCGGCACTTCTCTGCCGGTTTCAGGGTCATAGCCGCAGATGAAAAAATCCCGGGCGTGGGAGATGCATTTGCCCCGGTCATCCCACATAAAGGCGTAATTGCCGGAGGCGCCGTCGGCATGCACGGTGAAACGTTCTTCCGTGGGCATCACATGGTCGGTAAACTCCATAATATGGGTATGGTCTAAGGCCATGGTGACGTAGCCGATTCTCCGGCCGTTTTTTCCATTGACCGGCGTGGCCCAGCGGATGATACCTTCGAATTTCTTCCCCTGGTGATTCTCCTTCCCGGCATAAGCACTCTCCGGCTTCACCTTTATTCCCTCCGGGGCCTTTTCCAGCCAGCCCCGGATATAAGCCCCGATGACCCGGGAGACATAAATCTCACCTTGTTTCAACTGCGGCAATTGGCGGAAATAATCCTCTGCTTTGCAGTAAGTGTTTTCCTTCTTGCTCACGTCTTTGAGCTCATGGGAGATTTTGCCGTCGGCCACCTTGATCTTCTCCCGGCCCTCCAGGTCAACGAAAGTAATTTCTTTAAAGAGGGGAATCGTGGCCTTCTGAAACTGGTAAGGAGGAAGATGTCTCCATGAAGTTTGATTTTCCGGATTCTGACTCTCCAGTTTCGGGGGCTGCGCTTCTTCCTCCGTTCGCGGCCACGGACCAGAAACAATAATCTGGCGTTGACAAGACCGGTATATCTGGAGATATCTCCGGGGATCGGGCTCGGAAGCCGCCACCATGAGGAGGTCTTTGTCTCGCTCGTAGAGGAAATCCGCCACTCTTTGGGCCAGCTTATAGGTTCTCAATTCAATGGCTTCAGTGGATTTCTTGTCCAATTCCCTGACGCTGTCCGTAATGGCTTCCTTGCCGATCTTGACCGCGGATTCCAGGTTCCTGGCGCCCATGTCTCCGGTCCGGCGCACCGCTTCCGTGCCCATATCGTATAAGTTCTTATGGGCGATAAACCCCAAAACGACCAGAGGAGCACATGCCAGCAAAAGGAACGAGAGCAGCAACTTCCCTAATATCCCAAACTTGAGCGGATTTATCTGAAAACGTCCAGCCATGAAACAGACGGACCTCCTGCGGGAAAATGGTCACCAACGTCACCTTTGGGCTTAGAACTTTCCAAGTTTGGCGCTCCCCGGCCTGCAGAGGTAAGGGCTTCCCAATATTGATACTTATCGTTGATATCTAAAGAAAAATTAAACTCCTGATGACGGCTGTTCAAAGGTCCTGCAAATTCCCCTTGTTGTCATTTATCTAAGGCTTCAAACGGTTTGGAGGATGAAAACTTCTCAATGGTGAATCCATTAGCAAATCTTTTATGGCTTTGTATATAACTTTTATGGCTCAGTTTATAGGTTAATCCAGGGAAAAAAAAATTGCGTGTCGCTTAAATTCTGATTTTTTTATACAAAATTTTCTTACAGGAGGTATGGCCTTTGGGTTAGTTTCTAAATTCCAGCATATTTCAAGATGTTGTAGCAATCTATCCTCCAAAGATTTATAGGAGTCCCTTCTGGAGAGCTTAACCGTGAAAAAAGTTCTCCTTTTCAACACATTTCAAAGGTAATTCTTTCCGGAACAGCCTGAAGCTCATCCAGGCAGATTGCACTCTGTATATCTATCTGGAGCAATAACCTAACAAGCCAGATCACTTGCCAAAAACGAAACTTCTTCGAAAAATCAATTTATTATGGATAGGGAATGGTGATGAAAACGTGGTTCTGATTGGAGCCGGCAGGATAAATTCAAAGAGCAAGCCTTTCAAATAGTCCCTCTCGTCCTTCCTTCCTCTCCCTAAACCCCACAAATTCCTTTCTCCACGGGCACGCTCACGGTAGAATACAAAAATCATGGAATTATTAAAAGAAATCCTGGAACAGGCCGACGGCCTGGCAGGGGAACTTAGCGCGCTGCGCCGGGAGTTTCATCAGTATCCGGAGTTGTCTCACCAGGAGGAGCGGACCGCCGGGGTGGTGGCCCGGTATCTGCGGGACCTGGGCCTGGAGGTGGCCACCGGCATTGCCGAGCACGGGGTGGTGGGGACCTTGAGCGGCGCCCGGCCGGGCAGGACCGTGGCCTGGCGTGCGGATATGGACGCCCTGCCCCTGGAGGAGAAGGTGGCCGCACCCTGGTGTTCCCAGGTGCCGGGGGTGATGCACGCCTGCGGCCACGATTTTCACATGTCCATCGGCCTGGCTGCGGCCCGCTTGTTAAGCGGCTTTAAGGACCGGTTGGCGGGAAAGTTCCGCTTCATCTTTCAGCCCGCGGAGGAAGGCCCGCCCAAAGCGGATAAATCCGGGGCCCAGGGCATGGTGGCCGCCGGGGCGCTGAAAGACCCGGAGGTGGAAGCGATTTGCGCGCTCCACGTGGCCCCCAATCTGGACGTGAGCGTCATCCGCTATAGCCGGGAAGTGGTCATGGCCGGGTCGGACCGCGTCTTTCTCACCATCACCGGCAAGGCGGCCCACGGCGCCACGCCCCACCGGGGCGTGGACCCCATCCTGGTCAGCGCGCAGGCCCTGATGCAGATTCAGGGGTTCCTGGCCCAAAGGATCGATGCCCGCCACCCGATAATCCTCACCTTCGGCCGCATCTCCGGGGGCAATCGCTTCAATATCCTGGCGGAGCAGGTGGAATTGGAGGGGAGCTTTAGGTATTTGCAGGAATCCGTGCGCCAGGAGGTGCAGCAGGGTCTCAAAGGGCTGATGTCCGGGCTGGCCCAGGGCACCGGCTCCCGCATCGAACTCGACTTCCAGCCCACCTATCCACTGCTCAAAAACGACCCGGCCTTGAGCGCCCGGGCGGTGGAGATTCTGAACGAGGTTCTGGGGGAAAACCGCCTCAAGCTGCACCACCCGGCCATGGGCAGCGAGGATTTTTCCTATTATGCGGCCAAGGTTCCGGCCTTTTACTTCTTCCTGGGGGTGCGCACCCCCGGAGTCAAGGGCCAGGCCCTGCATTCGCCGGAATTCAACCCGGACGAAGCAGCTCTG
>Ga0233420_10000781_pt1 | contig 12810 bp, 12 predicted proteins | sample Watercolumn_Mata_4_FD_183009 | JGI IMG/M metagenome (GOLD analysis project Ga0233420, IMG submission 183009) | Freshwater microbial communities from Lake Matano, South Sulawesi, Indonesia - Watercolumn_Matano_2014_102_MG | ecosystem: Environmental > Aquatic > Freshwater > Lake | place...
GTACGCTCAACATGGCATAAAGCTCTTCGCACCTCTCGCCGTGGTCGTTCTTCTTATGGTCGTCATCCGCGTCCTCCCCCAATACGTCCCGGACATCGGCATACCGTTGATATTCATCCTCGGGAGCATCGTGGGGCTCTTCACTGGAGAGAAAATGCCGTGGTGGACGACTGCCCGCACAGCAATCAGGGACGCGTTGCCAGTGATGGTCATCCTCGTCGGAGTTGGGATGTTCGTTCAGATTATGACACTCACCGGTGTACGAGGATTTTTGGCGGTCAGCGCGTTGAAGCTTCCCCCCGCGTTTCTGTACGTCGGAATTGCGCTGCTGATGCCGGCTTTTGGCTCAGCGTACGCCTCTGCGTCGGTCATCGGTGTACCATTGGTGTATGTGTTTCTGGGCAAGAATGAGATCGTTGTGACGTCAGCGCTCTCGCTCATCGCCGGGCTTGGCGATCTGATGCCGCCTCCCATGCTCCTCTGTGCGTTTGCATCACAGATTGTGGGAGAGAAAAATCAATTCCTGATTCTGAAGCGGAGCGTCCCGCTCATGATTCTGTCTTTGCTTGCGGCAATCGCGATGATCGCGTTCGCCGATTCAGTCGCGAAAATCTATTGACACGACCGGACATGATGAACCTCGCTCCCCACACTTTATCCGGTGCCTTTGTGGTCTGATATTTCAGAGGACTGATCATGCTTCATTGGACCTATATCCTGATTGCTGCGTTCGTATTCGTTCTAGTTCTTCGAGAATTGTTTGCAGAGCGTAATTGGAGAACTCAAATTGCTCTCGCTCTTGTTCTGATTCCGCTCATACTGCGGATTCTCCACATCAAGTAGGAACCTGAATGGAACGCCATCACATCGTTGCCCTTTGCGCGTTGATTGTTGTCGGCCTCGTCTGCACCATCGCGGGCCGGGAGTTCCTGACGATGTACCAGCCCGATGAGATCCTCGCGGGCCCTGGAGTCACAGAAGTCAGGTTGCTGAGCACGTATTTTGGCCCACTCGCAGGAACGGCATCGGACACGAAAGTATACATCATGGACAGCGGCAAGCCGGGCGCAACAGCACTCGTGCTTGGCGGCACGCATCCGAACGAACCGGCAGGATTCATGACTGCAGTGCTTCTGACCGAACATGTCGTCGCAAGTGAGGGCAAGCTCATCGTCATTCCGCAGGCATGCAACAGCGGCTTTAGCTGTACAGATCCTCTCGAAGGGTATCCTCAATCATACACCATTCAGTCGAAATCAAAGCTGAGGACGTTCAGGTTTGGAGCTCGGGCCAGCAATCCGGTGCCTGAATGGCCCGATCCGCTCGTCTTCCTGCAATATCCTTCTGGCCAACAGCTTTCGGGAAACGAAGTGCGAAACCTGAACCGTTCATATCCGGGCCGCCCCGAGGGCACTGCTACCGAGCGGATTGCCTATGCGATCATGCGGCTTATTGAACAGGAAAAGGTCGACATCGCTTTTGACCTCCACGAAGCGGCTCCCGAGATACCAATCATCGATGCAATCGTAACTCACGAGAAAGGCAAAGACATCGCCGCGAGCGCTCTCTTCACGCTGGAGATGGAGAACCTCCAGTACGCGCTTGAGATGTCGCCAGTGAACTTCCGCGGCCTGAGCCATCGGGAATGGGGCGACAATAGCCACGTTTTCCCTTTTCTTATGGAGACAAGCAATCCTATTCAGGGGCGATTGAGAGGCAAGACGGGAACAAGCCTGATCATCCAGGGAGTCGATGAGAGGTACTTCGAGGCCGCTCAGCTTGGCACCATGCGGATCACGTACGATCTGGCCGGAGAGCCACTCGCCCGACGCGTGGGCCGCCACCTGCGGGGACTCAACGCCCTCTTTGGGGCATATGCGGAGACAGTTCCGGAGAAACGCATCGTCATCGAGAATATCCCCTCCTTTGAAGCCATCGTGCGACAAGGAGTGGGCCAGTACTTGAACTAAATCAGACCATTGGAACACAACACGAACGGAGACACCATGAAACGCTCAGCAATCCTCATTCTTCTTGCATGCCTGATGTTGGTACTCTTCGAGGGAAGCCTGCTTGGCCAGGAAAAGGCCAAGTTTGAGCAGCCCGTCCTGATCACATCCGCGGGTCAAAGTGCGGACGTCACGATTGCCGGAATGCTTTTCAAGAAGGCAAACGTCCAGACGAAGGCGCTCCCTCTGGCAAAGCCGGCAGACCTTGACGGCATCAAGACCCTTGTCATTGTCGCGGGATTCAGCTCGAAAGGATTGGGCGCTGCAGGGATCAGCCGGGAGCAGGAATTAGGACGCGTGCAATCGATGTTGCAGGCCGCGAAGGAGAAGAAGCTGAAAGTCATGACTCTCCATATCGGCGGTAAAGCGCGACGCGGAAACCAGTCGGACGACTTCAACAAACTGGCTGCAGAAGCTTCAAGCTATCTCCTGGTAGTGAAGCAAGGCGACGAAGATCAGTTTTTCTCGAAGATCGCCTCAGAGAAGAAAATCACAATCGACCTTGTCGACAAGATCGCTGACGCTGTGCAGCCGGTCGCAAAAGCCTTCGGGAAATAAGGATCCTGCAACGCAAACACACTGAATGGAAGAATGGAGCGGCACTATGACCTCCGGTTCTCGGCTCTTGAGATACACGATTCTCTTCGTATTGATGAGCGCACCTGCGTTTGTTGTTGCGCAGGATTTCAGTATTGGAGAAAAAGGCGCAGCCGCCATCGGCACGAAGGTCATGATTGCCACGGCCCATCCGCTGGCAACAGAAGCAGGGGCAGAGATGTTCAGACGAGGAGGGAATGCAGTTGACGCTGCCGTCGCCGCTGCATTCGCAATCGGAGTCGTCGAACCGGACGGATCAGGTATCGGCGGAGGTGGCGGGATACTGATTCATCTGAAAAACGGAAAATCCGTCTACATCAACTGTTACGGGCAGACGTCCTCCAGAATCATGGAGATTGGCTTTGTCTATGGAAAAGACAACCGCACAGCAAAGGCAATACTCATACCTGGTGCCGTGGCAGGGCTGACTGCCGCCCTCAAACAGTACGGATCTCTCCCTCTTGGTGTGGTCCTGCAACCGGCGATTCGGTACGCTGAAAAAGGTTTCCGGATCGATGAGACACTCAGTAAGATCATCCTCGATAACACCGATCTGCTTCAGCGCCACCCTGTGACAGCGTCTGTGTACCTGCGCGACGGATTTCCCCGGACTGAAGGCGACACCATTGTTCAACCTGATCTCGCGAGAACACTGAAGGCAATTGCGCAGAATGGACCCTCAGCCTTCTACACCGGTCCGATCGCAAAAGAAATCGTCGACGAGGTTGTAAGATACGGTGGTATGATGACACTGGAAGATCTCGCATCCTTGCAGCCGATCGTCTCGGAGCCTGTTGAGGGCACGTACAGAGGATTGAGGGTCATCTCGGCTCCCCCTCCACACTCCGGCGTCACCGTCATCGAGGCTCTCCAGATTCTCGACAACACGTCCGTGAGCAATCTCGGATACTACGCAAATTCCGCCGAATCATTCCACCTCCTGGCCGAGACACTTCGGCGGGCGTATGCTGACAGGATTGTTTTCCTGGCAGATCCGCGGTTCGAACGCGTTCCGGTAAAAGGACTGCTCTCACAGGCGTTTGCACAGTCGAGATTCCAGGACATCAGCATGACGGCAGTTACACCGCCTGAATACAGGCAGACAACCGTCGGCACGCCGTTGAAGTTCGAGCCCAACACACAAACTCCCGCCCTGAAAGACTCATCAGAGAAAAGGGAACCGGAGCATGGATCCTCGCTGGATCCAGCCGGCGGTCACACGACGCAGATTTCCGTTATGGATCGCGAAGGGAACTCGGTCTCCCTCACCCAGACGCTGGGAACGTTCTTCGGCTCAGGTGTAACAGCCTCAGGCGTTTTGCTGAACAACGGCATGTCGAATTTCGCCTCCACCGCGAAGGTCAACACCGTCAACCCAAACAAACAGCCCCGCAGCTCTATCTCTCCGACCATCCTGCTCAAGGGCGAAAGAACCATTATGGTCGTGGGCTCACCCGGCGCTGCACGCATACCTGCGACGGTCGTTACACTGATCGTGAACGCTGTGGATTATGGACTCGACGCCGAAAAGACCAACAGCGCTCCCCGATTCCTCTGTCAGCGATCTGAACCGTACATATCAATGGAATCACGCTTCTCGAACGAGGCACAGGAGGGGATGAAAAAGAAGGGGCACCAGCTGAGGCTCTATGGAGATTTCGATCTCTTCTTCGGAGGGGCACAGATCATCCTCGTCGATTCTACGGGTACGATGTATGGTTCTGCGGATCCGCGACGTGGCGGAACGGCGATGGGCTACTGATATGAAGAGAACGATTGCCCTTGTCGTTGTCCTGATTTCCTGCATCTCGTCCCGTCTGGATGCCCAGGGCGCTAACTTCGTCCCCGGCCAATCATACTTTGGTCGTAATCAGTATGTCGAATATATCGCCGGCAACACACCTTACATCGTTTCTGCGCCTCACGGGGGAGATCTCACACCTTCTGAAATCCCTGACCGCACCAGCGGGGAGACCGTGACTGACAGCAATGTGAGGGAATTGTCGCGCTCAATCGGAACTGCGATCTTCAGTCGTGAGGGTCGATATCCGCACATCATCCTTTGCCATCTGCGTCGCACGAAACTGGACGCGAACAGGGAGATACATCAGGCGTTCGAGGCAGGCAACCCCTATGCGCTCCAGGCGTGGAAAGAGTTTCAATCCTTCATCGACACCGCCAAACAATCCGTCACCCAGCAGTTCGGCAAGGGATTCTATGTGGACATTCACGGTCACGGCCATGAGATCCAGCGGCTCGAGCTTGGATATCTCCTTAGCGCAAACTCTCTTGCACTGAGTGACAACACGCTTAACGGGAGCAGTTTCTACATGAATGCAAGCAGCATCCGGACGATGGTGCCGATTTCGAAGCTAGCCTTCGCGCAGCTCCTTCGTGGTCCTCAAAGCCTCGGAAGCTACTTCGAAAGCCGCGGTTTCCCATCGGTTCCGAGCCAGAATCAACCTAGTCCAGGGACAGCGCCGTACTTCTCGGGCGGATATAACACTCAACGCCACGGCTCGTACGGCGGCGGACCGATCAGCGGAGTACAGATCGAGTGCAATTTCACAGGTGTACGGGACACGGAGGAATCACGGAGCCGGTTCGCGGCTGCGTTTGCAGAAGTCATCAGCCTCTACACATCAACACATATGTTCGTTACGGCGGTGCCTGAACAGACCATCTCCTCAACACAATATCAACTCAACCAAAACTACCCGAATCCATTCAATCCAACAACGAGTTTCGAGTTTAGAGTTTCGAGTTATGAGGTCGTCTCATTGAAAGTGCTCGATGTGCTTGGGAGGGAGATAGCAACGCTCGTCGATGAATACCGGCAGCCGGGAGTTTACCGTGTCCGGTGGGACGCATCAGGATTGCCGAGCGGGGTGTACTTCTACCGGATGCAGAGCGGCAGTTTTATGGACACGAAGAAAATGATTCTTTCCAAGTAGGACTGAGCTCTCCTGCGGCATGAAACACGAAGCCCGCGCCGGATTGCCGACGCGGGCTTTGCTCTGCACTCACACTTCGAAATTCAGCGTTCTGAGTTCCTTGATCGACATTCACAAGGCTTTTCCTCCGTTGACGAGAAGCTCAGTGAATATCCGATATCGAACACCGAATATCGAATTATGAAGTTGGGTGTTGCTGTTGGGTCCTAGAATCCCCCCGAAAACATCGTCCAGAACTGATCTCCCAGCTCCCACCATTTCAGCATTGCGGCACGGCCCATATCATTTGTGTAGGTGGTGAGATATGCTCTGACTTTCTCGTGGCCCGCGTCCGATCCATCCTTCTTAAGCATTTCCTGCACTTTCTGTTCAATGCCCGGCAGATCCGACAGGCCCTTTTCCTCGAATTCCATCATCGCCTTGTCGATGATCGGTTTTGTTCTCCCCCACTGAATCGTGGCCAGCCGGTTTGCGCGACGGAACCACCATGTGGCGGCGTCTTCACGATAGCGCGCCTGACCGCAGATCTCAAAACTCGTCGGAAGCTCCAGGACGCCCGCAAAGATCGGGAAGCGCGGACTCTGTGCCGGATTGTCAAACGAGAACCAAGCTACTCCTCCGACTTCGTTCGGCAGCCAGCCGCGAAGTTGCACGACCTGTGAGTATGAGCAGCGCGCAATCGCAATGGTTCGCTGGGGAGCAATCGTCCCAGGTTTGACCGTGTTGATGAGAGTCATGAGTTCACGACTCATCCACGGATTCGCCACAGGGCTCTTCACAAGTTCCGGCGGTCCCGCAGGAGCCGCTGTGTCCCTTCGCATCCCACGCTGCTGCTTCGGCACCATGAAGTTCTTCATCTGGTCCAGATCGGTGCCGTCATACGTCTCACGATACAACTTGAAGACGTCCTGCAACGAGAGTTTCTTATCCGGTTTGATCGTGAACGGCAGCTCCTCCATGTCCATGCTGAAGTTCTGTGACGGCGCCAGCGTCCTGAAGATGAAATACTCGCGGGTCGAGAACGGCTTCCGGCCGCTATACGCTTTCCAGAATTTGAACGGCTCTTTTCCGTCCCACCACCCCATCTCTTTTGCGAGCGTGAACACATTCTCCGAAGCCATGTAACGGTCGGGATCTTTCGGATTTACTTCGCTGATGCGCGGAATATTTGCCGACAAACCGATATGGTCGTCGGGTATGCGCACCGCAGCCCATACGGCGCCTTTTTCTACCGGACCGGCACCAAAGATCTCGAACTGCCATACTTCCTTTGTATCTGCGACCGTGAGGCACTCGCCCCAGTCGCCGTATCCATACTTTATTGCCAGGCTCCCCATGAGCTTGATCGCTTCGCGTGCAGTCGTGCAGCGTTCGAGCGCGATCGACTGAAGCTCTTCGATCAGGAACATTCCCTCATCGTTCCGGAGCTCATCCCTTCCGACAATCGTCGTCTCCCCGAATCCAAGCTGCTTCTCATTCAGGCATGGGTATGCAACGTTGACGTAAGAGTAGGTTTCCTCCGCTTCCGGTATCTCGCCCTTGAGCATCTTGGCCCGCATGTCGGTGGAGAATTCGGTGTGGAGATTTCCCCAGTAGATTTTCCTCGTAGCACCTTTTTCGTGTTTTGTATGAGGAACAATGTTCAGCCAGGTACGGTAGTTGCCGTCACATGTGTGGCCCACCATGATTGAGCCATCGGTGCTGGCGAGGCGGGCGACCTGGATACTCGTACAGCCCTCATCGACATCAACCTGTTTCTTCTGCTGTGCATCGACCTGTGTCCATGCAACGAAAGCGAACAGCGCGATCAGCAGCCGGAAGTGCCGGACCACGCCTTTGGATGACCGGAGGTTCATAGGAGTCTATCCTTTCAGATAAGTGATGAAGAGATCTATTCGTGATACAATCTGTCTCTCCGCGCTTGCGCGGGAGCATGAAGAAACGCCCCGGTTCCCTTCGCAACAACATCTGCATACTTCGGAACGCTGTCGCAGACCATTGGACGATCGGGATGGGCCTCCGTCCAGCTCACCATTGTCTGCAGCACGGCGGAGGTGTGCCTTCCTACACGGATGTCGATGGGCCATCCGTTTTCGTCGATTTTCTCAAAGAGAAGGCCATGTTTGCCCGCCTTTACCACAAAATCGTCCTTGCCGGTCAGCATCTGCTCCCGGGTCGTACGGCCGCGTGTTGCATCGAGAAACGGCTCGGGAGCTTCGAACAGAAGTGAAATCGCCTGCGAGTGATCACCGATCTCGCGATGGGATAGTCCGTGGAGATTCTTGGGAGAGAACTCCATCCCCATCTTGAATCCCTCCACATCGGTCAACGTCATGGAAATCATCGTCGCCAGCTCTTCCCCCTTCTCGTGAGCGACAATGGTGTTGATCACCGGATACTGCAATTCCGCTTCATGCAGATCGATGACCAGATCAACCTGTTCCTTCCTGATCATCTCCATGAACGCATACGTGGTCTTTTCTGTGAGGGTCCCGTTCGGCCTGCCAGGCCAACAACGATTGAGATTTCGGATATCGACGTACGCCAGTTCCTGGCCGCTCGGACAATGAATATAGACTTCCGGGTCCGGCCACTGATCAAGCGGATTGGACCAGCGGTCTCCAAGCCGGAACGTCTGTCCGCCCCATGCAGTGGGAATTGTGAAATCGGGCGGGTATGCGCCGCCGACGCGTGTCACCGTTGTGCCGCTTCGGTTGGCGCTGAGAGCAACGATCAACCTTCCCTTCTCCAACACAGCGTTTTCGGCAAAGATCCATGCCGCAAGCCGCCCTGCCGGCTCTTCCGGGTGTGTGCCTCCGAGAACAAAGAACGTTGCTCCCGGTTCTTTTCCTTCGAAGAAGTAGAGATTACAGTCATTCGCCGTCCCTTCGAGCGGAGAGAAATACGTGCTCAACTTCACGACCTTTGAAACTCCGTCACTCACCACAACCGGCTCCTGCAAACGACGGCTCTCATAGAAACTGATGCCCGACAGAACCAGGAGCACAAGTCCCAACAGCGAGAACACAACTTTTCTGATTGTTGGCGTCATGAGATCAGCTCACTTCAGCATGAACAATCGAAGGAGAAACGGAATGAGGACGATGATCGTAAGGAGCTCCTTTTGCCACTCCTTTGTCTTGATGAGATTGTAAATCAGGAGCGCACTCACAAAGCCAACAAGACAATAGTAGATAATGCTAATAATCAGTTCCATGATTATTCCTGCAGATCTAAAAATCCGAAACTCGAATATCGAAACAAATCCGAAGCACTAAATTCAAACCAAGAGGATGCTGAGCTGTTTGTTTTTTAGAATTACGATTTCAAATATCGTATTTGTTAGGATTTCGAGTTTCGTAATTCGGATTTCATCCTACAGGCCTGTGAGAAAGCCCAGTTGCTTGCTATATATGACCATCAAAGTACCGATGATCGAAATAATGATTGCTGGAACAATGCAGGCCTTCAGGAAGCTCATGTACGACTCCTTGTAGCCTGTGATGTCTACCGTGAGTCTCCCGATGATCGCCGTCGGCGGCAGCGCGTCCCCGAGCGGCCATATGATGCTCATGCCGGCGAGTGCCACAATGGGATTCAATCCAATTGTATTAAACAGGAGCACCAACGGAACACCGATCACAGGGGCAGCGCCCCACATCAGAACCGCCTCGGAAACCGGCAGCACGATGAAGAGTGACGCATAGACCACAAGAATCGGCAGTGTCACAGTAGTTACCGCAAGCAGTCCACGTGCGCCTGTCAACGTCATCAGCTGCACGAGAATGCCGGCGCACGTCAACGTGCCGAGCAACGGCAGAAGCTGGACAATGGTCTCTCTGCTGATCTTCAGAAAATCGATTTTGATCGGCGAGAGCACATATGATGTGAGCGCCGCACACAGAAACATAAGGGGAAGACCCATGATCACGACCGAGTGAGGCCATGTCCTTCCAGCCAGCACAAGACCTATGAAGACAATGAAGGGAAGAATTACTTTCCACGAATTCATTCCCTGGGGCGGTGACGGAAGTTCTTGTAGCGCCTGGTCGATCTCCGTCGGCGTTCCCTTCCAGCCAAGGATGAACATCGTCAGCAATCCGGCCAGGAGACATGGCAGCATGAGGGGCCAGAAGAAACCGACATAGGGCATGTTTACCCCTGCGGCGGTCATCATTGCCCACAGGCTCACGGGCGGAGCTGCAGCGCTCAATCCGGCAAGGATGAAGACGATCGCCGCTGTCTTCACTTTGGGCACGCCCATGCTGACGAGTACGGTTGCCACCATTCCCCCAGTAATCAGCACTGTAACGCTTCCCGCTCCGGTCAGTGCTCCAGGTATCAGCAAGAGAATCGTCAACATGACGAGCAAGACCGCACGCTTGCGATGGAAACGGGTGAACATTCCCCGCACGACAAATGCTACGCCGCCGGATTCTTTCAGGATGTTCATGAACAACGTTGCGGTGAAGAAAATGAGGTTGATATCGAGGTAGGTCATCGCACCTTCGGCAATGTGCCGGGCCGGGACGCCAAAGCCGGCGGCGAGTCCGCCGGCGATTGCTGCGACGACCATTGAGAGCTCTGTGGACAGCTTCAGCCACTTGGCGCCAGCGTATCCAAGAACCATGACAACGAGAACTACTGTTGCCGATGTGGTTGCATCCATGGCAATATTCAGTCTCAGTTGTTACTGCACCCTGTACAGGCCAAGAAGAGCTGCGGCTCGCGATCGCACATCAGTATCACGATAGAGTTTGATTTCCGCCCACGATTCTCTTTGTGACTTCGTGCCTTTGTGGCGAGGCGGCTGCCGCCATGTTACTTGGAATAGAGGGTCTTCACTACATCTGACAGCTCCATATTCTTCTCGAACGTGATCAGCGGGATCTTTTTCCCCGTCGATATCGCTGTGAAGCGCTTGTCTTCATCACCGTCCCTGCGGATCAGGAGCACATCGGAAGCCGGACACACAGCATCAATCGATTGTTCGTCTGAGTTGTCGCCCGCCGCAGCACCTTGCGAACGGCGCTCCATCCCTTCCACGTGCGCACCCACAATTTTGATCCCCTGCTTCTTTGCCTCGGCCATGAGCTTCTTGATGCGATCAATTTCATCATCGATCGAGACCTTGGCAGCACCCATTCCCTTGAGGCTCGCACCAGTGACGATGATGACCGACTTGAATGGCTTCCCATCCTTCTTTTTCGCCGCCAGATCATTCACGCTGGCCTGAAGATTGTAGACGTGATCGATATTCAGCTTCGCGAGGAACACTTTGATCTTGAGCGGTCCCGGACTCTGGCCACACGATGTCAGCAACACCGGATGGTCAAGCTTGACGTTCTGCTTCTGTGACCATGCGGGAGACCAGAGCAGCGAGAGGACAATGAGAATAGAAAGGAGTACGGTAAGGCGTTTCATGGACATCTCCTTCAGGTTGGGATTCGGGAAAAGGCATCTCGATAGCCGACAAGGATTGCAGCAAGAAGAATCAAATACACAACTACAACAATCCCCGCAGGGCTTGTGAGAGCAATCGGTGCATCACTCATGGTAGCCGCGTTGACACCAGGCAGCGGGATCGGGTCCCATGGCATGACGTACTTCAGCGCCAACTCCCTGATATTCAGCACATGGATCACAGGAATATGGCGGTTCGCCATTGCAAAAACAACCCCATGCTTCTCACTCTCTTGCGGGATTTCAACTGATTTGTTGACACCAGGTTCGATTTTGAGAATTAGGGGGCTTGTGCCAAGGTCGGCATAGTTCCCGCCAATATTGACAAACACCGTAACCCGCCGCAATCCAGACGGGCCGAAATATATCTGGAGCCGCTGCGCAACATTCTTCTGAAGATCCGGTTCATACAAGACCGGAACACCTGACTGTCTGATCTTGGCAAGCAGGATCTCCTTCACCTCCGGCTCGAATTCATTCCCAACGTCATCAGCGCCTCCAAGCGACGCTGCCATTGGAGAATGCACAATGACGTTTTCCCTTTTCAGGGCCTCAAGGATATCGAGCAACGTCATCTCTTTGTGCGTGGCACCGTACGATGATGCACCCAGGGAGACAACCAGAAGAGGGGTCACCTCGAGCGCTTCCGCTGCTGCCAGAGTGGCAATCGCCATCGCGGGAAACGAGCCGGAGCAGCCGACAGCAATCGTGTCTCCCGCAACCACGCCAGCCTCCTCAAGAAGCCTCACCATCATCCCCGCCATGGCGGGATTCGTTGTTGTGCGCTTCGCCTCGACGTTGCCGAGGGTTGTTGTTATCTCGGTGTATTCTTCCCCGATCAATCCCGTGTTGTTGGGATCTACAGCATCATCAAATTGAAATCCCAGGCGGGTGTACATCGAGCGGACAACTTCAATCGCCCGGCTCATACGTTCTGCAGCCCGTATTGATGCAGGAGAGCCAGCTACCGTACCCTGAGGGGAGAGCCATCCCACAACCGCGAGAGCGATCAGGCTCAGCAACCCGGAAAGAAGAAGCGCCTGCGTGCGACGATCGGAAAGGGTCATCTTCAAAAACAGCGAATTCATCAGCGGAGACTAGGCCACAAGTCCAAACACCCTGCCAACGAGGTACGCTGCAATTGTCACGGTGACGAGCGCTCCGGTCGTTGGTAGAACACCTTGTTTCTCGAAGTTGTTTGCGATAAGACCCGGAACGACCCACCCGATCACCCTGAACTCCAGCGCAGCAGGGTGGAACGATGGAAAGAGTTCAAGCCAAAGGAATGCCCAAAGCGAGCCGACGAGCACCATAAACACGAACATGCGACGGCCGAAGATAATGACGTACTGCGAGAGAATTCGAAAACACAGAAGTGTAAGGAACGCAGCGACGAGTGTGCCGCCAAGCCGGGTTGGCTCGTGCATGAAGAACACAAGATAGCTCGGAACGATGATTCCGCCCGGCGAGAATCCGGTGAGTCCAGTGAAGAGCAGTGAAGCAACCAGTGCCAGGAACACCATCTCAAGTTCCATATGGTTCTCCGTACCGGTGCCAGTGTTCAACGAGTTGCACGCCAACACCGCCGATGTTGCCAAATCCGAAGATCACGCTTCCATCCTGAACGGAGCTTCCGATCCGGCTCATAATTTCTTCCGGCCCGCCTGGTGAGAGGATGCCCTTACCTCCGATCTTCCTGGAAAGCACACGCGCATGCCCTCCGACGGCGAAGATGTTCCCGAATCCCATTTTCTCTTCCGTCCCCAGCGCATCTATCCACTGCAGTG
>Ga0233420_10000782_pt1 | contig 12798 bp, 16 predicted proteins | sample Watercolumn_Mata_4_FD_183009 | JGI IMG/M metagenome (GOLD analysis project Ga0233420, IMG submission 183009) | Freshwater microbial communities from Lake Matano, South Sulawesi, Indonesia - Watercolumn_Matano_2014_102_MG | ecosystem: Environmental > Aquatic > Freshwater > Lake | place...
TGCAAGCGCCGAGCAGAAAGCCCCGAGCATGAATGCCACAGAAGTATGCGTAGCGTATTCCCATTTGCCTACGAGGCCGTAAACGCCGAATATGATTATGGCCGTCAGTATGGCCAGTATCCCTATGGTTTTGTACTGCCTTTTTATGAAGGCCTCTGCACCCTCGCGGATGTGATTAGATATTTCCTGCATCTTTGCATTTCCCTTGTCCTGCTTCATCACATACCATGCAAAGTATACAGCGACTAATAATGACAGAATGCTTATTCCAAAGACGATCTCTAGCATTTACCAAACCCCAAACATCTTATTCTTCTTCAAGGTACTTCCTTTGCTTTAGTCTTATAACTTTGAGACCATGACTTTTTAAAGCTTTTATAAGAACTGCGTCGTTTGTGGCGACCATGCACTTTTCCGCGATCGCATAATCCAGTATGGCCTTGTCCGTGCTGCTAGATTTTCCTTTTGGCTTGTCCTTCAATACATCCACGCTGTTTTCCTTCAGCAGTTTTAGCCCTATCTTGGCCGCCTTCCCGTCCTTTCCGCCTTTTTTTGCGAGCTTCTTCAGCTCTTCAACGCACGAGGAAAGCGTCACAGAGTCAAAATATTTCAGGTATTCAAAAATGTCTATGCCGAACTGGTTCGGCAGCAGGAAGAAATTCGTGTCTATCAGCACTTTCATGAATAATAATCAATAAGCTGTACTTAAAAAGACTTGGGATATATCTGAAAACATGCCGATAAAAAATCTGAAGATATACGCGATCGACGTTACGGTAGACGACGGGCACGTCGAGACGCCATCACATAATACTTTCAAGACTTTTATACCTGCGTATACACAAAATGATGCAGCAGAAAAATTCGACAAAAACAGGGGAAAAATTCTTAAGAAAAGCAACCACGATCCAGGCACCACGATAATAGACGTCCGTTACCGCGTGGTAAGTGTACCAGGCTACAAAATTTCAATAAGTAAAAAATAAAATTAGTTAAAAAAAGAAAACAAACAGGTCAAAACTTTACTTTCTTGATTAATCTTCTTCGTTCAGAAACATATTGTTTCTGGCGACTCAGGAAAGTTTTGCTTTCCTCAAGTTTCTAAAGAAGATTAGGTTACTCTTCGTCGGATTCTTTTTCTTCTGATTCGCTGAATTCTTCCGATCCTTCTGAAGATTCTTCTGTCTCTTCGGACGAAGATTCCTCAGAGCCCTCGGACGCGCCGACCTTGTCGGCTATCGCGAACTTGTTTGCGACTTCCTTTATTCGGATCCTGCACTGTTCGCCCTTCTTTCCGCCGTTGACAAAGACGATGAAGTTTTCTACTTTTGTTATTCCGTCGCCTTTCGCGCCAACGTCAGTTATCGTGACGTCGTACTCTTCTCCGATCTTGACAGGTTTTGGCTTGTCAAATCTGTCGCCGCCTCCGAATCCGCCGCGACCAAATCCGCCTTCTCTGTGGCCTCCGCCGCGACCAAATCCGCCTTCACGGCGTCCGCCGCCGAAACCTCTTCCGCCTCTTCTTTCCATCTCAACACCTCAATTTTTAGGCAGCGCTATACGCAGGCATTTTTTCGTCAAAATTGCCGCCGTACTAAACTACCTCTTTATCCGTTAGAAACAGGACCTCAATGAAGTTTTAGTAAACCGAAACCACCCCGATTTCTCGACTAAAACTCAAAATCTTGATCTTCGGGTTCTTTTTCTCTTACCTTCTTCACTTACTTCCTTCCTAATCGTATAATTACTAAATAATGATAAGTATTTAAGCGGTTCAGATATAGTCACACCATGATAGGTACATATCCTAGAAGTGAAGAACTGAAAAATATAATAAAGAAGCACGAATGGACGCTTTACGATGGCGGATGTATATATTCGCTTGCAAAGTCAGAAAATAAGATCCACTCATGGGAAGAAATGGAAAAAATGGGACCTGCATATGTATACGAAGTTTGGCACTACTATGTCTTTGTGCCAATCATCGAAACCTGTCATGACCTTCTGGATGCGTACAAGACTACTATGGGGTTAGGTCCTTCGCTGCAAATAGACGACCCAGAGGACAAAAGATGGTTGCACATATTGACAAATGGCAAAAATAACGTACTGTTCACAAGACTCTGTTTTGATGAGGACAACGCATTTGTCACGTCTCCTAGGACGATATACAACCCGCGACCAGATATGGTTGTTATCGACTATGATTTTCTTGTTGATACTTTCGAGAAATGTTTCAGAATAGTGACACCCGAAGAGTTTGGGTTTGAAGGTCCATTCAGCAAACATCTTGAAGAATACATGTCATCTATCAACAACTAGTTACTTGAATATCTCGCCGGCTTCTTCGCTCCACCACAGCAGGTCGAGGTGCGCCATCGGTATCCCTATTTTGTCGGAGAACTCCCTCATCCTCTGCTCTATTTCTTTGTATTTCTTTTCTGTCAGCGACTTTGGAGCCTCTTCTATCACGCCGTATCTCACAAGATTTTTCAGTATGTGCCTGTCAAGGATAGCAATATCATTGCCGAATCCAACATTCCTCAGGAAGTGGGACGCCTCCTTCATTCCAAATCCCTTCACGTTCTTTACCAGCCAGTCTCTTTTTGAGAAAACGCCCTGAAAAGAATCGACCCGTTCCTTTATTTTTATCTGATCGCCGTCGGAAAAAAGCCGCCTGGCCTCGGCAACGTACTTGGACTTGTTGTCGTTGAAGCGCACGGAAGCCATCCATTTCTTCATTTCTTCGGCTGTGCCTGAATAAAGCAGGCCGTTTTCTTTGAGTTTTTCTATTACGCGCCAGCAGCTTTTTGCCTTGCTCTGCGGCGTGAGCAGGCAGAACGCGAGCTCGCCGAAGACGTGAATGTCGTCTTTTTGCCAGCTTTCCCCGAACTCCAGCAGCCTTTGCTCTATTTCTCCCCTTTTCTGTCCGTATTTCTCTTTGATGTCACTGCCGGCAATCTTGAAATTGTCGGTGTTCATTAGAGGATAAAGCACGAAAAACTTCTAAAGGTTATAAAATCGTAGAAGCAAATGGGTTTCAAACCGTTGTTACGCTCGTGCAAGAAACGCGTTAAAGTACTGGATCGTTTTCTTATTGGGAACTGGCTTCGAATATTCGTCACTTACCTCCATGATAAGCATGGGGACATTTCCGTACTCTTTCAATCCTGCCGAATATGCATCGTCAAATGTCTTCCAGAATCCAAGAGGTTTCCGGCCCCTAAAAACCGTATATTCGCCGCTGTGCTCCTTCAGGAGCTTAGGGAGCTTGGCAATAAATGTGTCGTAGTATTTTTTCATCTGTTTATTAGTATTGACTGAATTCGGCATAATAGATAATACGCAGACAATCTATTTGTAAGTGATTTTTCATGAGTAATCAATAAAACTAAAGTATAAAAATAGAGAACCAGTTCATTTCTTCACGACGCCGCCGAATTCCTTGTGTTTCGGCAGGAAATAATCCCGGACATAAGGACAAGTCGGCACTACTTTCAGATTATTTTCTTTCGCGAACTCAAACGCGGCCGTTGCAAGCTTCTCTGCGAGCCCCCTGCCCCTTAAACTCTCGGGCGTGAATGCATGGTAGATATCCATTTCATTTCCAATGATTTTGTATCCGAGAACGGCTTTTTCGCCGCCAATTTCGATGAAGAATTCGTTTTCTGCGCGGACTACTTTCATCCTACCATTCTTCCTCTTTTGCGCCCGCATTTTTGTTGGCAAGCCGCGCCAGGTCGAAGAGCAGCGTCGACAGGCGGTTCAAATACTTTATTGTTTCTTCGCTGACAATTTCGCTCTTCTTCAATGCCACCGTCTTCCTCTCCGCCCTGCGGCATACGGCCCTGCATACATGGAGTATTGACGCAGAGCCCGCAGGGAGTATGAATTTTTTCAGCTCAGGCAGGTTCTTCTCGATGCTGTTTACGGCGTCTTCCAGTTCCTCGACGCGTTTTTTTGTCAGCTGCGTTTTTTCATTCTTCGGTGATTTTGAAAGATCGGCGCCGATCACGAACAAATCTTTCTGTATATCTTTTAGCACGGAATTTACATATTTATCAGAGATCGTCGACCTTGCAAGACCAATGAAAGAGTTCAGCTCATCTATGTCGCCGCATACGTCCACGCGCGGCGAGTCCTTGGTTGCCTCTTCGCAGAACAACCTTGTCTTGCCGGAGTCGCCGGTCCACGTTCTCATTCTAGTCACCATCAAACAGAATTATTTCCTTGTCTATTAGCTCTTTGACGTATATGTCCAATTGCTCTAAGTTCTTTATTTCTTCAGCCGCGAACCAACCGAATTCCGTATGGTCCCCGTCCAGTACCGGGTCTCCGTCCATCTCGCCTACGAAAGTCAGCCTTACTATGTGCTTTCCGGCTATGCACCGGATGTCCTGAGCAGCCACTAGCTTGGGCTCTTTTTTCATCTCAAGCTGCGTCTCTTCTTTTATCTCTCTTTTCAGGTTTTCAAGCAGTGTCTGGCCCAGATTAATCCTGCCGCCTACGATGTCCCACCTGTTCGCGGCTTCCGGATATTTGTCCGGAGACCTCCTGACCAGCAGGTATTTTCCTTCTTTGTTCCTCAAGAGCGCCTTTACACCCACTTGAAGTTCCATATAATCACTAAATAGAATAATCATGACATCTTTTTAATTGCGTCATTTCACTTCAAAAATCGTCCTGCCCTTGAAAGTGTCGCCGCCCATGTATGCAGTAGCACCCACGACGTAGGTCCCTTTCTGGCTCCCGCTGTCCAAGAAATAGTCGAATTTTATGCCGCCGTTATCGTCGGTCCTGAGATATCTTGTGCTGAAGCTTCCGTCAGGAAGTATTACTGACAAAGCCACGGTATCTGATGCAGGCACCTGGCTTTTTACTGACACGTATATCGAGACGGTGCCGCCTTCCGTGTACACAGGCCTGTCTGTCAACACGCCCACGGTTGCATAAGACCCGGCGTACATGCCGGTGATCCTGTTGTTGCCGAGTCCTATCGATATTATGGCAATTATAGAAACAACGACTATGACTTCAGCGAACAGATAATTCTTGTTGTACATGATAATTATCTGTTTTTTGCATCTATATTAAAATTTCTATGAAGAGGATTGAATTCCATATTCGTATGATGATCATCTGCGTGAGAGCTACTATCTCTTCGATAGTAGCTCTAGCTAAGGATATCGTCAAAAGACGATATCCTTCACGCAGATGATCATACTTTAATGGAATTCAATCTATGAAGAGCACAGCCCCCAGCCACACTCCGGGCAGGAGACGCAGCCTTCTTTTTGCTCAAGCAGCGCTTCGCACTCCGGGCACGTTGTAAAGTGTGATCCCGAATCCGTTGCAATGACTACCTTTCTCTGAGGCTCGTATTCCTCGACCTCTTTTTCTTCCTGTTTTTTCTTGTTCAGGTTCAGCACCTGTACCCTCCGGGAATTATTTCTGTAAACTGTGCAGCTCTTGCATCCAAGTTCCCACGCAAGGATGTAGCCCTGAAGCACGTCCTCTTTCGTGGCGTCCTCCGGGAAATTGCATGTTTTCGATATGCTGTTGTCGACGTATTTCTGGAATGAAGCCTGTATCCTTATGTGGTCGTCTGCAGAGATATCCATCGCTGTTACGAAAATACGCTTCAATTCGTCGGGTATTTCATTGATCTTGGCAAGAGTGCCTTCCTCGAAGATCTTCTTCATTATCACCTCGTTGTACAGGCCGTACCTTTCAAGCTCATGCTTTAGGTGCTTGTTCACGTAGTACAGCTGGGCCGACCCTCCGAGAATCCCTTGATAGTGGTACGCAAGCGCAAAATATGGCTCTACGCCGCCTGACACATCAAAGACCATCGATATCGTTCCGGTCGGCGCTATGTTAGTGAGTGCGGCGTTTCTCATCTTTATTCCATTCTTTGCGTACACGCTCTTTTCCCAGTTCGGGAAGGTTCCCTTCTCTTCGGCCAGTTCAGAAGACATATCATGTGACGCATCCTGTATGCATTTCATGACCTTCTCGGCGGTCTTGGCGCCTTCCTCGGAATTGTAAGGAACGTGAAGCTGGTAGAGCATGTCGGCAAAGCCCATTATGCCCAGCCCAATCCTTCTGTTGGACCTGAACATGTGGTTTACGCGCTCTGTCGGGGCTGATGTGAGGTCGACTACATTGTCCAGCATTCTCACGGCCAGTCTTGTCACGTATTTCAGCCTGTCAAAGTCTATCTTCCCATCTTTGACGAACTTCTCCAGATTTATCGATCCCAGGTTGCAGACGTCGCCGTCGTGTAGGAACTGCTCGCCGCAATTTGACACAACAAAGCCATTTGCTACGAAGGAGTGTGTTGCAGGCTCGGTTATATCATATACGTCTTTCTTGCCTATGTATTCCACGCTCCTGACGCGGTCGGCGAACGAGTCTTCTCTTAGGTTCTTCCGAAGAATTTTCTCCATTTTCTCCTTGTGCTTGCCGCACAGGAAGCCTATCTGATCGTTGAATACGCGTATGTTTTTTCCGCTTATGTTGACTTCAAACAACATACCGTCCGATTTGTAGGCCCTTTTTTCGCCTTTCTTTGTTTCATACGAGAACTGTTTTCGCGGCGGCCTTGACCTGTCATATATCTTCGACTTGATCCCGAAATTCAGCAGCAGAAGCTGGGCTTGCTTTGCCAGTCTTATGGACTTTGTAGTAAGGCGCACGTAGTAGTTCCCGTTCTTTTCATCCAGCATTATGGTGCCGTCTGACGAGAATAATCCCTGCAAAAAACCCGAGACCGCCTCCTTCGGCGCAGAAAAGACGGCATCAGGAACTTCTTTTTCGCCGGACCTCGAGGTCTTGACGCCTAGGCTCTTCAGATAGTCCACAAAGTGTCTTGATCCGTAGTTCAGGTGTATGGTGTTTCTTTCTCTTTCAATCTCTGTTTTTTCAATGCCATATATACTGTTTCCTATCGTCTTGAGATGTTTGAACATTTTCTTGTCGTCCTTCCCGAACGTTAGTCCGACCATATATTCGTGTTCCTTGTCTCTCATCCATCCGTCTCCGACAATCCAGCCTAGGAACTGGCCGAGTTCTCTGCTCCACTGTTTGGGAAAATTATATCTGTAAATCCTGAAATTCTTGCCAAGAAACTCATTCTGGACATCAAAAGGAATGTCTTGGAATACGCTGAATCTCCCCTCGCCTGATTGTATGAAAATTTCACTTTCTGTTGTAAGATTTTCTACCTCAACCCATCCTTGCGCCGTCATTATTTTATGGTCAGCTGTCGCTTCCAGTTCGTATCCCGATTCTGTCTCTACTTTCCAGACGTCCTTGTGCCCGGATTTCCACGCTGCAGACATACTGTTCAACTGCGTGCCTTTTGTCGCCTTGTATATCATCAACTTAGTCCCATCAGGTCCCTGCAGTATTATGGGCATTCTGTTGTCGCATACGATAGAAACCCCGCCCATACTATGCTTCTCGGCCAGCGTTTTCATCCTTGTCAGTCCGTGCTCCGTACCTACCAGCGTCTCTCCGGTTACGCACGGATTGCACGCTTCTATCCTGCCCAGACCAGGCAAAGGATTCACGTCGTTTACCTTGTCGATAAAAATGCAGCCTGGCTCCCCGGTCTGCCACGCCGACGAAACGATTTCCATGAATATTTCCTTTGCGGTCATCGTCTCCTCCTTTATATCGAGAACAATTCCGTTGGAATCCCTGTATACGCGGCGCGGCTTCATCGTCTCCCCGTTCCATTCGCACATCCACGGTTCCGGGCTGTTTTCCTTCACCCTTCTCATGAAGTCGTCGGTGAGCGCGACGGATATGTTGAAGTTTCTTATCTCGCCTTCCACGTCTTTTGCATGTATGAATTCCAGTATGTCCGGGTGGTCAACGCGCATGACGCCCATGTTGGCGCCGTGCCTGTTCTGCTGCTTTATCACGCCGAACGCGTTGTTGTAGACCTTCAGGAAAGATACGGGCCCGGATGCAACGCCCCTTGACCGTTTTGCTATAGTTCCTGCCGGCCTGAGCAGGTGGAACGGGAATCCAAGGCCTGAGCCGGCCTGTTGCAGCAGCGAAGCGTCTTTCAGCGTCTGGAATATGCTGTCCATGCTGTCCTCTATGTGGATGACTATGCAATTCGGCACGATAGGCGTCGGCGCGCCGGCGTTTGCAAGCGTCCTGCCCGCAGGCACGAACTCGAATCCCGTCATGATGTCGTAGAACTGTTTTGATAATTGTTCAACAAAATCGTCGTCCTTTCCATAGTGATATTCCACGCTCGCAAGGGCGTTCGATACCCTTGAGAACATGTCTTCCGGCGATTCTATGATTTCGTCGTCCCTGTTTTTGACGATGTAGCGTTTTGCAATGACCTGCAGCGCGTTTGTGCTGAACGGGAGTTTTGTCGTCTTTCCGCCAAGAATTCTTTTCTGCTCTTCCCTTATCCTGGCCCTTTCGTTTCTGTAGAGTATGTACGCCTTTGCCGTTTTTGCGTGGCCTTCCTCCATCAGGATCTTTTCGACGAGGTCCTGGATGTCTTCAATATTAGGAATAGCGCCCAGCGGCATCTTTTTTTCCATGAGTTCTATTACCTTGTCGGCTAGGCTGTCTGCCAACGATTCATCGGTGCCACCGACCGCGTGCGCCGCCTTGAAGATGGCGTTTGTTATCTTTGTCTTGTCGAAATTTACTATCCTTCCGTCACGTTTTCTCACCTTTGTTATCTTTGCCACACACATACCTCCAATTTGCCCAACGCAGCCGCGACAAAGCATTGAACACTAACACTAATATGAAACTTACGAAGCCTTCTTCAGCGATTTTACTTCCTGCTCGAACAATCTTATGTCGTCGAAAGACCTGTATACGGACGCGAACCTGATGTAAGCTATCTTATCTATCTTTTTCAGATACTTCATGACCATTTCGCCTATCTTCTTGCTCTGTACTTCCTCGTTTGTGCCACGCAGGTCGTTTTCTATCCTGTCTATGGCGTCCTCTATCTGCTGCCTTGTGACCGGCCTTTTTTCGCACGCCTTCAGCATGCCAGACAATATTTTCTCCCTTGAAAAAGGCTCCCTTCTGCCGTCTTTCTTCACCACATCTACGCTTACGTCTGCCCTCTCGTATGTGGTGAACCTTTTCTTGCACTTCAGGCATTCCCTCCTCCTTCTTGTAACATTATCAACAGTCCTCTTGTCCAAGACCTTTGTGTCGTCGCTGCAGAAAACACACTTCATTACGGCCACACCACAACATATTGTATACAGATCAAAAAATTCTACAATATATAGAATCAGAAGCCTTAAATATAATTTTCTTCGCTGCAACATCTAAACTGCAAAAGTGAAATGACTCATGCGTGACTATAAAATTTTTACGAGAAAAAAGTGACGAATCAGAAAATTTTCACAAAAATAAAAATTAAAGAATCATTTCTTGCTTATCGCAGCTTCTATCGCCTTCTTGTCGAAGCCCACTATGATCTTGCCGTCTATTTCTATCACGGGAACGCCCATCTGGCCCGACTTCTCGACCATCTCTTCAGCGGCCGCCTGGTCCTCCTCGACGTTTACTTCCTGGAATTTTATGTTTTTGCTTTTGAAATAATCTTTTGCCATCTTGCAGTACGGGCAGTGCGTTGTTGTATAAATTTTTACAGTCATAAGTTTACCACCATGAACAAATTAGAAACCAATAAAAATAAAAATCAATTGCCTTAGCTGCAGCAGTCCGACGCCTTCATTCCGGAGCCGCAAGAACATTTTGCAGAAGCCTTTGACTTCATTTTCTTCTTCACGACCTTCTTTGCCATTGCTATCACCAATTGAAATTGCCGTAAAATGCTTTTATAGCTTCTTCGCGGCTGAATGTCTTACTTGGCAATGACGAAAAAGAAGGAAAACAATAGGATTGCGATACTAAAACGCTGTTTTTAAGGATTTGCTTTATAGTTTTTGCATGACTTTATTCGCTTCTGTAAACAGCCCGGATTTTATAGAATTTGTAGAAAAAGGTGTAGCTATTGAGGAATTAGAAAAACGACTCAGACCAGCGAAGTATGACAATAAGCAACATGAAAAAGATGTACGGGAACATGCTGGATATGCTAATTTTTCTCGCGAGGGTTTTATCGGGAATGATGAAAAACTGCTTGATACAATCTATAAGGACTGCAAAACTCTCGAATCTTATGGCGTTAAACACCACGAAATCGCGGCTGCACTTAATCGGCTAATTTCTATCAATAGTGAAGAAGTTAAAAAAATCTTTGAATCTCGGAATTCGCTTTCATATAAACTTTTGCCGAAATTTGTCAGAAAAAGGCTTGGCATGCGTGATGAAATAGGTGACAGCCACAGCTGCGAATCCATTTTGAATGATGGTTACAATTATAAACTATCGTCCTTGTTTACTTTTGGTGAACAGAACTGCCCTTGGGGTTGTAATTCTTATGGGCAAAATGCCGGCGTAATTTACCACGGTCCGCTAACCAAGGACCAGAAAACTGAAATTATGTTTGCCCAGATGGGCGGCATTGATGCGCACGAAGATTCAATTAATGAAGCATTTGCTGGCGTAGATGACGATTTTGTTTTGTCTGTGAAAAGAATCAAGAAAGCAAGGAACGCGAGGCAAGAACCGTATTACGCACCGATTACGCATTTGTTGCCCCATTTAATAGAGGTCCATTATTTCTTTGAAGGTACTGGAAGTCCTTACAGAGCTGACCCGACTTTCTTAATAAAATCCCTCAAACTAAGATAACCAAAACAGTTTTTAGCAGAAATCTTCAAACCAAATGATTCTAGCGTCTTACTAAATCACCAGTCGATTTTTGCCCCCGCCTTTCCGTCGAGCTTCATTATATAATTGTAGACCGACAGGCCGGCTGTAGCGCCCATGCCTGCGGATATGACGGTCTGCTTGTACGGAGCGTTGGTTATGTCGCCTGCCGCGAATACCCCGGCGCACGACGTCTCGCACAGGTCGTTGGTCAATATCTCGTTCTGGCTGTTTGTTTTTACTAAATCATTCGCAAAGCTCACGTCAACCATAAGCCCTATTTCGACGAGTATAAAATCAGTTTTTATTTCCTTCCTTTCCCCGGTCTTCACGTCCTCAACAACGAGGCTCTCGACAGAATCGCCGCCTTTTATCTCCAGCGGCACGCTGTTCAGGACGAACTCGACACTCATTTTTTTTCTGATCTTCTCCACTGTCATTTCGTCGGCGCGGAACGCGTCACGCCTGTGGATCAAATAAGTTTTGGAAGAAAATTCTGATATCGCATCGGCGGCTTCCACGGCCGAGTTGCCGCCTCCTATTACTGCAACTCTCTTTCCTTTGAACTCCTGCGGGCGCAGCGCAGAGCACGTTATGACCCCGCGGCCGAAGAACTTGTCCTCGCCCGGTATACCCAGTGACCTGGGAACTTTTCCGCTTGCGATAACAATTGACCTGGAACTGTAGGATTCTTTGTTCGTCAGGCGAACGGAAAAATTGTTGTCTATTTTTTCTATCTTGTTTACCTTTCCAAAAACGAACTCTGCGCCAAACTTTCTCGCCTGCGTTTCAAAGATCTTCATCAGCTTCGTGCCGCTCGATTCCATGTATCCTGGATAGTTCTCTTCCTTTTCCGTGAGCAGGTTCTGGCCGCCTATATCTACGGATATCAGCAGGGTTTTCATCTTTTTCCTGCACGTGAATATGGCTGCTGTCATGCCGGCTGCACCTGCGCCGATTATTATCGCGTCGTACAAGTCTTTCATACTACCAGTAAGAACTAATGTTGAAAAGCATAAAAGCATTCTTCAAGTCAGAATATGCTGTAACCGATAGCGTACAATACAGCAACGAGCAACACCTGGTGCAGCAGGTATATCAACAACGAGTGTCTTCCAAGGAAGCATACCTTTCCAGACAGAGCTGTATTTCTTATTTTGAACATCCTTTTGCCTTTTTTGTACAGAGTATTCCCGACGAATAATCCGACAAGCATGACGCCAAGCCAGGGCAGCAGCGGGAAGTAGTCGAACGTGATGAAGTTTTCCGGCGCTATCCCAATCCACAACAGCCACGAGTTGCTCGCTGTTATGCTGTTGGTGAATGCGCCGGCAATTATAAGAGCCGCGCCGGCCGCAAGGTTCAGGACGCGGAATCTCACGAATGCGGCAGAAATAATTATTCCGATGCCTATGAGGTGCAGTATGCCGAAGAATATTGCCTCGTTCGGAAACAGCAGCCAAGTCACGGCTGTTATTATCATCCCGATGAAGAATATTTTTCCTCCCCTTGCCAGAAAATGTTTCTCGCATTTCTTTCTCTTCGAGCTGCTCAGAGTAATGGAAATGCCGGCAATGATTATGAACGACGACGCTATCAGCCTCGGGAACAGCCACCAGAATATCCACCCGCCGTTAACCTGGTATACATGAAAATACTGCAGGGTGAATGCGTAGTTGAACAAAACCATAAATATTATAGAAATGCCGCGGGCGAAGTCGATCTCCCAGAACCTTTCTTTCATTATAGTATTTCATATTTATACCTTATTAGCGTCAAACATACGGAAATCTTTATCTACAAAACAGCAAAAATTATGTTAGGTTACGATGACGAAGAAAACCCACAACCACAAGCTGAAGAAGGACCTCGGGCTGTTCCAGCTCACGCTGTACGGCGTCGGCATAATTCTCGGCGCAGGAATATACGCGCTGATAGGTCCCGCAGCCGGCATCGCCGGCGACGCGGTCTGGATGTCCTTCGTCCTCTGGGCATTGCTGGCTTTCTTTACAGGAATGA
>Ga0233420_10000783_pt1 | contig 12788 bp, 7 predicted proteins | sample Watercolumn_Mata_4_FD_183009 | JGI IMG/M metagenome (GOLD analysis project Ga0233420, IMG submission 183009) | Freshwater microbial communities from Lake Matano, South Sulawesi, Indonesia - Watercolumn_Matano_2014_102_MG | ecosystem: Environmental > Aquatic > Freshwater > Lake | place...
TGAAGAAAAACAAAAAGAACATGACGATATTCGTACGAAGTATTTGAACAATTTAAAAATCTCTGTTATTCGATTTAAAAACACGGATGTAATATTCGGTAGGGATTTTGTAATTAAAAAAATATTAGAGAAAATTCAGAAGAAAGATATTTTTTGAGATTCCTATAAAGTTGAAGATATAAACATGTCGGTATTAGTTTAGTTCATACAAATTCAAATCAATTTTATATCATCTAAAAACGGTAATTTATTTCTTGTTGAATTAACCAAATCCAAATTAATTTCTGCTTCGATAATATTTTCATCATTTTCAACCATAACAGTTTCATTTCCCATCGGATCGAAGATTGCACTGCAACCGTTGTATTTACCAATAGGATCAAAACCAACTCTATTAACACCAACCATGAAACATTGATTTTCAATTGAGCGTGCTTTCAATAAAGTTTTCCAATGATCAATTCTTGGTATTGGCCAGTTTGCAATATCAACTAAAACATCAATTCTTCTTTTGGCATAAAGTCTATACAATTCCGGAAATCGAAGATCGTAACATACACTCAAACCGAATTTTACTTTTTCGATCTGTGTTATAACTATTTCATCACCACCGGAATAAAATTGATCTTCCTTTGCGTAACTAAACGGATGAATTTTTCTATATCGTGCTCTTATCAAGCCGAGAGGATCAAAATGAATTAGCGAGTTAAAAATTTTACCTCCGTCCTTTTCGATTATTCCCGCAAAAATATTTGTTTTCAATCTTGAAGAGAGATTAATAAAATATTGTGTACCAATTCCGTCAATTTCTTCAGCAAACATTACAGAATTCATTGTGAATCCGGTTAATGTCATTTCGGGAAAAATAAGTAAATCAAATTTTGATTTCGAAACACCTAACATATTTTCAATTTTCAAAATGCTGTCAGCTGGATTTTCCCACGAAGGTGAATATTGCACTAAGCCAATTATCATTTTCAATTCTCCATTCTCCATTGTAAATTAATTAAAAAATGTCTTTTACTCAGATAATTTTTAATTTGCAAAAGGAAACAATCACACATAAGGGATAAACTTATGCTAAACTACATCTGGCTCGGATTACTTTTTCTTGGTATTGGAACTGCACTTACTCTCGATCTTACAACTCAAACAAAAAACAAATACCGTAACGGTGAATACATTGAAGTAAATATTTTGTTTGATTCAGCAAAAATTAAAAGTAAAAAATCTTTCGATGCTGAACTGAAAATATCTTCCCTGGAATTCGAAAAATTTTATGCTGTTGCTCAAAAGGAGGAAATAACCGGAAAAGCAACTCTAACTTTTAATGAAACTGATAATAGTTATACAGTTTATTTTGTAACAGATAGTAGAACTCCGCAAATCTGGATAGAGATGGCAAAAGTATCCGGCAGGGAAGATGATTTAAATGGAAAAATATTTTTGAAAAATCAAATCGGGAAAAATTTATTTAAAGCATCGCTTGCTCTCGAAAAAATTTCATTTGCCAGGATGAAAGAAGTAACAAACTCAATAATTGATTATGCAAGCAAAGCTGTAAACATTGCAATCGGATTAATTGGAATTATGGCAATGTGGCTTGGAATTATGAAAATTGCAGAACAGTCCGGTTTAATTTCTGTTATTGCAAAAGCAGTACGGCCAATAACAAAATTTTTATTTCCTGATGTACCAGCAGATCATCCGGCGGTTGGATCGATGATAATGAATATTTCTGCCAACATGTTGGGTTTAGGAAATGCCGCAACACCTTTCGGTTTGAAAGCAATGGAAGAACTGGATAAACTTAATCCCGAAAAAGGAACTGCAACTAATGCAATGGTAACTTTTCTTGCAATAAATACTGCAGGATTAACATTAATTCCGGCAACAGCAATTGCAGTGAGAGCTGCATTGGGAAGCGCTGACCCAGCAATCATAATCGGAACATCAATTTTTGGGGCTTCGTGCGCTACATTCATTGGATTACTTGCTGCAAGAACTTTTGAAAAATTTCCGATGAGCTTCATGAATTTTCTTCATTATCTAAAATCTAAACGAAAATTCTTTGGTGTTACTGCACTTATAATTCTATTAGTTTCTGTTTTTGTGATTACGGGATTGATGTCAAAAATTTTTACCGGATTAAGTTTTATAAATGCTGAATCTTTAAAAACGGTTATTCAAATTATTTCCATTCTAGCCATTCCTTTTATTATAGTAACTTTTGTTGCTTATGGCGCATTTAAAAAAGTAAAAATCTATGAAGCATTTATCGAAGGAGCTAAAGAAGGATTCAATGTTGCAGTAAGAATAATCCCTTACCTTGTAGCAATGTTAATTGCAATCGGAATTTTTAGATCCGGCGGTGCGCTCGAATTTTTAATTTCTGTTTTATCTCCTGTTACAAATTTCATTGGGTTTCCGGCAGAAGCATTACCAATGGCGTTAATGCGTCCTTTATCTGGCAGCGGCTCGCTTGGAATTATGTCTGAAACAATTTCAGTTCATGGTCCAGATTCATTCTTAGGAATTCTCGTCTCTACATTAATGGGAAGTTCTGAAACAACTTTTTATGTATTGGCACTTTATTTTGGATCGGTGAATGTCAAAAAAACCCGTCATGCTGTTCCGGTTGGATTACTTGCTGATATTGCAGGTGCAATTGGCGCTTTAATTATTGTGAAACTTTTATTCGGTTAAAAAAAATAATGAAAAAAGTTTTTATCACAAGAAAATTGCCCGGAGAACCTGAACAGTTAATAAAAGCCGAAGGTTTTTCAGTTAAGGTTTATCGCGAAGATCGAGCTATACCACGTGATTTATTAATTAGACATGCAAAAGATGCTGATGCGTTAATTCCAATGATATCTGAAAAAATTGATAAAGAGATTATTGATGAATTACAGAAATGTAAAATTATTGCAAACTGTGCTGTCGGCTTCAATAATATTGATGTTGAATATGCACGTCAAAAAAATATTATTGTTACAAACACACCGGACATCTTGACTGATGCAACAGCAGTTATAGCAGTTGGGTTAATTATTGCAGCTGCAAGAAGATTCTACGAAGCAGAAAATTTAATTAGATCACAAAAGTTCGAAGGCTTCAAACCAAAACTTTTATTAGGTATTGAAATGAAGGGAAAGACAGCTGGAATAATCGGTGCCGGAAGGATTGGTTTTGCAACTGCAAAAAGATTAAAAGCATTCGGGACTAAAATTATTTATTTCTCAAGACGAAAGAACCGGCAGTTTGAAGATGAACATCAAGCCAAGAGAGTTTCTTTAAATTCACTTTTAGAATTGTCGGATTTTATCTCAATTCATCTTTCGTTATCTAAAGAAACATTTCATATCCTAAATGAGAAAAATCTACCTAAGATGAAAAGGACAGCAGTTATTGTAAATACATCCCGTGGTGAAGTAATAGATGAAAAAGTTTTAAGGAAATTGTTAAAACAGAAAAAAATCTTTTCTGCCGGTTTGGATGTTTTTGAAAATGAACCGAATGTAAATCCTGAATTTTTCAAATTGGATAATGTTTTTATGCTGCCGCATATTGGCAGTGCAACACTTGAAGCACGTTCTTCAATGGCAGAACTTTGCGCAAAAAATGTAATTAATGTTCTAAATAATTTACCTCCCATAACGCCGGTCAACTTCTAATTGAATGTAGATATGCATATAACTATTTTACTATCACAAAAAAATTAATTTATTATGAGAATAGGAATTCCAAGAGAAACTTATCCCGGTGAAAAAAGAATAGCTTTAGCTCCTGCTGGAGTTGATACACTTGTAAAATCCGGTCATTCATTATTCATTGAAACAAATGCCGGCTTTGAAAGCCATTTTACCGATGAAGAGTATAGAAATGTTGGTGCTAATATTGTTTATACAAAAGAAGAAGTTTACCAAAGAGCAGAAGTAATTGTAAAAATAGCTCCACTTAACGAAGGTGAAATTGACCTTCTTGAAGAAGAACAAATTGTATTTTCTTTTCAACATTTGGCCGTTGGCAAAAAGAACCTCATCGAAAAACTTTTAAAGAAAAAAGTAACTGCAATTGCTTATGAATTAATAGAAAAAAATGATCAACTTCCGATTTTACAATCTATGAGTGAAATAGCCGGTCAATTAGCCATTCAAATTGGAGAAAGACTGTTCGGCAGCGATATTCCTTTCAGTCGGGGAATACTAATGGGAGGAATTACCGGTGTTGCACCAGCTGCGGTTGTAATTCTTGGTGCCGGAGTTGTAGGGTACACAGCTGCACAAACTGCTCATGCAAGAGGCGCACATGTAATTGTTTTGGATAAAGATTTAAGAAGACTAAGAAGAATTGAAACGAACATTTCGAAAAACATTACTACAGTTGCCGCTAATGAATACACAATTGCACGAGGCGTAAAGTTTGCAGATTTATTTATAGGAGCTGTTCAAATGAAAGCTGAAAAGGCTCCTCACTTAATTACTGAAGATATGGTAAGATCGATGAAAAAGGGTTCTGTAATCATTGATGTATCAATCGATCAAGGCGGTTGCGTTGAAACTAGTAGACCAACAACCTTTACCAATCCATTTTTTGTACAGCATGATGTTATTCATTACTGCGTTCCTAACATGCCGGCATTAGTACCTCGAACGGCAACTTATGGTTTGACAAATGCATCGATTGAATATATTAAAGCAATTGCCGATAATGGATTAACAAACGCTCTGCTTGGTGATTCCGGTTTGGCAAAAGGAGTCTGTACTTTTAATGGTTTTGTTTCAAATGAAAATATTGCAGAAGTATTTAATCTTGAGTTTAGAAGACTCCACATTTTTTCAAAAAACTGAGTTATCGTATGACACTTGACGTTGTAAAAGTTTCATCTACATCAAATGCACCGTGGGTAAAAAAATATAATTCGCGTTTAGTAACTGCAGATGAAGCTGTAAAAGTTATTAAATCAAATGATAAGATTATTGTTCAGCCTGGATGCGCTGCACCGCTCGAATTGATCAATGCAATGGTTAGAAGAAAAGAAGAATTAAATAATGTTGAGATTTACCATATTCTTGTAGTTGGAGATCTTCCATATAATCATCCTGGAATGGAAAAACATTTCAAGCACAAAGCATTTTTTATTGGTGCAAATGCACGGGCGGCAATTAATGAAGGACGAGCAGAGTTTATTCCAATTTTTCTTTCTGAAGTAACGATGCTCTTTAAAAGAGGTGTTATTCAGGCTGATGCAGCATTGATTCATGTTTCTCCGCCGGACGAACATGGATTTTGCAGTTACGGAATTGATGTTGGTAATATTAAAACTCCGGCCGAAAAAGCCAAATGTGTAATTGCACAAGTAAATAAACAAATGCCAAGAGCTTTGGGAAATAGTTTTATCCATATTAATAAAATAGATTACATTGTTGAAGTTGATGAACCGTTAAAAGAACTTCCGCAAGTTGATCCCGATGCATCAGAATTACAGTTAAAAATATATGATAAAATTGGACAGCTCATTGCAGGTATGATTGAAGACGGATCAACTCTTCAAATGGGAATTGGCGCAATTCCGGATGCTGTATTAAGATACCTTCATGGTAAAAATGACCTTGGTGTTCATACCGAAATGTTTTCAGATGGGCTAATTAATCTAGTTGAAGAAGGAATTGTTAACGGCGAAAAAAAATCTCTGCATCCGGGTAAAATTATTGCCGGTTTTGTTCTCGGCACAAAACGTTCCTATAATTTTATAGATAACAATCCGGTATTTGAATTTCATCCTCAAGAATATGTGAATGATCCTTTTTTAATTGCAAAGAACAATAAAATGGTTGCAATCAATTCTGCTTTGGAAATTGATTTAACTGGTCAGGTTTGTGCCGATTCTATCGGTACAAAATTTTACAGTGGTATTGGCGGACAAGTAGATTTTGTAAGAGGTGCTTCACATAGTGAAGGCGGCAAACCAATTATTGCACTTCCTTCAGCTACAAAGGATTTAAAATATTCTAAAATAGTTTCTACACTTAAACCGGGAGCCGGTGTAGTAACTTCCCGCGGTGATGTTCATTATGTTGTAACTGAATATGGTGTTGCTTATTTATTTGGTAAAAGTATTCAAGATCGTGTCCGTGCTTTAATTAACATTTCTCATCCTGCCTTTAGAGATGAGCTTACTGAATTTGCTAAAAAAACTTACCACATATAATGGGATAATTTATGGTTGCCGTTATTGGTGATATTCACGGATGCTTTTACACATTAATAGAATTATACAATAAGATCATTCAACGCTATCCAAATATTCCGATTTATACTGTTGGAGATATTGTTGACCGCGGAAATAACAGTTACGAAGCATTTGAATTTATTCTTGCCAACAATATTATTTTTGCACCGGGGAATCACGATTACATGTTTTTTCATTTTTTTAAAGATCCTCAAAGTGTATTTGCACGCTCGTGGTTTTTTAACGGAAATGAACCTACGTTAGAATCATATAAGGATAAAGAAACTGATATGTTCAGGCATATCGATCTTATTAAAACTGCACCTTTATTTTTCAATCTGCCGGATTGTTTTATTTCTCATGCAGGTATTTCGGGAGAATATAAAAAATATTTACCGCCCGACTACAAGGATAAGCTTGATCTCTTGGATGCCTACATTAAAAATGATTTGAAGAGTGATAGAGGAATTCTTTGGACTCGCGATCAACTGTTGAATCTTGGTAAACTTCAAATTGTAGGACATACAACCAAAGCTGAAATCACTTTAGTTGAAGACTCAAATACTATTTATCTTGATACAGGAGTTTTTTTAGGAAATAAACTAAGTGCAGTAATAGTCCATGAAAGCGCCGTAGTTGAAACTCTTGAAGAAAAAACTCACATAGTTGATATTATTAAGTATTGATAAAAAATTTCGGCTTCTTATAAAAATATATTTTTCTCAATTCCACACAATTATTAATGGCAAAAGAAATTGAGCGTAAGTTTTTAGTATGCGGCGAGTTTAAAAAATTTGCCACTTCCATAAATCGAATTAAGCAAGGTTACTTTTCTTCTGTTCCGGAAAGAACTGTTAGAATAAGAATTAATGATGAAAAAGGATTTCTAACAATTAAAGGAATCAGTAATCAATCCGGTACTACTAGATTTGAATGGGAAAAAGAAATTCCATTATCAGAAGCAGAAGAATTAATCAAACTGTGCGAACCTGGTGTCATTGAAAAAATGCGTTATAATGTTATTGTTGGAATTCATACCTATGAGATAGATGAATTTTTAGGAGTGAATGCCGGACTAATTGTTGCCGAGATAGAATTAATATCCGAAGATGAAAAATTTGAGAAGCCCGGTTGGTTAGGTATTGAAGTAACCGGTGATGAAAAATATTTTAATGCTAATTTGAGTAAGAATCCTTATTCTAAATGGAATATTGGTTGAAAGCAGTAAAAATTTTTCTACTAGTAGAATAATTGAAACATAGGTGCTGTATTAACTGTATCAAAGCAAATTTTTTCTACTAATGACACATTGTTTGTAAAAATTCCTCTAAAGTTGATTTGTTTTTGTGTTTAATATTAACTTTTTACCAGGCATTCTTTTTTGTTCAAGGGAAAGGAAATAGAATTGAAATAATTAATTTTTTTATTAATCTTTGTATCAGAAATTAAGTAAAGGAGGCTTGATAGAGACTTTATACGATTCATAATAATTATAGGTATCATATTTCTCCTCAATTCAAAAAAATATTAAAGCCGGGATTAATTCCCGTTTTTATTTTAATCGGGTTTACGCTTCTCGGATTTAACACAAAGTCTAATTCCGGGAATTATTTTTATAATCAGTCAACTAACCTTGGATATTCCGGTCAAGCGGGATTTCTAAGTCATTTTACAAATTCAAATTCTACTTTACTCCCTAAAAAATTTTTCGGCACGGATTCAACAAAGAATAAAACTGCAGTAAAAGATACAACCATCAAAAAAGTTGTTAATCAAGATTCGATTAAAAGCAATACAGAGGCAGTTGATACTACTAAAAATAAAGTGCTTGCTGATTCATTAATCAACAAAAAAATCGTTCAAGATGAAATATTACCTGTACTGCAGGATTCACTAAAACCTAAGATAATCTTACCTGATACAACAAAGAAGTTAAACTTGCCTATTGATACAGGCAAGAAACTAAGTATAGAAGATTCAATTAAAAATAAAGTAAAGTTAGATTCACTAAAGAGAATTGAGTTATCTGCTAAAGATTCAACTGCTCGTCTAAAATATTTTCGTTTTCATCGAGATGATTATTATTCAACTCCGTTCAGAGAAAAAAAACATTCCAGCTTTTTCTTGCTGCCTTCTCCAGGAATTGCATCACGATCCGTTCAAATAGATTCAACTGGAAAGAAAATAATAATTAAAGAAACGCTTGGTGGAAAGCAGTATAGATTTCCAATTGAAATTCCTATTGAAGAATATATTGCCATGCGGCTTAAATCAATTGAACGTGATGTTTGGGAAGCTAAGGGTTATGAATATATACTTAAAGACTCCAAAAAAGATTTATCACAATTATTAACTGATATTACAAACATCGATATTCCATTACCAAGCTCTCCTATACTTAGTATTTTTGGTAAGCCAAATATTAATTTAACAATTCGGGGTCAAGTTGATATTCATGGTGCATGGAGAAATGAAACAACTACCGGCGTAACAACTTCGGCACTTGGCAATACACGTAACGAGCCGGATTTTAAACAGACTGTTCAAATAAATTTGAATGGAACGATTGGCGATAAACTTACTTTGGGTGCAGACTGGAATACCGAACGGCAATTTCAGTATGAGAATCAGCTGAAACTAAAGTACACCGGTTTTGAGGATGAAATTATTCAAAGCATCGAAGCAGGAAACGTATCACTTCAGACTTCTCCTTTGGTTGGAGGCAGTGAAGCATTATTTGGCGTTAAAGCGCTTTTCAAAATCGGGTCTTTTAGTTTAACCGCATTAGCATCTCAAAAGAAAAGCGAAGTTCAAGAAGTTTCTGTTAGCGGTGGTGCTAAATCTTCCAAGTATGAAATTCATGCATACGATTATTCCCCCAACCATTTTTTTATTCATGAACTTTATACAGATCCGAAACTAAATATTTTTAACGATTACTATAATAATGCCGTACCTAAATTCAGAGACTCATTACGCATTAAAGATATTGAAATTTGGAAAACAACTACCGGTTTACCAAATCCAAATGAAAGAAAAGGAAATGCATATATCGATCTGCCAAGAAGAAAGGCAGGGCAGCAATATTCGCAAGATTTTAGAGACAGCACGAAACAAACCCTGCCGGGAGTTCAAGAAATTGATAGAAGGTTTATTTTATTACAGCCGGATATAGATTACATTGTTCACTGGGAAACGGGATTCATTACTTTTAAAACTCAAATTCAAGATCAAGATGCAATTGCCGTTTCCTTTAGATTGGAAGGTCCATCATCAATCTCTGCAGATGATATATATTATGGTGAGTTCATAAAAGATTTACAAGCAACAAATACCCAGCGCTTAGTATTAAAACTTGTTAAACCACCTATCTTGCAGCCGCAATTTAAAAAAGCCTGGAAACTGCAATTAAGAAATATTTACCCGGTTGGCGGCAGAGATATAAAAGAAGAAGGATTTGTTCTTGATATCAATTATAAAATTGAAGGTCAAGAAGCTCAGAATACCTACCAGGGTGTTAAACTTCTTCAGGCATTTTTACTGGATAAAACCGATAAGAGCGGAACGGGAACCCAGCCGGATGTTGCATTCGACTTTTTTCCTAATCGAACTATTATTCCTTCAACCGGAGAAATTATTTTTCCGGTGCTTCAACCTTTTGGAAATGATTTTCCAAACTCACTACCGGATTCATTAAAGTATCAAGCTGTATACGATACGACTGTTACATTTGCTAAACAAGCTAAAGCAAAAGATAAGTTTATAATTGCAGGAGAATACTCCGCATCAGTTACTTCGGTTTATAGCATGGGTTTTAATGTTGTTGAGAATTCCGTAAAAGTTTATTTAGGTGGAAACAGATTAGTTGAAGGGACAGATTATTCAGTTGATTACAATTTGGGGCAGGTGCAAATAAGAAATGATAAAGCACTGGTACCGGGAGCTGATTTAAGAATATCTTACGAACAAAATGATTTATTCCAACTCGCTTCCAAAACCTTGCTTGGATTTAGAGGATTATATGAACTCAACAAAGAAACTTCACTTGGTTTTTCTTATCTCAACTTAAATCAGCAGACACTTAGTGATAAAGTTAAGATAGGTGATGAGCCGCTTAAGAATTCGATTTTTGGATTAGATTTTAAGACTAACATCAATCTTCCATTTGTTACTAAAGCATTAGATAAGATTTTTAATACAAGCGCTCCGTCAAGCTTAGTAGTTAATGCCGAGTATGCTCACATGAGTCCGGATCCAAATACAAAGAAGAGTACTATCTCAAGTGACGATGGAAGAAGCATTGCATATGTTGATGATTTTGAAGCAGCTAAAGTTGTTATTCCGCTCGGTCTGCAATACGGGTCGTGGAAGGACATTAGCATTCCCAAAAATTTACCTTATATAGGAAATTTACCCGAATGGGATAAAGAGCTTAAAGCAGATGTGCAGATGAATTATAAAGCAAAAGCATATTGGTTTAATATTACCCCGCCCAATGTTACAATTAAAAATATTTATGGTGACAGAAAAAAAGCAGCTCCCGATGCTTCATTAATTACTGCATTGGATTTTGTATATCAACCCGATAAAAAAGGTGCTTATAACTGGAATCCTACATTAAATAATAAACTTAAAAATTGGGCCGGGATTATGAAGGTGCTTTCCTCAACTGCAAATAATCTTGTCGAATCAAATACACAATTTTTAGAATTTTGGCTAAACATTGTTGATGCACCTAAAAATCTAAAATTTAATATCGATCTTGGCCAAATTAGTGAAGATGTAATTCCGAATGGCAAATTAGATACTGAAGATAAAAATGGTAACAATCTTGTTGATGAAGGCGAAGATACTGGAATTGATGGAGTGAAAGATGTTGGTGAACCGGGATATGATGCAGTTACTAATCCAGATCCAAGTAATGATAATTATTCTTTTCAACTTTCGAACAATGCTGATTACTCTCGGGTAAATGGTTCTGAAGGAAATGCTGTTTCTTTAGATCAAGGCAGACTTCCTGATACAGAAGATTTGAATGGTAATTTTACGCTTGACCGTGTGAATAGCTATTTTCGTTACGAAGTACCGGTTGATACAAACCGTAATACTAATCCTTTAGTTCAAGGCGGCGGTGATAATGATAATTGGTATTTATTCAGAATTCCTTTAAAAGACTTTGTTTCAAAAACCGGCGACCCGAGTTTTTCAGTTATCGAATTTATTAGATTCTGGGTGTCCGGCGTCGAAACATCAGTTCATTTAAGATTTGCTGAAATGAACCTTGTTGGTAACCAGTGGCAAAAAATTCTTAATCCGCCTAAAGTTACTGTTGATGATACCGTATTAACTGTTTCAACAATAAATATTGAAGACAATCCCAATTATATTTCCCCGCCTGGAGTTTTTAGAGAAAGGGATAGAGCTCAGCCTAATTATGAGATATATAAAAATGAGCAATCGCTCGAATTAAAATTAAATAAATTGGAAGATGGGGATAAGAGGGAAGTTGTTCGATATTTATATAAACCGATCGATCTTTTTAATTACAAAGAGATGAAATTATTTATTCATCCCGATCAAAATACATTACCTGGTTCGGTTTCATATTACGATGCAACAAATCCAAAAAATTATGGTTCGGAAGTTTATTTAAGATTTGGTTCGGACTCATTAAACTATTATGAATACCGCCAGCCTGTTAGATATAATGAAGAAATTACAAGTTACGGCTGGAATGAAGTTAGCATGGTATTTTCGGAATTAACTGCAATCAAACAAGTAAGAGATAGCGCCTCTATTAAAAATTTATATCGAGTTCCTGTTCCGGGCAAAGAAGGAAATTCTTATGGTGTTAGAGGAAATCCGACTTTAACAAGTGTTTCGTTCTTCACTATTGGTATTATAAATCCGCGTGATAAAGGAAGAATAAATGAAGCAGTTTCCGGAAGTGTGTGGATTAATGAGCTTCGTGTTTTGCAAGCCGATGATACTCCCGGATGGGCGTACAGTGCAAATGCATCCCTTGCTTTGGCTGATATTGTAAAAGTTAATTTTAATATCAGTGAAACAAATCCGTATTTCCACAAGCTCAACGATAGATTTGGTAAAAGAGAAAATAATTTAAGCTGGGGTGTTTCTGTTGATGTAGATATTCTAAAATTTATCCCATTAAATTTAGCGGGCAGCAATTTACGTCTTGCATATTCAAGAAATGAGCAGGCAATTAAACCGCTTTACTTACCGGGCACAGATATTAAAGTTGAAGATGCGCAAAAACAATTAAGACTAAACCTTGAAGATAAAGGAGTTGATGCGTTATTAATTGAACAAGAAGTTGAAAAATTAAAAGAGAGTTCCAAAAGCACCGGAGTTACAGAATCTTGGAGTCTTACAAATATAAGATTCAAAATTCCAACAGAGCTTTGGTATATAAGAGATATATTTAACAATCTAAGTTTTGGTTTCAATTATAATAAGAGCAATACAACTTCTCCAACAACAAGTTTAACCGATCAGTGGCTGTGGAATGCAAACGCAAATTATTCTGTTACTTTAA
>Ga0233420_10000784_pt1 | contig 12783 bp, 15 predicted proteins | sample Watercolumn_Mata_4_FD_183009 | JGI IMG/M metagenome (GOLD analysis project Ga0233420, IMG submission 183009) | Freshwater microbial communities from Lake Matano, South Sulawesi, Indonesia - Watercolumn_Matano_2014_102_MG | ecosystem: Environmental > Aquatic > Freshwater > Lake | place...
GGCAACTTTTATCTTTTGGTTTTTAACCTTTAGAAGAGTTAAAAACAGAAGAAACCTTAAAGAACTATGGGATAGATTAAAAAACAAAATTTGTCGTTTTTAGACATAAAAATTGAAACTTAAACTACAAAATTATTCTTTTTCATATCAAAAATTAATACTAACGACTAACCATTTCGCCAACGTCACCTATTCCATGAACAAAAAATACTTGTTTCCCATCTATTTCTATCCACTGGAACTTTGGCTCCAAACATGCAGCGTAAATTTGTAAATTATGATGTTTATTAAGGAGACGTCGTGTTCCTTCTTCAGAAGCAATAGCAGAAAATACAAAATATCTTTTTACATGTGCTACTGTAGAAAAACTTCCTATGTGGTCTTCTATGGTGTCACCAGTTCCAATAACTGTGTCACAAATTAATATATCTTCTATAGTTTAATGCACAGGAAATCCTTGAGGTAATAGTGTTCTTTCCGAATCTTTATTTTTCCCCGCATTCGTTGAAAATAATAAAGAATCCTGTAAAAGTAAACTCACTCCTTCTCCAAGTGGTTTTCCACCTCGGGGAATAATAACTATAACTGGAGGATTGGTAACTGCAGGTTTTGTTATCTCCCCATAGGGTGCTTCAATCTGTTGAGTTACCACTTGTCCATGTTTATGTAACCAGTGATTTCCCATAATAAAGCCTAATGTAAATAAACTCTTCTTAAATTTTTCTCCACCTTCTTTTTCCGATCTGATATTAAATAACAACTGTTGAACTCCAAGATGATCTTCAAAACTCGTCAAACGATCAAACTCATGAACAATGCCTCCAAATTCTGGCTTTCTATTTATTATCATGGTTTTTCTTCAGAATTTTAATTACTCTATTAATGAGAGTGTTCGGATCTGAGCTAAAAATAAATCGAGGTTTCACTCTATGAGAAAACTTACCTATTTGTTTGCATAACGTGGTTACTCCTCTGCTTCCTTTTAAAATACCAATGACTTTATTTGCATCAATCGCCGCTGCCAATTCAACAAGAGTTCCTACACCACCTCCTATTAAAATAATCGCATCAACGCTTCTAATCATGATAATGTCTCGAGCCTTATAGCCGTGACCAGTATAAATTATGATTTTATAGACGTCGGTCGGTAGTTGATAATAATCAACATGTTCTTTAACACTTTCTGCAGGAGATATACCAATCGTTAATCCACCTGATGAATAGGTTCCTTTAGCAGCTACATACGAATATCCTGTGGTAGCACCAGTAAAAAGTAGTATGTTATTTTTTGCTAAAATTTCTCCAACTCTTCTTGCTTTTTGCAATATTTTTTTTGGCAACGTATTACTAGCTGAACCACAAACAGCAATCTTTATTGTGTTTCTATTTACAAAAAAGCCCGCAAAATGCGGGCGATTATTCGTGATACTCTTTCGATGGATCGTATATCTATCCATATTATATTTTACTAAAAAAATTATTAAAATCAAGCGGATTATTACTTTTTCCTCCTCCTCTCTTGCGAGCCCCGAAGGGGCGAGAGCAACCCTGTAGCACGCAGGCTACAGGGCAGGCAAGACAGAGACAAATGAAAACGGGGAACGGGAACATCTGTAGGTGCCGTTTTTGTTACGGGTACCGTAACAAATCCGGTTGGTAAATTTCTTAGTTAAACTATTAAAACAATCTAAACTTCAAAATATGGGGCATGTAGCCCCATTTCACTGTATTATACTAACAAGCTAAGTAAGATTTAAAATTTCTCATCTAAATCGATTTAGCCTATTACAACAGTATGATGTTAGGGTAAAACTCGTTTAAAAGTGCCGTATTATTCTAAGGCTCTATTTTTAATAGTTATCAACCGTTTTTGTTACGCTTCTTTTGTTACGCTTCTTCTCTAAGTCCAGAGGGAAGGATTCGAACCTTCGTAGGGTTACCCCGCTAGATTTACAGTCTAGTGCGATTGGCCACTCCGCCACCTCTGGTATAAGCTTATTATAACTTTGCTGTTATCAATTTTTTTTCCAAATAACCTTTCGGACTTTTTAAGTAAAACTCTCTTTTAAAGGCTTGTTTTTTGTCTATATATTTTTCTATATAAGCAATTCTCCATGGTCTAAAAGGTTTAATTGATTTAGTTCCACCCTTGTTATGATTAATTAACCTTTTTTCAAGATCCTTTGTGACTCCAGCATAAAATCTATTTGCTACGGTGCTTTTTAATATATAAACATAATACATAGCGATTGGCCCCCGAAGGGGCCCCTTCGGGGCACTTCGCCACCTCTGGTTACGCATATATTTTATCAAAAATTTATCTATCCGGAGTATACCTTCTTTTTATTGAGAGAAATAATACAAAGCCAGCGTTGGCAATCAAAAGATAAAATAAGTAGAACGCCGTTTCGAATGAAACCGTTGTTAAAGCAAATAATGAAAGAATTGCTTTAATGGCGCTGAAAAGATATGTGATCAGAGTTTCCTGATATGGATGAATCATTGATTTTCTAATGGTTGGAATCAGACCCAGGGCATCTGCTGTAACAACAAGAAGAATAGAAACAAATGTTGCGTTAAAAATAAGCCATAAAGCGAGAGCAATTAATGCCCCGATTAAGCTTATCCAGTCGGAGCGGGTGATATTCTTTTCTCCTCTGATAAGCCCGGCAACAAAAAACAGAAAGCAAACAATGGTTGTAAGTCCGAGCATATATGATCCTGGACCGGCCCCATGAGCAATCTGGATAAAAAAACCTATGGCCGTTAATAAAAACCAGATTAACCAAGAGAACGCGTGAGGCTTTGTTTTTCCTCGGATTATGTTGAATGAATAGGGAATATAGCCAAGAAAGGTAAGAATAACCGAGCTAATTCCAATAATTTCCTTCATTAAACTTTAATTATATCACCGCCGATTTGTTACAATTCTTTTATGTGTTTTACAAAACCGTTGAAGGTAAAATCCATTAAGGGAAAAGTGGCAGTTTTGGAAAACGGAGTCAAGGTGTATTACGAAAAAAAAATTGGCGTTTTAAAACCCAACGATTATGTCTTGGTTTATGGTAATCTAGTATTAAATAAAATTTCAAAAAAACAGTATGAACAAACACAATGATCTTGCGAAAGGAGTATTGTTCGCGCTTATTACATCAGTTGTTTCGGGTATTGCGATTTTTTACTCAAAAATATCAGTCGCAAAAATCAATCCGCTTGTTTTGGCAACAGCAAGAAATTTCTATGTTGGCGTCGCGTTTTTCCTATTGATAATTGTCACCAACAAGTTGTCGGCTCTAAAAAAAGTTAACAGAAAAAATGTATTTCAGCTTATTTTGATTGGCTTGATCGGCGGAGGAATTCCATTCTATTTATTTTTCAGCGGACTCCAGTTAATTGGAGCGCAAACCGGCAATATCATTCATAAAACGCTTTTTATCTGGGTGACAATATTAGGGATGATATTTTTGAAGGAGAAGTTGAATCCGATATATCTTTTGAGCTATCTGCTTGTTTTCATCGGAACTTTTTTCTTTGCACCGTTCAAGTTTGCTTTTGGCAAAGGAGAACTGTTAGTTTTATCTGCAACATTAATGTGGGCGGTAGAAAATATTATTGCTAAAAAAGTTTTGAAGCATATTTCCTCTGATCTTGTGGGGCTTTTCCGGATGGGAATAGGGTCAATGATACTTCTTAGCTTGACATTTTTAACCGGAAAACAACAGATCTTATTTTCGTTGAACCAGACACAGTTCATAACAATCGTTATAGGCGCAACCATCCTCTGTTTCTATGTTTTCTTCTGGTATCGTGCATTAAAATATGCGCCGGCAGGGCTCGTGACGCTCCTTCTTACGTTTTCGGTCGTCGTCGGAAATTTCTTGAATGGAGGGTTTGCCGGCGTGAAACTGACACAAAAGGATATTATTTCCACTTTGTTGATTGGTGTCGGAACGCTCATCGTCTATCTCAACATACTGACGCGATACGTTGTGCGTTTGATTAAAAAAGATGGATAAACAAGGGCTTCTGCTTTGTGCGCGGTATTCAGTAGCTCCAAATTTTTTTGGTTATTGCGGTCCAGACGAAAATCCCAATTTAATTGATCATCTGAAAGAACAAGTCGCCGATGAAGAAGTATCTTCGATTCTTTCGGAATTCGAAACCCTCTATCAATATCTGGTTTTTATTGCAACCGAAAACAAGATGCAAGACCCGTTTGATAAAAGAGTAGTCGAAGCATACTGGATAGGGAATTCGTTACTGCACAAAGCGTCGAACTTTGATTATGTTGCATTATTGCATGAAAAATTATCGCTGGAGCATAAAACAGGGATGAAAAAGTTCCAGACCATAAGACGAAAAGTTCTTTCAAATCATTTTTATCCTCATCATTCGTTTCACGTATTTAATATTTTCAAGCGGACAGGTCGTGATCAGAGCAATCATACTCTTGATACGATGGATGCGTGCAGAATTGGATGGGGAAGAATTGTAGAAGATCAAAGATCAAAGATCAAAGATCAAAACTACAAATCAAAAATCAAAAATATTCTTATCGAGACGAGGCCCTTGGTTATGAAAGACAAGCAATTACAATTAGGAAAACCGATTTTAAAAGAACTAAATGCTGATTATAAAGGAAAATCATTTCTCAAAGATATTAAAATAGGCGATTGGGTAAGCTTTCATTGGGGATTTGTCTGCGACGTTCTTACTGCGCAACAGGTAGAAAATTTGGAGTTTTATACTCAAAGATCTATAGATTTTTTTAATTCTCCGTTATGAGGATCTATGTACTGGGTAATCCGTTAGTTCATGAGGACTCGATTCCGTTGAGAATTCTTCCAAAATTAAAAAAAAGATTCCCAAAAATTGAGTTTGTCGTTACTGATCCGAATGAGAACTTTCCTCCAAAAGAAGAAACAAATCTCGTCATTTTAGATACGGTGAAAGGAATAAAAAAACCAAGGCTATTTAACTTAGACAGGTTTGTTATCAATAAGAAAACACCGATCTCTCCGCACGATTATGACCTATTATTGCATCTCTTGCTTCTTAAGAAAATAAAAAAAATTGAAAGCGTAACAATTATAGGAATACCCTCATCTCCACTTTACTCTAAGAAAATGCGCTGCACAGGACATGCAGGGATCAAACGCCCTGATAAATTTTTCGATCTCGTACACGATCTGATCCTTCGGTGTATCGACCGCTAGAAGTTTTTCGACGAGCTCATAAATTCCTCGTTCCATGACAATCTGATTTTGTCCCGTGGGAACGACAATATCTCCGTGTTTTACCGTTCCGTCGGCGCTGATTTCAAGCTTATAATACAGAGTTCCTCTTGGCGCTTCGATAAGTCCGACGCCGACAGTTTCAGCCGCCTGTATTTTAATGGGTGACTCATTTTCAATCGCATTGAGACCGTCTATCAAATCACACGAAGAATCAATCGTATGTACGATTTCGATTGCTTGTGCGAGATTGTTATGAAATAAATTATGCGAAGGAAAGACGTCGAGATATGCTTTTACCGATTCTTTTGTTTTTGGATGCAGCCGGTCTTTATCGTTGTTGATCCGCGCGAGTGCGCCGACCATTAACAATTTTCCGTCGAATTTAAATCCGCGCGCTTGGGAATAAGGGATAATGACTCCGTTAAGGTGCGTTCCGAAATCTTTTTCCTGAATCGTGACTCCGTCGCTCGTTTTTATCGCTCCTTCAAGGAAAGAAAAATCATCGGAAGATAATCCGCAGTAGGTCACCGGTGCCTGAAGCGTGAAATCAGATGGGTCTTTGGCAAATAATTCAATAAGTTTTAAAATTTTCGGCCGAATCTCCAAAAGTTTAGGTTTTAACGCCTTTATATCTTCAAGTTTAGGCAGCTTGAGAAATCCTCCAATTGTTGGCATCGGCGCGTGAACAGAACGTCCGCCGATTACGATAGAGAGCTGGTTTCCCACCTCTTTGACCGCAAATGCGTCTTCAAGCAGCTGCTTCTGGATCGGATCGTTTTCGTCCAAATCTAAAATAGAATTTTTCCCAAAAAGGTCAGGAAGAGAAAAAATATAGAGATGAAGAGCGTGGTCTCGAATGATGAGTCCATAATACAGAAGCTTGCGAAGAATCATTGTTTGCGGAGAGGGAGTGACCTTGAGTCCTTTTTCAACTGCCTCTAAGCTTGCGAGGAGATGTGCATTCGAACAAGTCCCGCAGATTCTTGCAACGAGCTGCGGGACTGCGGTTGCGGGTTTTCCTCGGATTGCTTGCGTATAAAAGCGCTTCCATTCGGAAATGCTAAACTTTAAATCCTCGATTTTTTTATTGCGAACTTTAATCTCAAGAGACGCGGCTCCTTCTATTTTTGAAATCTCGTCGAGGTTAATGTCGAAGTCGGTATCTATGTTATGCATTTAGATATTTTTCCATAATTTGCAAGAAAACCTGTTCATTCATCGGACAACCAGAGACATTTTCATCAACCGTTACGATATCAGAGAGTTTCATCACTTTTTCTTTATATTTAAAAAGCTCCAAAATGGGTTTGATTTCTTTTGTCTGATCTTCGTTAAAAAAATTTCTTTGATTGGAGGGCGATCCGAGCACCGCGCACGCTCCAATAGCAACAAGTTTTTTTGCTTTTTCACGGATTTTTTTGAGTTTTTCCTCCTGTCTATCTGAACTTATTGCTCCTTCGACAAATGCAACATCCATTTCTTTTATCTCTTCGGTATCGTCTTTGCGAAGGATTCTCGCGTGCACAAATTCGAGTTTTTTGAACCAATCTTTGTAATGTGTGTTGAGAAGCTCGGTGAAAATGATTGTGGAATCTTCGCAGCAGGTGAAACTGAACCAACCAATCCTAAGTTTTACAGGCATAATTTGATTGTAACAGACAAATATAACTTTTATTGTTATTATTAATAATAAAGTTAATGAATTCCAATAACCAAATTCCAATTTCCAAACAAATCTCAATATCCAATATCCAATTATTCAAACTGTTTGGTTATTTGGTAGTTGGTTAATTGGATATTGTTTGGTATTTGGTGCTTGGGATTTGGAATTTTATTCCATTATGACTTTAACAGAAGTTTCTTATTACAGCAGACGATTTGCTCCTCTTGTGGTTCTTTTTTTCCTCGTTTTTATGATATTTTTTTATGCTCTAAAACTGCTTTTCATGGCTTTCCAAGGTACTCCAGAAGAGGCGCTTTATACCAATCCGGTGTTTGGAAAAATACGAAAGCCGTTTGTGAAAGAAGCAACTGCAAGCGGAGGACTGAATTTTACCCTCGACACGGTAGAAGGCCAGCCGGTTACAGCCTCACAGAGCGCGCAGGTATATTTTTTACCCCAATCAACCACGCGCTTCGGCTATAGGGAAAAAATCTACCTCATTGCAAAAACGCTTGGATTTGATACTGCGCTTATCAAACATCGGCTCGTCGATAAAGACGCGGTATTTATTGACTCGAAACAAAAAGTGACGATTGATATTACTAACTTCAACTTTTCCTATCAGTATAACTTTGACAGCGACCCGAAAATATTTGAGAATACGATTGTTCCGTCGGCGACTGAGATTCAAAATAAAGCGATTGATTTCCTCAAGACCGTCGGTCGCTATCCTGACGAACTCTCAAAAGGGAAAGTAAATATCGTGTATCTTGCGTACGATTCAAACGAACGGACGTTCAGTCCGTTGGAGCGGCCGCAGGAAGCAAATGCAATAGAGATCGATTTTTATCGGCCGGATGTTGGTTCGTTTCCTATTATTCCTCCGAATTATTTCAACAGCCAGAATTACGCAATCATGGCGTTTTATAACGGAGGAGCAAAAGTGTTGAGAGCACAGATTAAATTCTTTGAGAAATCAGAAGAACAGATCGGCGTGTATCCGCTGAAGACGGGTGATGCCGTATGGACAGAACTCAAAGAAGGGAAAGGAATGGTTGTTTCGGATATCAAAAACCAAAAAGATATCACGATAAAAAAAATGTTCCTCGGGTATCTTGACCCGAGCGTCTACCAGGATTATCTCCAGCCGGTGTATGTGTTTTTGGGAGCGAACAATTTTGTAGCGTACGTCCCTGCAGTAAGTAATGATTTCCTTACGGAGTAATGTAGTCTACGTTTTCCTGGATCCACCTCACCATATTTTTCGTATCGCTAAAACGATCCTTGCTTTTGAGAATGACGATGATGAATTGATAGCCGTTTCGTTTATAAAAGCTCACCAGATTTTCTCCTGCATTTTCGGTATAACCGGTTTTTAATCCGCCGATTCCCTGGATTTCTCCCAGAAGCTTGTTCACGTTGGTGAGCGTATGGAAAACTTGGAAATCAACGTCGGAAATCACGATTTCTTTTGTCGAAACGATTTTGCTCAATAGTTTATTTTTCAAAAGTTCTCGCGCTGCCAGCGCTAAATCAAACGGAGACGTATATTGGGTGTAATCATCGAGTCCTGCAGGATTGGTGAAATGCGCATTGTTCATTTTGAGCTCCTTTGCTTTTTTATTCATGAGTTCTACAAACTGCTGAAATCCGTATTCATCGGCGAGCGCGTATGCCGCGTCGTTTCCGGAGTGTACAAGAATTCCATACAGTAAGTTTTCAACCGTAATCCGTTCTTCTTGAAACAATCCCATTACTTGACCTTCGCTTATTATTCGTTTTACCGTAACGACTTTGTCCGGTCTATAGAGATTTGCCGCAACAAGAGCAGTAATAATTTTATTGGTTGATGCGGGTAAAAATTTTTCGTGTTCATTTCTTTTGAAAACAGGGGTAAAGGAAGGAAGATCAACAATGTATACGCCCTCCGCAGAAACGTCAGGATAATACTGATTCTTTAAATAGGGGACAGGGTTTAGGGGATAGGGTTTAGGATTTTGCTTTGGAATGAATAAATTCCTATTGTAGGCGAAAATATGGAAATAATATGAATCTCCCGGGTAGAAAAGAAAGAGAAGAGTAAAAAATGTGAAATGAAGCAAAAATCTTAGACGCATCATAAATAATTCAAAATTAGAATATAAATTAAATGTCATCCCGAATTTATTTCGGGATCTGTTTTTTTATCTACCATTTTTTTACCAAATCATCGAACTTAGGATTTTTAGATCTAATTAGGTTAATTTTCCACTGCCTATGCCAATTTTTTAGCTGTTTTTCTCTTATAATTGCTTCATTTATGTCTGGATATTCCTCAAAGTATACTAGATATTTTAAATAGTATTTTTGACTAAATCCTTTTACTAAGCCCTCTTTGTATTCATAGATTCTTCTTCTTAAATTATTAGTTATTCCTATATAGAAAACTGTCCTTTTGACATTAGATAATATATAAACATAATAAGACATAGATTAAAAACAGATGCTGAAACAAGTTCAGCATGACATTAAAAGTATGTTGAAAATTCTCCAATGATTGATTGAGAAGCTTTTTCATAATCTTTATATCTCATTTTGATAGATCGTGTATGTAAGCCGGCATTAAAAGTAATACTTTCATTTTCTCCCAGTTTTTTATCTGTATATAAGGGAATATTAAAAATATTTCCAAAAGGAGGAACAGCGCCAATCTGGACTCCAGTTATATCTATTACTTCCTCTGGAGTTGCCATCCGTAAATCCTTTATTTTATAATCAGCCTTAAATTTTTTAATGTTAACTTTTCGATCGGCTGTTAAAACTATCATTATTGGTTTATTGTCAGCAAACATAATTAGAGCTTTAGCCCCCTGCTTTAATAGAGTTCTTCGAACTTTTGCTGCTTGTTCTGATGTAAAGACTGGTTCATGTTCAAATAATTTATATTGGATTTTTTCTTTATCAAGCACTCTCTTAATTTCTCCAAAGACATCTGATTCTGGATGCTCCGCCTTCAGCGGATTACCAGAATGACGTATAGCTATTCCCAATTCCTTCAGTTGCTCTTCTGTTGCGGCAGACGGAGCATCCATGACCGATATTTTACCGCCTGATGATGCCGGGAATGCGATGACTTCGCGAACAGACGGTTCTCCGAGTGCGGCCATCAAAAATCGGTCAATGCCCGGAGCGACGCCTCCGTGCGGAGGGACGCCGTAGGTAAATGCTGTTAGCATATGTTTAAACTGTTTTTTTTGCTCTTTGGTAAACCCAATCAGTTCAAAAACTTTTTCCTGTATTTCGGGCTGATGAATCCTGATGCTACCACCTCCGACCTCAAATCCGTTCAAGACCAAATCGTGCTGAAGTCCACGTACTCTCATCGGATCAGTATTCAATAGAGAAATATCGTCTGGATTGGGCGCTGTGAACATATGATGTGACGGCGCAAATTTCGCGCTACCTGAGCCGTAATAAAAATCCTCCTGTGATTGTTCGGTGAAAAGAGGAAAGTCAATGGTCCACGAAAATGCGAGCTCGTTTGGGTCTTTTTTATTTTTCCGCAAATCCGGTTTATCTGTTCCATATTTTTCCTTGACTTCTTTATGAGAAAGGCGTGGCCAGGGAGACTGGGAAATATATTTTTCAGGAAACAGCTCTTCGGCTAATTTCGTAAATAAGTCTTCGGTCAAACTCAAAATATCATTTTGAGTGACAAACGACATTTCCAGATCAAGCTGGGTAAACTCTCCATAGGCTCGGTCGGCTCTCGGATCCTCATCACGGAAGCAGCGGGCAATTTGAAAATATCTTTCAAGGCCGGCCACCATCAAGAGCTGTTTGTACTGTTGCGGAGATTGGGGTAGGGCATAGAACTTTCCTTTTTGGAGGCGCGAAGGAACGAGAAAATCGCGCGCGCCTTCCGGAGTGGTTTTTGTAAGAATAGGCGTTTCTATCTCAAGAAAATCGTGCTCGATGAGATAGTTTCTGATAAACGTCGTTGCTCTTGATTTTAAGATAAGATTTCTGGTCATCCGCGGCCTGCGGATATCAAGATAGCGGTATTTCAATCTCATCTCTTCATCAATCTCGTAGCCGTCTGAATTTACCGGAATTGGAAGCGCTTGAGCTTTTGAAAGAATTTTTAATTCTTTTGCTTCAACTTCGATTTTGCCGGTTTTTAATTTTGGATTGATTAGTTTTTCCGGCCGGTTTTTTACGACGCCTTTTATATATACAACATCTTCGTTGTTGAGTTCCTTGAAATTTTCTCCTCCAACCACCTGAACTACTCCGGTTCTGTCACGAAGATCAATAAACACAATCTTTTTATGATCGCGTTTGGAGTCCACCCAGCCGTAGAGTTCAATTTCTTTTCCGATTTTATTGATAGAGTCGATAACAAAAAGATTTTTCATAGATACCACTATAGCAATTCTCACCCTACTTCGCAAGCTTATGTTTATAACTTATACAGAAAAAGTATAAGATTAGATTATTAAGACTTGACTTTCGGCTATTTTTTAGTATAGTAATTGTTAATTTGCGTTGTTAGAGCAAAACAACAATATGAAAAATAAATCAAACCTGTCAATTATTTTCCACACTCTCTTCTTCCTTATCAGGAAGAATGAAGCGTGGGATGGTTGAAAAAGAACAATACATTAAAAGTCCAACCACCCACAGATGGGTGGTTTTTTTGTAACTTATGGGAGTTGATAATACAATTTCAAGAAGAGATTTTCTAAAAGGCGGTGTAGCTGGCTTGGGAGTACTGGCTTTATGGGCAATGGGAGTTAGACCAGCAGGAGCTGATGGACCGCCTCCAACATCCACTCCTATTCCTGTGGAAATGAATATCTATTTCGCAAATGACGACTTAAATAAATACTTGAATGAGTTCTCCTCTACCTGGCAGGGATCTATGATGGGTGCTGTCAGGAACTCTTTGCCTCCAAATAGTACTGCTGACTTATCTAGTGTTTTTCAGACATTAATAGATAAGATTGTTAGCCATGTTGGAAATGAATGTAATAACAGCCCTCGAAAAAACGGAAATCATGACGCTGATTTTACAAGATTACTACTTGAAACGTTAATTAATCAAATGACGCCAGAACAATTTATGAATGGAGTTGACGAAATTCTTGTGCTTAATAGAAATTATACTATGGTAAGAACAGGTGAAGCGCGTTGGGAGCAGGCAGTGTTTATAAAACATCGATATACTAATAATAGTGGAAAAGTGACGATTGGGAATGAAGAATCCTGGTCTATCTTTAATTTCAAGCGAGCAGGAAGTTATGGTAAAAATGGTGACTTTGTTATGTCTTCGAGCGGAACAAATTTTTTCACAAATCGAATACCAGCAAATCTTTCTGAATCTGAAAGAGCAAAATTAGTTAAAGAAATGCAGGCTCTGAATAGTGATATAAAAAATGCGAATAAAATCTATAGTAAGGCAGATGGCATAGCAGTTATAAGAACAATTAAGGATCGATTAAAACAATCTCCTCTGACAAGAGCGGCAAGTGATTATAAGCCCCTAGGAGAAAGTCTGACAAATGGACCTTCCGGCTGTAATGGTCCAAATCCACAAACAGCTCCTGTTATGGTTGACTCTCCGCAGACCGTGTCCAATCTTGATCCCCAAGTTTCATCAGAGTTTTCGTGGCAACCAGCTAGGGCTGCAGCAGAAACGGCCGGTTTTACTATGGTAATTGGACTTGCTTTATTAAGTGGAGCATTAGCGTTTCATACAAGAACAGCGTAACATAATGAACAAGTTGAGAAACATAGGTAACACTCCTGTATCAAAACGCATCACTGCCTTTGAAGCATGGAAAAAGAGTGCAGATGCTCTACATCCATAAAGCAAGCCTTCTTGGGCAAAATAAAGGCGTA
>Ga0233420_10000785_pt1 | contig 12781 bp, 12 predicted proteins | sample Watercolumn_Mata_4_FD_183009 | JGI IMG/M metagenome (GOLD analysis project Ga0233420, IMG submission 183009) | Freshwater microbial communities from Lake Matano, South Sulawesi, Indonesia - Watercolumn_Matano_2014_102_MG | ecosystem: Environmental > Aquatic > Freshwater > Lake | place...
CTTTGCCTGTTTTGGAATTTCTATAGGCTTAACTTTTTTCTCCAAGCCACTTTCACAACCATTCATCAACCCAAAAGCCACAGCCCCTGCTGCTATAACAGGAATAAATCCCTTCCAAAATCCATATTTTCTCTCTCTCATTTTTCTCCTTATTTTGTTACTACAACATAGTAACAGCTATTTATAAACCTTATGGTTTACACTTATAAGTATAAAGTATCTTATTTTAGAACAAGCTTATATTAAATCAACCAGCTTCTTGCTTCCTATAGAGATTCCCCTGCTTCCTATATCAAAATTATAGATTTCTGTTGAATGATGAGTTCCCCTCATCTTTAAAACCTCTATAAATCTCTCTCTTCTTATCTTTCTTCTTACAAAATAGATAACTATAATAGAATCAGCCTCAAACTCAATAGAACTGGCAACTCCTCCCTTTGCCTCTGGCTTTTCATCTTCTAAAGTAAGCAAAGAGGTACACTTCCAGTTTCTTATTATTCCAAACAAGCTAAGAGCAGCCTCTCTTCTCTTTAATTCCTCTTCAAATAACAGGGCAAAGCTTGTGATAGAATCTATAACAATTCTTGTAATCCCATACTTCAAGACAATAGATTCAATAGCCCCCCCGCCCTCTTCTAGCATGCTCTCAACTTTTTCAGGAGAGTATTCTAAAAAGAAAAATCTCCCTTTTTTTTCATAATCATCTAAATCCCAGCCGAAATTTCTCATATTATCATAGAATTCAGCTTTCTTCTCTTCAAAAGTGATATACATCACTTTCTCTCCCTTTTGCAAGCCATTCATTAAAAATTGAACAGAAAAAATAGTTTTTCCGCTTCCTGATCCTCCAACTATCAAATTAACAGCGTTCTTCTCAAATCCCCCCTCAATATGCTTATCAAATCCAGGAATTCCTGTCGGAACTCTCTCTCTTATCTGCTTAATGCCTTTCTTTTTTCCTGTTTTCTTTATTGCAACCTTCTTTCCTCTTTTTTTCTTCATTTTTATTATAAGATTTTTTAGTATAAAAAGCTTTACAAAACTTCAAATGCAGAAAAGAAATATCCTCTTAGCACAACTTTTATTACAAAATATATTAGTAAGCTTATAGTTACTAAAGGAACAAGATACTTTAATCCGCGCTTCTCCTCTCCATTTTGAACCAATCCTATAATCAGCGAGGCAAGCACATCTGTAAATAATATAAATGCAATTGTAAATCCTGTTATAAATGTAGGGGAGATCTTTATAGAAGTCATCATAAACGGCAAGCCAGTCTGCACAGCACTTCCAAGCTCTATACTTCCTAGTATCTTAATTAAAACTTCAACTAAAATCGAGCTTAAAGAGAATAAAATTGGAGCGCCAGCAGCAACAGCAAAAAAGATAAATATAACATACATCAAGACTCCTGAACTAACTCTCTTCTCATTAAAATCTTGCTGCCTCATATTTCTTCCTGTCTGCTCAATTAAATCTGCTAAATTCCCTCCTGCTTTTAATCCAGAAATAATTAGATATATTGTCTTTCTTATTTTGTCGCTTCCCAATCTATTTGCCATTCTAACTAAAGCCGAGCCAACATCTCTTCCTGTTGTTATCTCTTTTCCTGTTTTTTTAATTTCTTCATCTAAAGGAGCAAACTCTGGCCTTGCACTTAATATAAGAGAGTTATCAACAGTCATACCCGCCCTTAAATTGCTAGACATTAATTGAAGTAAATCAGGGAATACTAGCTCCATCTTCCTCACTCTTGAATCTGCTTCTAGCGATGTTTTAAAATAAAAGAAAAATTGCACAATTATTAAAGCAAGAATTGCAGCAGGCAAAGTCCAGATAGATGAAAATTTATAGTAAAGCCAGGCTAGAATTGTAATAGCCAGAGCAATAAAAACACTAATAACCAAAGTCCTTCCATAATATTTTGAAACATCTTCAACTCTTAATATCTCTAAATCAGCAATATATCTCTCTCTAAATTTTCTTGGCAGTATATTTATTATTTGCATTTTATATCAGGCTCGGTCTCCTTGATTTAATTATCCCTAAAAACATAATCTGTACAAATACAACCATAATAAACAATCCAATATAAAGCAAAATTGATTCTGTTCTTTCTAATCCTATCATTGATGCAATAATTGTCAAAAAAGTAATTCCTAAGGCCGGAATAATAACTGCGAGAAGCATGTAGAATACAACAAGAGGATTCAGCTTTCCTCCATAATTCTGTATCTGCAAGACTTTTTCATCATTTAGAGCAGAGATGCTCTCTCTTATCACAATCTCCATCTCACTTCCTGCCCTCATACCATTGCTTATCTGCCACAATGTTCTTCTAAAAAACATAGAACTTGTTCTCTTTCCGACATCTTCTATCGCCTGTGCTTGTGGCTTTCCGGCATTTATATCTCTTACAATTCTCTTGAATTTTCTGCTCACCTCTCCGTAATCTGAATTTGAGATATTATAGATAATATCAAATAAAGGAACTCCTGAATTTAACTGCACAGCTATATCTTGAAGAGCAGGAAGAAGATTTTTATCTAATAATCTTCCCTCTTTTACAACATAAAGCCTTGGATAATTTATCTGAGAATAAAAGATAAACATAGAAAATAATATTGATAATCCAAGCCCTGCAAAGTAAAACTGTGGCAGATTAATAATTGCTCTTGCATTTAAGACTCCCAGAATAGAAGTAAATATTGTTGAGAGGATTATAAAAGCAATGATAAAAGTATAAAATGTAACTGTAGCGTATTCCTCCTTTGTTATCTCTGCATCAGCACTCTTTAAATTCTTTCCAAGAGAAGTCATGTTTTTCCCTATAAAACTTCCAACACCGCTAAGAAATTTAGTTCTCTTCTTTAATACCTCTACACTAGAAAATGTGAAGGGAATTCTGAACTCCATTTTCCTCAGACCAGCTCTGCCGGCTTGGCATTTCTTCCAACAAGCTTCAAAAGTTTTTCTTTATCTGCATAATACAAAGAGAATACTTTACTTACAGGCTCTAATCTTAATACATCATTTTTTAGCATCCACTCAATTATCATCTTTCTTTTTTTAAGCTCGCTATTTATCTCTGTTTGTGACATTCCGGTATGCCTTGATAAATCTTCAAAGAATTTAGAACTTTCAGCATGTCTCTCAATAATATCTTTTTCTGGAATATATCTGTATAATAGATTCGCAGAGACATCATCTTTTCCTACTATAAACTCTGCAACTTGTGAAACTCTTCTTATTCCCTTTCTTCTATCTCTTGTCATTACAATATTCAAATTAACCCCTCCAAGAAGATTTTTAGGCACACTAATCGGCGGATTTGTAAGTCTTGAAATAGTTTCTGCAGCAGTATCTGCGTGTAATGTTGCATAAACTGAGTGTCCTGTATGCATTGCCTCAAATAATACCTCTGCCTCTCTCTGCCTTCTCATTTCTCCAAGAATTATTCTATCTGGCCTCATTCTCAAAGAATTAACTAGCAAATCAAGCATGCTGACTTCTCCTTTTCCTTCAACATTCGGAGTTCTTGTAACTAGGGGAGTCCAGTATAAATATTCAGGAAGCATCAACTCTCTTGTATCCTCTATGCTTAATATTCTGTGATTTGGTGGCATAAATGCCATACAAGAATTAAGAAAAACTGTTTTTCCAGAAGCTGTTCCTCCAGAGATAATAACATTCATCTCATACTCTATTCCAAGCCATAATAATGCAGCAATTTCTGAGCTACATGTGTTATTCTTAATCAAATCAACTATAGTATATGGATCTCTTGCGAACTTTCTGATTGTTAGTGTATTTCCCTTAGTAGACACTGGATATAACACTGCATTTGTTCTATCTCCTGAGATTAAGTGGGCATCTAGCAAGGGAGTAAGAACAGTAATCTGTCTTCCAACTCTTCTTGCAACAATATTTGCATAATTTATAATAGAATCCTCTGTTGCAACTTTTAAATTTGTCTTCATCCAGCCATACTTCTTATGATATGCTCTTATTATCTCTTTTGCACTGGGAATAACAACTTCCTCTAGATTTGGATCATTAATCAAAAACTCAACTTCTCCTAATCCAAGCATATCTTGCATAAGCTTTCCAACTAAAAACTCCTCTATCTTTTTGTCTATTCCTGGAATCAGCTCTTCTAGCATCTGAGAAGCCTCGCTGATAAATCTATCTTTTGTCTTTTTCAACTCGTCTTTATTTATCATCTGGCCTATGCCTAGTCCAACAGAAGCAGTTGATACAAGCTCCTGTCTGATTTCATCAAGGACTGCAGCAGTGGCAATGTTTATAGCAGGAAAATCAAGAGTATAAATTGTCTCTCCCTTATCTTTTATAATTTTAACAATAACATCTGCATTATCTACCTCTACTTTATACTGATCCAGCAAGAGTGCCTTTCCAGATGCACTTTCTACTTTAGCTTTTGCTAAAATTTTTCTAGCTTTTTTCTTTTCCTTTACCTTCCTCTTTTTTGCTTTTGCCATTATTCCTCTCTTTTATATTTACTTTTCAGCTTCCTGCTTCTTCTTTAATATAGGCTCCCCAAACACAGGATAGTTAAGAGAAGCTAAATTATGCTCTTCTAAAATCTTGCACCACTTTAAAGCTTTATCCTTGCTTATCTTAAAAACATTTACTATTACAGATAAGCTAAGCTCTCCTTTTGACTGCAAGATTGAATATAAGACATCCATATCTGTTCCGGATTTTGCATTCTTAAAAGACTCAAACTCGCTTATATTTAATTTTATTTCCTGAGCCTTTTTCTTTCTTAAATGCCTGAAGTAAAGAAAGATTATAAAGATAACTACAACAATAATTTGTACAATAAATAAAATTAAATCAATATTTACCTCTCCCCTGCTGCCCTCAGCAACAGCATTTCCTGTTAAACTATTGCTTGATTTTAGAGCAAAAAACAGGACATTTGCCGCAATAAAAAGAAGAATTATAATTGCTGTTGTCCCAGTATAGCTCGCCCTCTTCGATTCAGTATCAAGATGCAAACTTTCACCACTCATTTTTAATAATATTTATAAACTATCTTATTATTCTATATTTATAAACCTTGCTAAAAAAAATGAGGGCACAACTAAGTACCGAATATATTATTATTGTTGGATTTATTTCATTTGCAGTACTCGGAATTCTGGCAATTGCTTATTATTATTCTGGTTCTACTCAGGATAAAATAGTCGACACTCAAATAGAATCTCTGGGAGAAAAAATTACAAGAAGTGCAGAGTCTGTTTTTTATTCTGGAGCCCCTTCTCAAGCAACTATTTTTGTTTATGTTCCAGACAGCATAAACAGCATTAGTGTCGGTTCTGATGGCAAGGAGCTTATAATAAACAGCAACTCTCATTCTGGAGTAAATATTAGAAGTTTTACATCAAGAGTTGCTCTGGAAATAGATTCTTCAACTCGGAATAATCCCGGGTTTGTTACAAAAGGCACTAAAAAGCTTAGACTTGTAGCAGAATCAAACAAAGTAGTAATCTCGCTTGTATAAAATGATAAAAAAAAGAGGAACTCGCCTTTGACTTTAAATACAAAAAGAAATTTAGCAAACTCTAAACGCTCGCAGAGCGCAATAGAATTTGCAGTTATGATCGGATTTTTATTATTCGCATTTATAACTTTTGTAGCAATAATAAATAATAATCTATCAGATAGATATAGAGAAAAAGAAGATGCTGCTGTCAAAGATATTGCTTATGCTATTCAAGACGAGATAAATATAGCCTCAACAACAACAGACGGATATTTAAGAAATTTTACAATTCCTAATAAGATTGGAACAAAAGATTATGAGAGACTTAAAATTTCGCAAGGGCTTGTTCAAGTTGCGACAGATAAGTCTTCTATTGTTCTTCCGATTCCAGAAGTTTCATCTAATAGTCATATTCAAACTGGAATTAATAATATTTCAAAAGTAAATGGAGAAGTTTGTGTAAATGAATGCTGATAAAAAGGCTCAGATTTGGAGCCTTGATTTAATTATAGCAACAACTATTTTTCTAATTGGGATTATAACTGTTTACTTATTTAGTGTCAATTTATCTAGCGAGGCTGACGAAAATCTTAACACTCTTCTTTACGAAGGGAATTTAATTGCATCAAATATTTTGTCAAATGGCTCGCCTTCAAACTGGCAGCTAGGAAACATTGATGATACAATTATGCCTGGAATTCTTACAGACGGCAAAATTGATGCGAGCAAGCTAGCAAAGTTTGACAGTTTTCTGGCCTCTCCCCAAAATGTAGCAAAGATTAAAATCAAGCTAAACACAAAATTTAATTTTTGCTTTAATGTTTCTGGAAAAGAGTTTGGCGATGATTACGGAAAGATTTGCACAATTGATATGCCTGCAGATGTTTCAAACAAGATAAAAGTTACAAGATTTACAATTTATAATAATATTACAAGAAAATTTGAGCTGGAAATATGGAGCTGACATGAAAATATTAAAAAATAATAAAGCATATTATTTTAGCCTAGATGCACTCATAGCAACAATTATTATTATTGGATTTCTTTTTATAATGCATCCTGTTACAAAAATTAAAGCTCCGGAGATGAATGTGCAGACAGATTTGATAGAAATTCTCTCCTCTTTAAAAGTGGCAGACTATGCAAAAACCTCTTCAACAGGAGGATTAGAAGCAGCAAGGTTATTGCAGAGCATCCAGGCAATTGATAATGAAGAGTCTGTTTTGGAATATCTTGTTCAATTATATGCTCTTGGAAATGAAACTCAGTCAGACTCTCTAGCTAGAATTATCATAGAGGATGATATAGGATACAATGGAAATATTGATTTATGGTTTGCAGATCATAAAGTTTATAGTAATGGGGATATAACGAGCGCAAGCGATTTATCTGCCTCAAAGCAGATTGTTTCTGGTTTAAAAAAACCAGCAACCTCTGGAGGAGAGTTAAGAGGATATAGTGCGATTGCAAAGCTTTTAAGAGCCTATGACTCAGAATATTTTTACTTTGGCGGCTTTATAGGCCAGGGAGATATAACTGCCAAGATGCATTATAACGGCACAATAAAAGGAGTTTATGTTGAAGGAGTATTTTCAAAAGATTTTGAAGTCTATGTAAATTCAAATAAAGTTACAGAACTTGGAGTTGTAAATGCTTCAACAGATGTTAAAACTCCAATAAGATTTGTAATTCCAATAAGCTATTTTGCTTCAGGAGATAATTATATTAAGTTTTCAGCAGCAAATAGTACAGAAAGAAAGCGGCTTTATATCTCAGGAGGATACATTAGAATTTTATACTCCTCGCAAAATGATTACAAGGCAAAGAAAAGATTTTATCTTCCAGGAATAGACGGCATAATAAACTTATACGACTCTTTTTACATCCCTTCTGATTCTTTGCAGAATATAACTATTCATCTAAATTATTCTACTAATTATACTAACTTTTTTGTTTTGGGAAATGTAACTATCTTTAATGGCACAAGTACCTCTTATCAAGTTGATGATATCTCTGATTCAATGATAAGGCAGAAGATAAGAGATGCAACAGGCAAGCCTGCTGGCTTAGAATACTCTGATTTTGTCAAAAAAACAATTCCAATCAGATACGGATTAGAGAATTTTTCTCAATTTTTTGGTGGTGCAGCAGCAGATATTGCTCTAGTTACAGACACTTCTGGCAGCATGGGCTACAGAATGGATGGGATTGGTAGCTATGGAACAGATAGAACTAACTGCAGTGACCCCAGAATTATTAATGACTCTCTAAACGGACCAACACAAAAAATGAGTGTCGCAAGGTGTTTAAACAAAAATTTTACAGAAATTGTCTTCAGATCAAGCACAACTAAAGTTGCTCCGATAAAATTTTCAACAGCCTCTACAAACAACTCTCTTTCTTCAAGCAGAACCTGGGTTGATGGTATAATAAATGGTTATAGCCAGGGCGGTTCAACTTGTATGTGCTGTGGAATTAGAGACTCAATTTATGATTTAATTCCTCCTTCCTGGGCACGAGCAAACAATCCATATTCAGATTCTCTTCTAGCTTATTATCCTTTTGATAATAATGCAAAAGATTATGGAGAACATTCTTTTAATGGAAGCGTGGCTGGAGCAACTCTTGTCTCTGGAAAAATAGGCCAGGCTTACAAATTTGATGGGAGAAATGATAATATTGTTGTTCCCTTTAATCCTATTCAAAAAATTATTAATAATTTTAGTATCTGTTCCTGGGTAAACTGGGATTCTATCGGCACAGATCAGGCAATAGTCTCTAAAGAATCTGTCTCTAGTGGCTCTGGTTTTAGAATTAATCTAAATAGTACTGGCTTCTTGGAATTTAGAAGTAATGTAACATCTGCATCTAAATTCAAGCCAAAAACCAATATATGGTATCACATCTGTGTTGTTCTTAATTCATCAAATCGTGTCAGCTTTTATGTAAATGGCGCATTTAATAATACTGCTGTCGGAAACTTTGTGATTCCTAATGAAAATGACTTGCTGATTGGAAGCTATAGAACAAATTTCTTTAATGGAAGCATTGATGATTTAAGAATTTATAGCAAGGCTTTAAGCTTAGATGAGATTCAAAATTTATCAAATCCTTCTCCATCTTGCAACAATGGCAAGCTAGAGTCAGGAGAAATCTGCGATTCAGATGTAAAGGGCTGCAATGGATGGTATGGAGAAAAGCATTGTAAGTCAGACTGCTCTGGCTATGACTCTTGCATAAATATAGGCAGTTGCGGAGATGGTTATCTAAGCCAGGCAGAAGAGTGTGATGATGGCAATCTAGCAAATGGAGATGGATGTTCAAGCCAGTGCAAACAGGAAAGAAAGAAATTTATGGTGCTAATGAGCGACGGAGCTGCAAATGTATTATGCGGCAAAACTATTCATAATGAGTCAGATGGCCTTGGAGAGTTTTTTGCTATAGAAAAAGCCTGCAGTGCAAAAGGAGTGTACACAATTTATACTATCGGATTTGGAAGAGGCAGTTATCCTGATCCTGTAACACTAACAGAGATTGCTAACTGCGGAAATGGCTCTTTTTATCAAAGCGACAGCTATTCTGGCTTAAGAGACATATTTGAAAATATAAGCAGTAAAATCCTAAATACAACTTATTCAAATCAGTCAATAGCCTCTTCTTCTGTAAATGTAACTACAAATCTCTCTCCAGAATCTTATATAGAAGTAGAGTATGCATTTACTCCAATTCCTTTCGGAAATATAATAACTGCAGAAACCCCTATTAGCAATAATCTTATAACAAATTTTACATTAAATCTTCCTGATGCAGAAAGTTATCTTGAAGCAAATGCCATCTCTTATTCAGGAGATTTATGGACAAACAGACTTGATTTTACTAATGCAACCGGCACTTCTTGGAATATCTTTAATCTATCTAAGTTTGGAAGCATTTACGTAAAGCTTGGCGACCCATATATAATAAACATTCCTAATAGCTCTCTGGCAAAAGGAAATAACACAATAACAATTATGACTGCAAGTGCACCAAGCCAGCCAGGAACAGCCTCTTTATATGACAAAGCAATATTTACTTTAAAGAAAAAGCCAATTTCCTACTCTCCAATAATGGCTCTAGCAAAAGGTTGCAGATGGAATATGACTTTTTTTGATGGGGAGCAAATACTTATGGATGTTTATCTTCAGGGCTTCTCTTATAACAGCGAGGACTGCCGATATGGCACAACATCAATATTTGACAATGCAGATGCTGTTCAGTATGCTACAAATGAGTTATTAAAACAGATTGATTTTGATTCAGATGGAAAATTAGATGTAAAATTCGACCAGAGCGAGTTAAAAGTCGATCCATCTGTTATCTCTGGAATTCCCTGGACATGGTGGACTGAAGTAAGGGCAGAAACATGGAGATAATATGAACATAAAAAAGCCTGGATAAAAAGTAGAAAATGAGAATTAGCAAAAAATCACAAGTATTCACTTTAATAGCAATAGCTATGATGACATTTATTTTTATAAGTTATAGTGTTTATTCTAATTACAATGATAGAGCTTCTGTAAGTGATAGAGTAAAGACTATGAGCTCTTTTCTTTCTTCTATGGAAAGGGATTTGCAGAGACAGATGTATGCCTCTGGATTTCGAGCTATTTTTCTTGCAGAGAACTACATCATAAATAACTCAGGAAGAACAATTGTAGATTCAGGATACAGCAATATTTCTGATTTCTTTGAAGAGAAATTCTTTGACAATAATCCTCTCTGCGACCCTCCTCTTATTGTTACAAATTGTATAAATATAACTGATGCTATGTATCGTGCAAGATACATTGATATTAACAAAAGCATAAATGAAAAGGCAAAGCTGATGAACATAAATGTTCTGCTGTCCAATCCTTCTATTTATATATATCAGGAAGATCCCTGGAATGTTCTTGTTCAGTTTGAATTTAATCTTAATTTAGATGACAGCTCTGGATTAGCTTCCTGGAATACAAGAGAGAAGATAAGAGAGAATATCAGTATCGAGGTTTTTGATGACCCTCTTTATGTTATTGAGACAAGCTTATATGGAAAGAAGATTAAGAAGAATAATATTAATCTTTCTTCTGCAGATCTAAGCAAGCTAAGAGATTTTATAACAGCTGGGAATTATATTGCTCATAATGATGCTCCAAGCTTCTTAAATAGATTAGAGGGCTTGCCAGATGCAAGTCCTTTTGGAATTGAAAGTCTAGTTGACCAGAGAAATCTCACAGTTAATTTGAGAGGAAGAGCAAGAGCAGCCATGGATTATAACTATTTTGCCTCAACAGCTTATCAACCAAGCAGCTGTGTTGTCACCTCTTTATTCAGCTGGTTTAGGCTTGACGACTCTCATCTGTCTGTGTATAATGTTAGTGCATCAGACTGTATTCTAGTTATTCCCTCGCCCTAACGATAGGTTTAAATATCTAGCTTTATATTTATAATAAATACTCGAGAGAGTAAACAAAAAGGAGGTAAAAACATGAAAAAAGGACAAGCAGCTATGGAGTTTTTGATGACTTACGGCTGGGCAATCCTGGCAGCTATTATTGCAATTGCAGTTCTGGCATACTTCGGAGTTTTCTCTCCGAGCAGATATGTGCCTGAAACCTGTATAATGAATGCTCCCTGGGGTTGTGGCGAAGAGTCAAAAGTTGTAGCAGGAACAAGCAACGATACAGTCACTTTAAAGCTGACTAATGGTGGAGGCGATGCTTATACTATTAATGCCATAAATATAACTGGTTGTAGAATGGCGAGTGATGCACCATCAGGAAACAATTATACTGTTGGAGAATCAAAAAACATTGCTGTAACATGCCTAGTAGATGCTGGATCAGCTGGTGACAGATTTAGAGGTGATATAACAATTGCCTATCAGAAGACATCAGGCGGATCATCTTATGACTTAGTGTCATCAGGAAACATAGTGAGAAAAATCAGATAAAACTTTATTTTTATTTTTTATTTTTTATTTTAGCAGAAAGAAGAGGCCGCGATTTATTTTTTATTTGCCAGAAGCAAATATAAAAGATAGAAATCGATATTTCTATATTTTTTTAAGAGTATAGAAGGATTTAAATATTAGTTATACCTTTAATTCGGATGATAAAAGCTAGTCAATTATCCGTGAATTTGACTAGTTTAACTTCTACAACAACTACTGCATAAGCAGCTAGTATTCTACTGCTCAAAATGATTCTATTAATAAATAAATTAAATTTGAATGGCTTTTGTTTAGAAGGATTTTTAAACAAACTTTATCTAATACAAATATGAAACTATTATCTTTACACTGCGACTATATTAAATATGAAGCAGGAAAAAAAGCTCTCAAGACAGCTGAATTAGAAAAAGGACAGGAGGGCAAGCATGAGATAAAAGAGCCTCTTGTAATATTAACAGCAGTAGAAAAAGGAGATAATTCCTCTTCTGTTTTAGAATATGTAAAGAATATAAAAGATATTGCCTCTCAAGTCAAGGCAAAGAAGATAGTCATTTATCCTTATGCACATCTATCTTCACAATTAGCTAGTCCTGATATAGCTGTTTCTTTATTAAGAGAAGCTGAATCACTATTAAAAAAAGAATTTGAAGTAACAAGAGCTCCTTTTGGCTTTTATAAAGAATTTGAGCTTAAATGCAAGGGACACCCTCTAGCAGAGCTAAGCAGAGAGATTGGCTCTGGTTTGAATATAAATATAATAAAAGACAAAGCAGGAAGCAAGGAGCTAGTAGTAGAGGAAAAATATGATGCTAAACAATTGCTTAATCAGATAGCAAGGACAAAGCTTGATACAAGCAAGCTAAAAGACAATGATCACAGGATTCTAGGAATGAAGATGGACTTGTTCTCCTTTCATGATACAGCTCCTGGAATGTGCTTCTGGCATAATAATGGCTGGATTCTATTTAATGAACTTGTAAATTTTTGGAGAGATGAACACAGAAAAGCAGGATATCAGGAAATCTCAACTCCTCAAATTCTAGATAAAAAACTCTGGCAAATCTCAGGCCACTGGGAGAAATACAAGGAGAATATCTTCTTATCTAAGTATGAAGGAAGAGATTTTGCAGTAAAGCCAATGAACTGCCCGGGCGGAATGCTTGTTTACAAAGCCTCGCCAAAATCATATAAAGAGCTTCCCTTAAGAGTTGCAGAGCTAGGAGTTGTACATAGACAGGAGTTATCAGGAGTTCTTGCTGGAAGCTCTTTATATGATTTTGGCGAGGCTTTGTAAACAA
>Ga0233420_10000787_pt1:0-7500 | contig 12768 bp, 7 predicted proteins | sample Watercolumn_Mata_4_FD_183009 | JGI IMG/M metagenome (GOLD analysis project Ga0233420, IMG submission 183009) | Freshwater microbial communities from Lake Matano, South Sulawesi, Indonesia - Watercolumn_Matano_2014_102_MG | ecosystem: Environmental > Aquatic > Freshwater > Lake | place...
TCCCACTTGCCGCTGCCGTAGCTGCTTTTCCAGCCGAGACACTGCTCCTCGATGGGGGCGGCTTCCGGCTCCGGCCCCACCATCTTGGGATCGCCGGCTCCGTGGCACTTTCCGAAGGTGTGCCCGCCGGCAACAAGAGCCACGGTCTCCTCGTCGTTCATCGCCATGCGCGCGAACGTTTCGCGGATGTCCCTGCCCGCCAGCACAGGATCAGGATTGCCGTCCGGACCTTCGGGATTGACATAGATCAGCCCCATCTGCACGGCAGCCAGCGGGTTTTCGAGGTCTCGCTCGCCGCTGTAGCGTTTGTTGCCGAGCCACTCGACCTCCCTGCCCCAGTAAATATCCTCCTCCGGTTCCCAGATGTCCTCGCGTCCGCCGCCGAAGCCGAAAGTCCTGAATCCCATCGACTCCAGTGCGCAGTTGCCCGCAAGAATCATGAGGTCGGCCCACGAGAGCTTCTTTCCGTACTTCTGCTTGATCGGCCAGAGCAGCCGGCGCGCCTTGTCGAGGTTCGCATTGTCGGGCCAGCTGTTGAGCGGCGCGAAGCGCTGGTTGCCCGTGCCGCCGCCGCCGCGCCCGTCGCTGGTGCGGTAGGTGCCTGCGCTGTGCCACGCCATGCGGATGAAAAGGCCGCCGTAGTGCCCGTAATCGGCAGGCCACCACTCCTGCGAATCGGTCATCAGCGCATGGAGATCTTTTTTGACGGCTGCCAGATTGAGCGTTTTGAACGCTTCGGCGTAGTTGAACCCTTCATCAAGCGGATTGCTCAGCGACGAATGCTGATGCAGCATGTCGAGATTCAGCTGGTTCGGCCACCAGTCGCGGTTCGACATGCCTCCGCGGGTGCCCGGATTGCCGGCTGTTCTGCCCGTTACCGGGCACTTGCCCTCTTCACTCATGAGCGTTCCTCCTTTTGTGATGGAAACGTGCCTGCTGTACAGTTATCACGTCCCGGTTGATTGTTTTGTTCTAGTATAATAATCGGATCGATTACTGATAATAGAATAAAAAAAATATCAGACTCTATCAAGAATTATTCCTGTTTTGATTCCGGCATGTGCTGCAGGTTCCGAAAAAATCGATGCGATGCCCCTCGACGGTAAAATCGGCCTCCTTGCTGATGACGAGGTCGATTTCAGGAAAAAGCCGACCCTCGAAATCGATGATGGTTCCGCATTCGTGGCAGATGAGATGGTAATGGAGGGAGGTTTTGGCTTCGAAGCGGTCGAAGGTGCTGCCGGAGTCTATTTTTTTGACGAGCCCCTGTTCGATGAGGAAGGCAAGGTTACGGTAGACGGTGCCGAGGCTGAGGTTCGGGAATTCGGGTTTCAGCTCGTCATACAGCCAACTGGCGGTCGGGTGCGACGTCGTTGAGCGCAGAACCTCAAGCAGCCGTTCGCGCTGGCGGCTGTAACGGACGGTTTTGTGTGAAGCATATTTCTGCATGCGGTTATTCCGGTTTCGGTATGACCTGAATGTACGATTTCTTCGGTAATGCCCGAAAATGAGATGAGAACGCGTCAGGGACGCTTTTATCGGGAGCGTCAAAACATGTATATTATAAATACGAAGTTATTGCCATAATGCAGACAATCGTGCCATGGATCCCCTGCAGGTCATCATCTGGATTTGCGTTGCGGTTTTTGCCCTCACGGCGCTGCTTTCCCTCCTCAACCTTACCGGAATCTACAAACTACCCGATCCGAAGCATGGCGAGATGCTCTTCAAGGTTCTGATCGTTGAAATTGCCGTCATTGCTGTTGCGGCATTTGGCAACGTCATGAAAAACAGCACGAAAATCAGTGAAAGCAAACCCATAACAGGCCAGGTTTTTTCAGGCGAAAAAGCCATTGCCACAGGGGATTCCGGCGTTACCTTCACTCCCGGGATCATAGCGGACGAGAAAACCGTCGCTGCCATCAATAAACTTGCCCCGGAAACACCGACAACCTACAGCGGCAGCAACTTCATCAACAGGGAGGCGGGCTTTCTCTTGACGGTCGAGCATCCCGAACTCTGGCAGGTCACCTACAATCCGGCGGGCATGACCAACAGTGCAATAGCAGTCAATACCTTTACCAGCCAGGATGGAGCGTACCTGACGGTCGGCATCGAGAATGTCGCTCCGGGAACGACCATCGAGCAGTATGTGAGTGACAAAAACCAGTATATGCCGGTCAAACCCCAGGTATGGTATGATTTACCTTCAAATACCGCATTTCTTGTTCTGACGAACCCGTCGAACATGGGTGAGTCTTACATGAAACTTGTCCTTAACACCCGCAATTCCAGGCTGTATTATGCAATTGCAAACTACAACAGGAATTTTTCGCCGCCTGCAACCCTGGCCATGCTCTCGTCGATGGTCGGTTCATTTACCGTCATTGCCGAATAGGGCTTTTCTTGCCGGAGCCGGTTTTGTGGACATCCAGCACCAGTTTTCATGTCGTATTTCAAGAACATCTGCCTCATCGAGGCCCCCCCGGCAATCTTCACGCCGTTTCCCCGCTACATCAGCGACTGCATCGGTATCTGCTATCTGGCTGCTGCGGTGGAGGATATAACCGAGAGTCTCTCTATTCCTGAAAACTACTATGACGAAGGTCTGTACGACTGTTTCCGCTCGCTCCTGAAAAAACGTCCGGTCGATCTGGTGGCGATCTCGTCGATGACCGGCTGTTTCAACAATGCGCTGAAGCTTGCGGGGATTGCAAAGGAGGCCGGCGTTGCCGTCGTGATGGGAGGATTTCATCCTACGGCGCTTCCCGATGAGGTGCTCTGCCATGCTACGGTGGACGCGGTGGTCATCGGCGAGGGGGAGGCGACTTTCAGGGAGCTCGTGCTGAAAGGAATTGCCGGAGATGTGGCCGGGCTGGCCTACCGGGAAAACGGTGGTGTTCACTATACCGGTACACGGCCGGTCATCGGCGATGTCAATTCCATCGCCTTTCCGCTCCGCAGCCTCCGTCCGAAGCGTTACGGAGAGAGCGGGCTCGACTACTCCATCGAAACCATTTTCACTTCCCGGGGATGCCCATGGTCCTGCTCGTTCTGCGCCAACGACACCATGCACAAGGGGTGGCGCGGCAGGAGTCCGGAAAATGTGGTGGAGGAGATCGCCCTGTTGCACGATCCGAAGAAGAAAAAGCTGCTCAAGGTCTGGGATGCGAATTTCCTGACCAACATCAGGCGTGCGGAAACAATCTGCGACATGATGATCGAACGCGGTCTCACCAATTTCCGTATCGTGACCGAGACCCGTGCAAAGGATCTTATCCGTGCCGAGCGCATCCTCGACAAGCTGCGGAAGGTCGGTCTGAACAAGGTGGGTCTCGGCATCGAGAGCCCGAATGCCCGGACGCTCGAGCTGATGAACAAGAGGAATGTGCTCGACGACGTGACGCGAGCCATTTCGCTGCTGCGGGAGAAAAACATCGGCTCTGAGGGCTATTTCATTGTCGGTCATTATTCGGAAGGGGTGGAGGATACCGTTGCCTATCCGGATTTTGCCAGTGAACTCGGGCTGCGGCAGGCACTTTTCATGGCGATGACGCCCTATCCGGGAACGAAAATATTTGAAGAGTACCGGTCGGAAGGGAGAATCACCTCGCTTGACTGGGACCTGTACAACAATTTCTGTCCGGTTGTGACGACGAGGACCATGGATACGATGACGCTGGTGCAGATGATGGCATACTGCAACATTGCGTTCTGCAACTATCGTTCACTCCTGAAACGCAAGAGCGCAGGAGCTGTCGTGGTGTCTCTGCTGAAAGACCTGTTCCAGCTCTGTTTTCTCATGAGGGTGAACAAAACGCTCCGGGAGAGCGTGATCACCGAGACAATCTCTGCGGCTCTGATGCGGTACGCCGCCAGGAGTCCCGTGTTCACCGCCGGGACAAAAGCATCGGACAGGGTGTTGCGCTCCCCGATCGTGGTTGCGGTTGAGCGGACTTCCCGGGAACGGGTCATCTTCAGGATTGAGCAACAAGACAAGCAGCGAACGCTTTCGATCAGCCTGTGCGATCCGTGCGAAATCAAGCCGGATGCTGTTATCAGGCTCGATGAGCTGGTTGCTGCTTCGGGTGTCCTCTCCATGGACAAGCTGATGCGGCTGCTCTACCGTAACGAACTGATCCGGAACAATCCCGGCAAGATGACCGGGCAACTGTTTTCGGTTGTGCGCGATCCGGTGTTCTGGCGCGTGCTCAGCCGGTTTGCTGGACTGTATGCCGGTTCGTTCAGAAAGGCCGGAGGTGCCGGGGGATGATCGAAGCGATTTTGTGGGATAACGACGGGTTGCTGGTGGACAGCGAGGCGCTGTTTTTCGATCTCACCAGAAAGGCCTTTGCCGATGCGGGGTATCAACTCGACAGCCGGTACTGGGGGATCGAATATCTCGGTAATGCCCGTCACAGCAGTGAAATCGCCCTTGAACTCGGCATGTCGCCGGAACTCGCAAGACGCGTTATCGGCGAAAGGAACGAGGCGTTTCTGAAATCACTCGAGCAACCCGTTCCCTTGCTGCCGGATGTCAGTGAAACCATCGGGGCGCTTGCCGGAAACATCAGGCTTGCGCTGGTAACCGGAAGCCCCCGCGACAAGGTTGAGCTGATGCATCGCGATAACGGCCTGCTCGGGCATTTCGAGGTGATCATCACCGAAGACGACATCCGCCAGCCGAAGCCCCATCCCGAACCGTACATGAAAGCGATCGAACGGCTTGGACTCGATCCGGACCGGTGTCTTGCGGTCGAGGATTCCCGGCGAGGCCTGGCTTCTGCGCACGCAGCAGGTATCGCGTGCATCGTGGTGCCGAATGCGCTGACCAGCGTCCAGCAGTTCGATCTCGCCTATGCCGTCGAAGCCCGGGTTTCAGGCGTGCTCAAACATGTCGGAGCACTTTCGGGATCGGCAGGCTGAAAACCGTAACGGAACACATCCATGCAGAAAACAGCACTGTCCGGCGATCTGGTGCTCGCCATCGACCAGGGGACGACTGGTACCACCTGCGTGCTCTATGACCGTGCCGGGCGCATTCATGCCAGGGCATACCGTGAGCTGACCCAGCACTATCCGGCCGAAGGGTGGGTTGAGCACGATCCTGAAGCGATATGGCTGAGTGTGATTGCCTGCATCGGCGAACTGGGCAGAGGATCGCTCCAGCCGGTTACCGCCGTGGGCATCACCAACCAGCGAGAGACCACCATCGTCTGGGACAAAGGCACCGGGGTGCCGGTGCATCGTGCCATTGTCTGGCAATGCCGAAGGACAAGCGAGTTGTGCAGGAGATTCCTTCCTTACCGCAAGGCCATTACGGAAAAGACCGGTCTGCCGCTCGATGCCTATTTCAGCGCCACGAAAATTCTCTGGCTTCTCGAACGCTATCCGGATATCGATTCCTCGAACCTGCTGTTCGGTACGGTTGACAGCTGGCTGCTCTGGAAGCTCACGGGCGGAGCGGTGCATGCCACGGATTATACCAATGCATCCCGAACGCTGCTGTTCAACATTCATGACCGGCAGTGGGATGCCGAGTTGCTGGACCTGTTCGGCGTGCCGTCCGCAATGCTGCCCGAGGTGCGTCCCTCATCGGGCGATTTCGGGACGATCAGCGCAATCGCCGAACTGCAGGGAGTTTCCGTGACAGCACTTGCCGGAGACCAGCAGGCGGCGCTGTTCGGCCAATGCTGTTTCGAGTCCGGATCGATGAAAAACACGTATGGCACCGGTTGTTTTCTGGTCATGAATACCGGGGAAGCCTGTATCCGATCAGAGAACGGGCTGATCACCACGCTGGCCATCGATGGCGACGGACGCTCGTGTTATGCCCTCGAGGGGTCGGTTTTCATTGGCGGGGCGGTCGTGCAGTGGCTCCGTGATGAACTGCAGTTGCTCGGTCATGCTTCCGAATCGGCGGCAATGGCGCGGGCAGTCCCGTCGAACGGCGGCGTGTACGTTGTTCCGGCTTTTGCCGGCCTGGGAGCGCCCCACTGGAGGATGGAGGCAAGGGGGGCGATAACCGGCCTGACAAGAGGATCGGGCAGGAACCACATCGTGCGGGCAGCACTCGAGTCCATCGCTTACCAGACCCATGACGTGTTCAGGGCCATGGAAGCCGATACCGGCATGTCTCCGGGGATGTTGATGGCCGACGGGGGTGCGGTGGACAATGATTTTCTCATGCAGTTCCAGGCCGACATACTGGGGATACCTGTTTTGACGCCCGTGAACAAGGAGTCCACGTCGTTCGGGATTGCTGCGCTTGCCGGGCTCAGGAGAGAGTTCTGGCGCTCGGCCGATGACATCCGCAGCCTGAACGCCACGGACCGGACCTTTATTCCCGATATGGCTGCGGATCTTCGGCAGAAGCTCCTCGACGGCTGGAACCGGGCGCTTCGGCAGGCAACGGCTTCATAAACACGATCACCGGCGTTATGGAACAACATCATGAATCGCCCCGTTCAGGGGCAAAAAGCGTCCTCTGTCCGATGTGCGGGAGGAGTTTTACTTGCGCCATGTCGCACGATTGCTGGTGCGCAGGGAAGCGTGTGCCGCAGGAGGTCAGGGATTTTCTTGCTGCCCGTTACCAGACCTGCGTCTGCAGCGATTGCCTTGACGGGTTGATAGCCAGTTCAGTCTCTGGCAGTTCTGGCTGCCAGTTGTCAGGGGAGTGAGATGCCTGTTGCCCGATATGTGCCGAAACGTCATTTCCGGAGTCATCATGAACCGCTCCTCTTTTGCCGCGAAGGGTGTGGCCGGGTTTCTTTTTCTGGCTCTGCTGCCTTTTTTTTGTTCTGCAACTGCGCTTGCGGGTGAACCGAAAAAGCTCTCCGCACTTACCGGCTTCCAGAAAGAAAACCTGCGGATTCTCGATATCGAACCCTTGAAAGCCTGTCCGGGAGATACGTTGTTGCTGAAGATAACGACCTTTGATGAACAGGCTGTTCCTCCGATGCTCATGACTGACGTTGCTGCAACGCCGGTGTGGGCCGTAAGGCCGGATTCCGGTATCGTGCTCGATTCCCGGTCAGGGAGGCTTGTTGTCGGCAGGAATGTCCGGCACGGGAGCCTCTATGAGCTTTCGGCGACGCTCGGCAAGTACAGGGTTTACCCGAACAGACTGTATGTCTATACGAAAGCAGGCAATCCGTTTGTCGGAACATGGACAGACATGAAGGAAGAGGTTCTTGAGTTCATTCTCTCGGTTGACGGGAGGTTTTCCGTTACCTTCCAGCCGTTCGAAGCATACAGGGACTTCTGGGGGGAATACCGGTATGATCCTGAAAAAAGGCATATCGTCCTGACGGTAACGGGGGGCAATTCCATTCCGCTTGACCGTGACCTTGAGGGGGGCTTCTTTTTTGATGCTGAAGGCCTCCTGCATCTGGAGAACATTTTTTTCGGCACACACCATGGCCGGGTGCAGAAAAGGAGCGGGTACATCTTCAGGAAATCCTGATGCTTTTCCCGCACGGCATGCTTGCGATGCAGCTT
>Ga0233420_10000788_pt1 | contig 12754 bp, 10 predicted proteins | sample Watercolumn_Mata_4_FD_183009 | JGI IMG/M metagenome (GOLD analysis project Ga0233420, IMG submission 183009) | Freshwater microbial communities from Lake Matano, South Sulawesi, Indonesia - Watercolumn_Matano_2014_102_MG | ecosystem: Environmental > Aquatic > Freshwater > Lake | place...
AAATTTTCGTATTCAAATTTACACGTATCAATTTCTGTATTCAAGTAAATTTAGGCTCTTTAGCAGAAATACTTTACTTTAATTGAACTGCAATTGATTACATTTTTTTACACAATATTTTTAATGTCGTCCCTATCGGGACTTCAAGGCATTATATATCTTGTTATCCAAAAATATCTTGTCCCTATCAGGACTTCAAATAATTTAGCTATGGATAATATGAAATAAGCGCCGTTAGGAGCGAAATGTTTGTAACATTACAACAAACCCTAACGATAAAAAATCCCTTTGGGGATGAAATAATGTTAGAAACATTTACAGACGAATAATTTGTAGTCCATTTCGGCACGAAAAAGTCTTTGATAATTCTTTGTCCGATAATTCTAACCCAGTTCGTAACCTGCTTTGGTTTATTTTCTAATTGTGGTAAATTTGTCGTTGGAAACTACATATTACAAGGCGTTTGTGATAATTATACGTTATATATTGAAAAACCATTTAATTCCCTTTTTATTTTCATTAATTATTCTTCTATTCATTTTTATACTTCAGTACCTTGTAAAAATGTCTGACAGGCTAATTGGAAAAGGATTAAGCGGCTGGGTAATAATTCAATTAATTATTTACAGTCTTGCGTGGATTGTTGCACTTGTAGTTCCAATGGCGGTATTAATAGCAACATTAATGGCTTTCGGGTCAATGTCGCAAAATAATGAAGTAGCCATTTTGAAAGCCACCGGGGTTAGTTTATATAAAATGATAATTCCCCCGCTCGCAGCAAGCTTAATTGTTGGTTTATTTCTTGTTTATTTTAACAATAACATTTACCCGGATGCAAACCATGCGGCAAGATTACTTTTAGAAGACATTTCACAAAAGAAACCAACACTTTCTTTAGTGCCTGGAGTATTTTCTCAAGAGGTTCCAAATTACTCCATTCTTGCCCGCGAAGTTGATGCTGCAAATAATCAGTTAAAGCAAATAACAATTTATGATTATTCTAACCAGCCAAAAATTAATATAGTTACAGCTTCTTATGGTGAAATTTATTTTTCAAAAAATCAAAAGAAGCTGGTAATGGATTTGAAGAATGGTGAAATTCATGAATCGGATAACACTAATACAAGTGCATATAGAAAATTGAGATTTGTCCGGCATAAAATAGCTATGCCTGCCGATCAGTTTACATTTGAACAGCGAGGGCCGGGCGGACCAAGGTATGAAAGAGAGTTGGGAGCTTCTGCACTCCAAAAATTAGTTGATAGTTTGGAAATGGTTCGTGCCGGATATTTAAAGGAATTTGATTCGAGAATAATAGCATTAACAATAATTAAAGATCCTGTAACAATTGCAAATCAAACGGAATGGGGTAAGTATGTTTATTTAAAAACCCAGCAAAAAATCCGTAATGACGAAAACCAAATCAATGATGTTGTATTGCGGCTTGATTATAATGGAAAACAAATTGACCAATACTGGGTAGAGATTCATAAAAAATATGCTTTACCGTTTGCGTGTATAGTTTTTGTTTTGATTGGTGCACCGCTTGGAACAATGATGAAGCGCGGCGGTTTTGGAATGGCTGCAGGCATGAGTTTAATTTTCTTTCTCGTCTATTGGGCTTTTTTAATTGGCGGAGAAAAATTTGCAGACCGCGGATTGCTTTCACCATTCCTTGGAATTTGGAGTGCCAATATTTGCCTTGGCATACTTGGAATTTACTTATTAATAAAAAGTGCCCGCGAAAAAGTTACTATCAATTTTGATTTTATAAATAGATTTATTCCTCAATCATGGAGAGCTGTGCAAGATGCAACTGAAAATACTTGATAGATATCTTGTTAAGCAGTTTCTTCAATCCATTTTTTTTAGTCTACTTGCATTCACGCTTATTTTTGTTGTTATAGATATGATGGAAAACCTTGATGACTTTCTTGATCAAAATGTACCTACCGGACTCATCATTCAGTATTACCTTGTCTTCACACCGGAAATGATTAGACTAATGACACCGGTTGCAGTATTACTTGCAAGTTTGTTTACTGCCGGAAAAATGTCGAACCTAAATGAACTGACAGCAATTAAAGCAAGCGGAACAAGTTTGTATAGATTTATGCAGCCGTTTTTCATTACCGCATTTATAATAAGCGTATTTTCAATTTACTTTGGCGGTTATTTAGTACCTCTTGCAAACAAGCATAAAGTTTTTATTGAACAGAATTACATGAAAAAAGGATTAGTCTATTTGGGGAATAATATATTTTTTCAGGATACAGAAAAGAGAATTGTTACAATGAATTATTATGATTTAAGTGCTGATCAAGCGACACAAGTAAGCATCCAGGATTTTGATGCTAAGGATAAAACAAAATTAGTTTGCAGATACGATGCATTTAGAATGAAATATGATTCAACAAAACATAGCTGGTCTGCATATGATGTTATTCAAAGAACATTAACAGATTCTAACGAAGTAATTGAAAAATTCTTAGTGAAAGAATTCAAAGATCTCAACTTCAAACCGGAAGATGTAATTAAAAAACAACGCAAACCTGAAGAGATGACTTTAACAGAGTTGAAAAATTTTGCAGATGAACAAAACCGAACCGGAAATGATCCAACTTCAATTTCAATTGAGTATCAATCGCGCATTGCGTTTTCTTTTGCCAGTATAATAGTAGTGCTGTTTGGACTGCCAATCTCAGCCAACAGAAGAAGAGGAGGACTTGCAATTCAATTTGGAATTAATTTGTTGATAACTTTTGTTTATCTCGTTTTTATGAAAGTCAGCCAGGCATTTGGAAAAAGCGGGCAGTTGAACCCATTTGCTACAGCATGGATTGCAAATTTCATCTTTCTAATCGCAGCTTTATATAATATCAAGCAAGCACAAAAATAAATTTATTTTGTTTGCATCTCGAAAATCCCATCCCAATTTTTATCCGGAGGATTGTCCAAATAAAAAGAGCATCTCTGCTGGTAAACTTTTGAAGGATAATCGTTTAATTTTTCAAAAGATCTTTTAAAATAATCCAACGCTGCTTCAAAACTTTTTTGGCGGTATAACTCCAATCCTTGTTGGTAAAGATGCATTTCTTCAATAGCCTTTTCAGCTTTAACATTACCAGCTTCACTTATCAATTCAAATACTTTTGTTGGATAATTTTTTCCTTTAACTCGAATTAAATCCAGTTCGCGAACCAATATTTTATCTTTACATTGTTCGTATGTTGAATCACTTATCATAATATTGGTTCCATATTCTTTATTTGCACCTTCAAGCCGGGATGCCAGATTTACATCGTCGCCAAGAACTGTATAATCGAATCTTTTTTGACCGCCAATATTTCCAACAATAACATTACCTGAATTAATTCCAATTCTAATTCTAATAGGAAGCTCTCCGGAAGCCGACCATTTACTTCTAAGTTCAATTAATTTTTCCTGCATTTGCAAAGCACTTAAACAAGCTTTGAAAGCATGATTTTCTAATTCAACAGGCGCACCCCAAAATGCCATTACTGCATCACCTAAATATTTATCGAGTGTACCTTCATTATCAATTATTATTTCGGACATTTCATTTAAATACTCATTAATTAGTACAACAAGTTCTTCGGGCTGTTTCTTTTCGGCAAAAGTTGTAAATCCGGCAATATCGCTGAACAGGACAGTCAGATTTTTTCTCTCTCCTCCTAAACGAAGTTTTTCCGGATTGTTTATTAAATCATTTACAACATTTGAACTTACATATTGTCCAAAAATTCCTCTTATAAAATTTTTCTGATTAAGTTCGTTTAAATAGTGATAAGCAGTACTGCTGAAGTAACCAATAATAATTGCTAATGCCGGACTAACAATTGCAATAACATAATTTTTATAGCTAAATAAGATAGAGCTCAGTTCATACAAGGCAATCAAAGAAACAATGACAATAATTATGTTTATCAATTCTCCAAAATAACTTATACGAAGTTTGATCTTTCGAACATGCGATGTAATATAAAAAGCAATTGCAGTTAGGATGAATATAAAAAATATTTCCGATGCTTTCGATTGCGCAATGAGAAAATTATTGCTAATTATATTTTGAACAGCATTCGCATGAAATTCAACACCGTAAATTTGATTATCGCCTTTGTATTTTCCTTCCGAAAATGAGCAGGCGATTAAATCACGGTCTTCGGGCATAGTAGAACCAATGATCACAATTTTATCTTTGAACAATTTTCTATAAACCGGATCATCCATCATTGTATTCCAGCCATTGAGATCTTCACCAATTTCAATTTCTGTTTTAGTTTTAAATGACCGGTCATCAATTACATCTATTAATTTGATGTGCCTGAATGTTCTATTGGGGCCGTAAAAATTTATTAACATACTTGTTTGATCGAACTTCGGAATTACCTTTTTACCAAGTTGAAAATAATTTCCTCCAACAATAGCTGTATCAGTTCCTTTCAATCCATAATATTTGTTCAATAAAGCAAATCCAAAACCCGGAATTTTCTTTTTTGTAATTTCAGTATAACGAAAAGGCATATACCTTCTGTAAACATTATCATAATCCGGAGGAGGCTCAACAGTTCCAAGTGAGCTGTCAACATCATAAAAAATATTTCCGTAATTATATTTTATCTTTTCATACTTGCTGTTTGTAAAATAATTAATGTCATAGTTTTTTTTATTTTCCTTCTGATTTTCAAAACTAAAATCAATTTTTCCGGCAAGTACAACTTTGCCCGATTTCTTTATAGCTTCACTAAGTAACTCATCATTCGTTTGCGAGTATCGATCCGGTTCAGACATTTCAATATCGAGCCCAATAGCTTTGACTCCTGCTTTGGTTAGATTCTCAATTGCTCTTGCATAGATAAATCTTGGGAATGGTGATTTATTATATGGCGGTGGAATTTGCTCGAACAAATCTTGAGTCATTTCAACAATAACAACAGCGGAGGAATCTGCAATTTCAATCTTTCCCCTTTTGGTAAACCGTTGGTCTATTAATTTAAGTTCGAGTTCTTTTAACGGCGGAAATGTAAACAGAAACTCTTGAGTAAGAAGAACAGTTAGCAGCGAAGTTGTAACTACTACAAAAATTTTCTTTAATGATTCTTTTTTATCATTCCGATTCATCAATAACTTTTATTAAAAAGTTAATATTGTTGTTACACCGATTATAGAATTTGTTGAAGCATCCGGAACTCTAAATAATCTCATCTGAAAAAGTAAATTTAAGTTTGCCAACACATTGTAGTCGGCAGATAGCTCAAACGTTTGTCTTTTAAAGTCTCCAAAGCTCGGACTAAATACGGCGGTTAATTGAAGTTTATTTTCAAGCAGTTTATATTTTCCACCGAGTGTTAAAGTTGTATAACTATTTTGTTTACCCAACAATTCACTATTATTAAAAACAATTCCGAACAAGCTTGATAAGCGGCTTGACCAATAACTTGTTACACTGAATGATCCATTACCGAATGAAGCATCCATATTGTAAAATCCGTTATCATCTTTTGATGATGTGGAAAATGAAAGTGATGCAGTGTGTTTTATGTAAGCTGTAAATTCATAAGCAGCTTGCAGCATAAACCTGTTTGTAACATCATTTACAACATACATTTTGCGAGCGGCATCGGTTAAACTTAATCCGTTTTTGTTTTCGTTAATTGTATAACCGATTGTGATATTAGGAAAATTTGCTCTCGGGAATATTGAGATAGATGCATTAATGGTTCTAAATATTGTTGTTGCAACTTTTGTTTTTTGAAGATTGTCTTTCAGTTCTTCGTATGCAAACGAAATAAATAATTTATTATCAATCATACGAATGCGGTCTGAAATATTAATCCCTTTTACATCGGTTCTAATAAAAGATTGACCAAACGATTGAAAATCATTTCCGCGGTAAATGTAAGATGCTTTAAAATTATTATTAAAATAATTCAACGATAATGCGGCTTCGGATGCAAGTGATGCATTTTCCTTCGGGTTCCAAGGACTTAAGTATTGATTTACAGTTATAAAATTTCCAAGAATATCCCGCACTTTTTTAACCATATCGGCATCAATATTTAAATTGTTCGTGCTTCCAAAAACATCATCAATTTGCTTATCAGTAAGATTACCCGAAGTTATATCATTGTTAATCAAGCTTACCGCCGCTTGTGCAGTGAACATAATATTTTGATTATCAAGCGAAATCATTAAGTCGGAACCAAGAACTAAATTTTCTTGCGGGCGGGCGCCAAAATCTATTGATGTTATTTCATCTTTTGAATGCAAGTAATTAAATCCCAACTGAAAATTTTCTCCGGTTCCAAATGACGGTCTTACAGCTAACACTTGTCTTTTAAATGTGCCAAGTTCAACTCTTGCAAAAGGAGTTCCATACTTTAGTGCATTTACCGGAATAACATCACTATCAAGTGTTACTTTATCGGTTGCCGAAATTTTTTCAAGAAGTTTACCTTCAATTGCCCGGTCTGTTTCTCCAAATGCAACTTGAAGATTTATTTTGCCTAAATTTACTACACCATTAAAACCACGAACTCTTTTACTATTCATTATTAAATTCGGAAATTTTGGAAAAGCATCGCCGGCTTGTAACTCAAGCCAATCTCCATTTCTTATAGAAAGACTATATCTATTATATGGTTGTTGCTCGCTAACTTCTTCGGAAGTGATATATGCGTTGCCGTTAAACAGCCAGCTTCCGCTTTCAGCATTTAGATCTGCAGAAAAATTATTATACCAGGTAGCCTGCGATTTAAACTGCTCATTTCTTGATTCACCTTTTAAGGAGCCATTAAAATTCCATACCATTCCAATAGGTATTGCCTGACCTATAAGAACTCTAAAATTTCTTGTGATTGAATGATATAATTTTCCTTCACTATCATAAACATCTATACGTAATAAACCTGGCCCGGCTTTTAATTGATTAGAAAAATTATCTCCGCTTAAGATCATAATATCACCGCTGTATACTCCAAGGGATGAATAGTCTTCATCATTAATAAAGATTTTTGTTTTTAACGGATCAACAAAATCCGGTGATTTAATAAATGAAATTGCAATTACCAATTCATGCTGAAGCAGAATTTCACCGACAGTAGGACTTAGCACAATTATTTCTTTATCTTTTTCGGAAAATGATGCTACAGCAATTTGTAATGGCGGAACACCATCTTGAATACCGACAGGATATGTTTGTTGTGAACCGTCCTTCATAGATATTAAAAGAAAATACTCAATCAATGGCGGATTAACTGCTTCAGCAGGCAGTGTAACAGATGCAGTTGTTCCTTTAATTAACATTTCAGTTTTTCTAAATTCTGTCTGACCGAACAATCTAAATGCAATGTTTATGGAAGAAACATTTTCGGATGAGAATAAATTAGCAGATATAGTAAGGGGCATTTGCTCTTTTGCATCGCCAACCTGTACGGATGAAATGATGTTGCTGATTTGTCCGGAAACTTTTTCTGTATTAGCAATTAGCAGGAGACAAAAGATCAAAACAGATTTAAGCATGTTTATTTTTTTCATAGTTCATTCCAAAATTTTTAAGGAACCCATTAATTACCGGAAGTGAAATATTCAATTTCAACAATTCCACGGTTTGTTTTAATAATTACTTTTTTAGTTGAAAGATTCCTTGTTTGCTCGTTCAATCTTTTTTCTTCTTCAGTTGATGGATAAATAGTTAAGTCACCTTGTGCATCAATTCTTGCAGAGTTACCTGCTTCGACTCTTCCATTTCTTCTTGTTCCAATTCTTGTTTCGATTTCTGCAGAACCGCTTTCAAGAAAAAATAATGTGTTGTTATCATCAACATTTAAAAAACCGGCGGTTCCTCTAATTGAAGCAACAGCTGTAGGTGTGGTAAATTTAAATTCTTCATTGCCCGATTGTTTATTAACTTTAAAACCAATCATTCCTTTTGCAATGTCAGTGTTTTTATTAAGGCTTTTCCCTTCTTTCTTTCCATAAATATTTAGAATTGCATTTTCCTTTACGGTTAATAATCCGGAACCATCAGTAAATAAAATTAGAGCTAATGATTTTGCGCCTGTCTTTACTTGTTCCCCATCTTTTAGTGGTACTCCGGATTTAGCTACATCCCAGTCACTTACACCGGCTTTTTTATAGGTTACGTCTTTGACTATTTTTTTCACTAGAGCAACTTTGGTATCATCCTGAGAATAAATATTTACAAATGATATAAAACCAACGACAAAAGAAAGAATAAAAATGATTAATAATTTTTTAGTATTCATATTTATCCTCGATTTTATTTAGCAGTAAATTTTAAAGAAATAATTGAGTCGCGGTTCATAAGCAATGAATTTAAAATTCTTAGCAAGTCAGATGGATCAACACTTCGGTCAGCCTCATCTACAATTGCTTCAATTGTAACTTCGCCTCTCATAATTTTATTTATAAAATCCTGGCTAACCTGACCATTTATCAATTCAACAAGTTTCAGAAGTTCAGGAGTAATTAAAGGAGTTGTAACTTCACCTTGCCTATTCAAAACAAAAGTAACAGGCACACTTGCTATCGATGTGCCGCCGCCAGTTCCGGGGCTAATAGCTGTAACCGAAAGTACAATTCTTTGCCCGCCAATCCACTCTCGGCTAAGCAGTGAACGAAGATCAACACTTGTTACATTTCCTACATCTTTATTATCAATAATTGGATTGCCGCTTCTCAATGCCGCTTCAGCACTTGTTACTCCATCGGGAATTGTGTTTGCTAAAATTTTATAACTTGCAGCACCTTGCACCGGAGTCCAAATTGCAATTACAGAACCAACGTCATACGCTGTTCCCTCTGTTGGAGAAATTATTGATATGGTTGGTGAAGGATTTAGAAAAACAAATTCTTTGTAATCCTGACCTGCTATAGTATTGTTTCTATCGTATAAGCGCGCAGTTATTCCTAATACGCCGGTAGGTTTTCCTTTTGCGGCTAATTCCTCAACTAAAGTTTTATCCCACGACCCGGTTCCTTTGATCACTGAGCCAAGTTCATCATTAAAAATAATTCTTGATTTGAATGACTGCGTTCTAAAAGAAAATAATTGTTGAAATGTGCTGTTTAGATCTTTCTTCCATGTTGCTACAATATCCATATAAACATCTTTGTTTTCCGGAGTGATAACAATTCTGGCTATTCGCGGTTGGTTGGTAAGACCACCGGACATTATTAATCCGCCAAGGTCAAGATTGGTGAGGTCGGCTAATTCTAAAGTAATTGTATATGGCTGAGATTGAATTGTTAACGGCATTAATACAATGCAAGTAAGAAATATCATTATTCTCTTTAACATTGCTACTCCTTAATCTTTGGAATTTAAATTTGATTTCTGGAATTAAAGTAATTATTTATTTTATATTACTCAAGAAATGATTTTAATTTGAATTGAGATGTGATTAGTAAAAGTCTCAGAAGTTATTATTATTTTAAAATGGCACGCTGATAGAACTGAATTAAGCTGGTTTTCACAGATTTTTTTTTGTTAATTACTTCTGAGACACCTTCAAAATTTAATTTACTTTCTCGCTTTTATCCGATTGAATAAACCCGAACTGCGGTGTTGGCTGGGCATCAATTTTTATTTCGCCAAAGCGGGATTCAAATTTATCAATGTTATCTTTCAATGCACGCATTAACATTTTGGCGTGCTGCGGAGTTGTAATAATTCTTGAAAGCACCCTTGCTTTTGGAACACCGGGCACAACACGTGTAAAATCAATTACAAATTCTGCCGGCGAGTGTGTAATGATTGCAAGGTTTGAATATATACCTTCAGCTTCTTTTTCGCCAAGTTCAATATTAATTTGTTGAGCTGCTTGTTCATTATTTGGATTCATTTTTCCCTCAAATTGAAAACCTTGAAGGTCAATGTTTCAAGACCTTCAAGGTTCACATAATTATTCATAAAAAGTTTTTATTATTTATTTTCGTCTGCTTTCTTAAATGCAGCTTTTGATTTTTCAATCTCGCCAAGATTTGCATAAACCTGTCCGAGACTCATCCAAACACGCGCATCATTTGGTTTTATAGATAAATATCTTTCAAGTATTGGAACTGCTAGCTTAAATTTTTCTATATAAGATTTATCATTGCTTTCCTTTTTGACTGCTTCATCTCTCAGATCAATTCCCCAATTAATATACGTGGCTGCAAGATTATAACAGGCATCGATATGCTTTTCATCCATAGTTACAACTGCTTCTAATTGTAGAGAAGCTTCTTGATATTTATGAGATTTAAAAAGAATAAAACCATATAGAAATTTAAGTTCTTTATTTCCTGGTTCTTTTTCAACTAAGGATTTAAAATAAGTTTCAGCAATATCAAGTTTATTAGCAAAAAAATATGCATTTCCTAATTGTAAAGGAATTTCTAAATCCGTTGGGAATTTAATACGGCCATTTTCCAAAACTTCAATTGCTTTAGTATATAAATCCGTAGCTTGAGTACTATCAGCAGCAACTTTAGAAGATTTATATTTTTCCATTAAGTTATTGCCTTTAGACAAATAAATCTGTCCTAATCTTGAATAAATCCAAGAAGAAATTTTAGTTTTACCTGGCCCTGTTATTGCAGTAACAGCTATACACACTCCATTTCTTAGATAGAAAAATTCTTTATCATAAATCAATTGAACAGCTGTTTTCCCATCTATATAGGTAGTTTCAATTTTTTGTTTTGGGTTACCAAATTTATTTATAATGTCATTCTCAGAATTACCTACAAATACTTTCCCTTCTTTTGTTGGTTCAGCAATATCCATCTTAATTAATTTTTCGAGTACAGGAATTGCTGCTTCTGTGTTGTTCATGTTGATTAAAGCTATTGCAGTATTTTCATACCCAACAGAAGAATCCGGTTCACACTGTGTTGAAATTTTAAACATGTCAATCGCTTTATCAAAGAATTCTTTCGAATGCTTATTAGCACATTCTTCTGGTATAATAACACTCCCTAATTCTTTATTATATGCAGTAAATCCAAGAACTTTTTCATCATCTCCAAAATGCACATAAAGATTATTTTTTGAGTAAACAAACATGGTTGTTGTTTTTCCTTCAAAGTTTGAAATAACTGTATTCTCGGGTTGACCTAAACATTCTAATATTTCTTTTTTACTTCTTCCAATTAATCCAGTACCTTCATGTGTCTTAACCGCAGAATTGAAAAATGCAACGCCTTTATTAAAACTTGTTTGCCATGCATATTTTTTATAATCGTTTATCTGTCCTTCAAATTTTTTACTAATGCTCAATGATTTGTCAAAAGCATTTAACATTTCCTGGAAGTTTTGTTCATCGCCATACAAATAGCCTAATAAATACCATCCTTCATCACTCGCCGGATTTTTTTGAACTTCCTTCAATAAGGTTTCTTTTGCTTTGTCATATTGTTTTTGAGTGATATAAAGTTTGGCTCCGGTCAGCTCGGCAGATGCGCATTCAAATGCAGTAAAACCAAAGATCATACTCAAAAGACTTAAACATATAAGTACTTTTTTCATTTATTCTCCTGTTAATAATAATATTTATGAAATGATCGGATGAAAAATAACCAATTTCGGATTGCCAAGTCAAGGTGAAATTCCTTGCTTGGCAATTAATTACAAGCAAAATATCTCGTTTGTTTTTCGAAACACAAAAGAATAATTTTGATGGAAAGTAAAGTGGAGTATTCGTGACTACACAATTAAAAGTAAATAACAAGCTTTTATCAGAGGCAGTGAAGGCGGGCAAACATAAAACAATTCATGCAGCTGTTAAAAAAGCATTGGAAGAGTATATCCTAAGAAAAAAACAGTACGAAATTGTTAAACTTTTCAACAAAATCGATTACGAAAAAAATTATAACTATAAAAGACAACGCAAAGTAGCATGAAAGTTCTTGTCGATACAAGTGTTTGGTCAGAAGTATTAAGAAGAAAGAAGAATATTGATTTAACTGTAGCAAATACTTTATCGAAACTCATTAAAAACAATGAAATTATAATAATTGGTCCAATCAAACAAGAAATTTTATCTGGGATTAAAGACACTAAACAATTTGAAAATCTAAAAACTATTTTGAGAGCTTTCAGAGGTTATTCTATAAAAGAAATTGAATATGAAAAGGCTGTAGAAATTTCCAATTTGTGTAGAAAATTTGGGATTCAAGGTTCAAATGCCGATTTCTTAATTTGTTCTATTGCTATTGAAAACAATTTTCAAATTTATTCATTGGATAAAGATTTTAATAATTTTTCCAATGTAATTCCTATCCAACTATTTACCCCTTAACTCACCTTACGCAAAAGTTTTATCTCTGTGTAACTCTGCGATTTCTCGGTGACACTCTGTGTAATAAAGACCAACAAATAACACAGAGAAACACTGAGCAGGCACAGAGAACCACTGAGAAAATACCTTTTCTTCAATTCTTGTGTAAGGTGACTTCTTAATTACAATACTTAGGAATTACACTCATTTTATAATTATTACAATTCGTTCTCAATTGATTTTCGAAACACAAACAGATAATTTTGTTCCACTCAAAAAGTTATTAGAGAGAGTTTAACCATGCAAACAGAAGAAATTATCAGAAGTGTACCAAAAGTTCTTCTTCACGACCATTTAGATGGTGGACTTCGAACTCAAACAATAATTGAATTAGCAAAAGATTTGAAATACACAAAACTTCCAACTTCAGACTCCGGAGAGTTGGCAGA
>Ga0233420_10000789_pt1 | contig 12735 bp, 18 predicted proteins | sample Watercolumn_Mata_4_FD_183009 | JGI IMG/M metagenome (GOLD analysis project Ga0233420, IMG submission 183009) | Freshwater microbial communities from Lake Matano, South Sulawesi, Indonesia - Watercolumn_Matano_2014_102_MG | ecosystem: Environmental > Aquatic > Freshwater > Lake | place...
TTTATAAATTATTATTATTATTATTATTATTATTATTATTATTATTATTATTGTATGGTTGAAGATAAATATTTAGAGAAATTTTATTCTATAAAACAAAAAAAACTTCTTGATAATAGAAAGTTTAAGGAAGGTTATAAAACGTTCCAAAAACAAGATAATTTTGAAACAAAACCAGTTTATCAAAAAAGTGATAGTGATAAAGCAGATGAAATTCTTATGAAAAAAGAATTGCCTTCTCTAAATTCTGATCGAAAAATACATCTTATTGGGGAATATCTTGCTCTTGCTAGTAAATTAATGAGCAGTAATTCTTTAGGAGATGTTTTTAGGGGAGCGCAAATCTATGAAAAATTTGGGCAAGGTAATAGAGCGTCTGTTAAAAGGAGGTTACTTAAAGCTGTGGATAAAACCAATATCTATTTTTTTCCTAATGATTTCGTAAATTCTATTGGGGATTTTTTCAAAAGAAATCCCTCTAAATTAAATATTGAATCAAGAGTTCTCCCATCTGTTTTCGGCGCTATCACACTCGCAGGAATTTTATTCGGAGCAAATGGCTTTACTGGCGCTGTGGTCGGCATAACTGAAAAATCTTCTTTAACACTTGGTGTTGACTTGTTTCTTGCAGGTATTTTAGGTTTGTTTATCTCTCGAGGAAAATTTTGAGTTTAATACAAAAAATAAAAAATTCCACTAATCTTTCCCTGACAGCCCACCCAAAACCCTTTAAATTTTGAATACCATAAAGCATTATCTGAATTTTTTGAATACCTTAAAGCATAACCTGAATTTTCTGAATTTATTAAAAACATTTATTAAGAATATTTTGCATTTATATTTATGAAGAAAAGGGGTGAAATTCTTGCAGAGAATTTAATATTTATTATCTTAAATTTAGTATTTGTTGTGATAATTGTTCTTTTTTTATTGAAACAAGGAAGTGGAGCAACTATTCTTGAAAATACTTATTCAAAGCAAATTGCATTGGTGTTAGATTCTGCAAAACCTAACACTCTTATTAAATTAAATTTAGAAGATTTGAAAGAAGTTTCTGATAAAAATAAATTAGATTTTAAGGAAGTTGTGAAAATTGACGGAAATCTTGTCAAAGTAAAATTATCTGAAAAAGGAGGGCAAACTTATTCTTTTTTCAATAATGTTTCTGTGAATTGTTATCCTGATAGAGAATTTTATGTTTTTACAATAAGTGAGAAAGTTTAAAATGAAAAATAAATCCCTCCATCCAATCCCCTTATTCGCGGACTCACTTGTTGTTCGTTTTTCATCGCCTCGTGAAATCTGCTCACCGCCCACCCCCCCATGAAAACAGAAAATGAAAAATAAAAAAGCAGAAGAAAAAATAATCTCTGTGTATTGGTTTTTTATATTAGTAATTATTGCAGGGGGGATTTTGCTGATGGTAAATGCTTTTTATAATGATCCTTATGATGTGAGAGAAATAGAATCATCGATATTATCTGAAAAAGTTGCAGATTGCATAAGTTCAAGCGGGAAAATGAATCCTAATCTAATAAGTTCAGATGGGATTTTTAAAGAAGAATTTAAAGATAATTTTTTGAATAGATGCTCTTTGAATTTTGAACCAGAATCAAAATGGAGTGAAGTCCAATATTATTCTGAAATTAATTTTTATAAATATAATTCTCCTGACAAAAATGTTTTTAATATTACAAAAGGAAATTTAAACTGGAAACCTGATTGTGATTTAACGAGTAAAAAATACAAAAAATTAGTTGTGTGCAATAAAAAAGAATTTTATTCTATTGACGATGCTGTAACAGTTTATATTGTGAAAATACTTTCAATTGTGAGGAAAACAGAGCAAAATGTTTAAAAAAGCGCAAGTTGCAGATACTGTATCGTGGGTGATTGCTACAATTATAATTGTGGTTATGCTTTTTTTATTTATTCTTGGAAGTTCTTTGCTTTCTGAAACAAAAAAAATTACAAGTTATAAAGGTTCAATTTTTTCTGATAAAGAATCTAATTTTTATTCAAACATTTATTTAAGCAAATCTCTTTATGCATATCATAATATTCAAGGAACAAAAAATAAATTAAATTTCTATGAAAGCATTCACAAATCTTTTTCCGACGATAAACTTTCTGATTTTGTTAAAAGAGACAATGAAATAAAAAAGAGGTTGGGCGCATGAATAAAAAATCAAGTGTTCCCATAACACTTTTGGTTATAGGTGTTTTTGCACTTTGCGCTTTTGCGTTATTAACTTTTTTTATGTTTGAATTTAAATTTAACAATTCATTTGTTGTAGTTGATTTTGTAAGGCAAGCAAATTTGCAATCTGAAGAGTTTTCATATTATTTAAGCAAAAATATTCCTGAAGAAAAAGTTTTAAGTTATTTTCCTTCTGTAATTAAAGAAAATGGAAATTATGTTTTAAGAAGTTCTTTTGAAGATAATAAATTTAATCCTTCGTTCAGTTTTAGATGGATAAAAAAAGTTTTGATTTTTGAACTGAAATATTATTTTAAGTGAAAAGCTTTATAAATAAAATAAACTTAATCTTCTCATGGGCAAAAAGGGACAGAGTATGAGCACGAATACAATTGTATTGCTTATATTGGCTTTAGCTATTTTAGTAATTTTAATTCTTGGATTTACAATGGGTTGGGATAAGGTTGCTCCATGGGTTTCGAGAGCAAATGTGGATAATGTTAAAGATAGTTGCGAGGCTGCCTGCGCTACAAATAGTTTTTATGATTTTTGCACTGCTGAAAAAACTTTAAGAGATAAAGAAAAAAATAAAATAATTACAACTTGCGCTGTTCTTTCAACAGAGATGAATTTTCAAAAATATGGAATTAAGCCGTGTGAAATTGATTGCCAAAAACCTTGCGCACAGATAAGCATTAATGCTAAAAAAGGTTCAATAACTTTAACCTCTGGATATGATGTAAGTGCATTAGCTGATGATTTAGTTTCTGGGCAAAAATGTTTAATTTCTAAATAATTTTATATAAAATGTCTAATTATTGTTTTAGTGAAAGACGAAATAAAAGAAAAGATAAAAAAAAAGAGAAGAAAAAGCATCCTTATAAAAAATGGGGTTTTTTGAGAAGTTCAAATATTTTGCTGGAAAATAAAAAAATTAATTTTTAAATTAAATTAGTCCATTTTAATGATGAATGTAGATAATTATAGAAATTGTTAATTGGCAAGAAAATTTTTAGTTATATAATTATTAATTCTCTGCAAAATTTATTACGCGTGGGCTATTTTTTAATTTAAGCGAAGAAATTGAGCAGATCCAACTTTGAGAGCAAATTTTTATCTAATTTATTTTCTAAAGATTTATTAATTGTTTTTTATTTATCAATTTATGTATGAAATAATTTTTTTATTTGCTTTGGCTTTGATTTGGATAATCTTTGCAACAGTACAAGATATCAAGAAAAAAGAAATTGCGAATTGGGTGAATTATTCACTGATTATTTTTGCGTTGGGTTTTAGGTTTTTTTATTCTCTGTTTTCAAATGATTATAATTTTTTAACTCAAGGTTTAATTGGTTTTGGAATATTTTTTATCTTGGGAAATTTATTCTATTATTTGCATGTTTTTGCAGGCGGAGATTGCAAATTAATGATTTCCTTGGGAGCGATTCTTCCAATTTTTGATAATGTTTTGAGTAATTTGAAATTATTTTTATTTTTTATTGGAATATTTTTTGTTATTGGATTTCTGTATAATTTCTTTTTTATAATTTATTTAAGCGCGAAAAATTTTAAAGTTTTCACAGAAAGATTTAAAAAGATTTTTGGAGAAAATAAAAAATATTTAATTCCATTAACTATTCTGTCAATTATTTTTTTAATTTTAGGATTTGTAACTTATTTTTCTGTTTTGTTTGCGATTTATATTCTTTTTTTGAGTTATTTAATTATTTTTGTGAAAGCAGTTGATGAATCTTGCATGATAAAAAAAATTCACTCACGCGAATTAACTGAAGGAGATTGGTTATATAAAGAAGTTAAAATTGGAAAAAAATTAATAAAACCTCTTTGGAGGGGATTGACTAAAGAAGAAATTTTACTTATTAAAAAAAATAAAAAGGAGACATTTGTTCGTCGAGGAATTGCGTTTGCACCTGTTTTTTTAATTAGTTTTATTTTATTTGTTATCCTTTTAAAAATAGGATTTTTTAAAATTTTATTTAAATTGATTTAGGGATTTAATATTACTAAATGAAAATCTATTTTTTAAATTTATTTTAGGGAAATCTTTTTGGAACCTTAATTTTTGAAGAATCTAAAATTTCTTTTTTTGAAATTTCTTCAATAACTTGTTTTTCGTTTTCTTTTAAATCTTTTTCAAGAATTTTATTTTTTGTTTTTTCTAACTCTTCTGAATTAGATTTTGTTCTCTTTGAATTTTGTGTTTCGTCTGAATAAACCGGGAGAATGTTTATTATTTGGTGACCGAATGCTTCTGAATAAAATAACTCAACTTTTTTGGGATTTAATTTTTTTTCAATAAGATTTTTAATTTTTTCTGCAAATTTTTTTGTTGAACTATCTATTTCTTCTATTTTTGTAAGGTGGCTTTTTGGGATTATTATTGTGTGCCCCTCGGAAATTGGATTAATTTCTAATATTGCAATTGCTTTTTCATTTTCTGCAATTTGTGTGCTTGGAATTTCTTTGAAAATAATTGAACAAAAAACGCATTTTTCTGAATCTTTTATTAAATTATTTGTTTTTAAAAATTCTATGAATTCAGATTCATTCATCGAGGATATTTGTTCGATTGCACTATCTCTTTTGTCTTCAGGAAAATTATTATTTATATGCTCGATTAATTCTCTTTTCATTGACTCTATTTCTAATGTTTCCATTTTATCCAACTTTTCTCATATCGATTATTTGCATGGAACTAATTCCTTCAAGATTTTGAATTTTGTTTTCTAATTCTTCTAATTCCTGTTCTTCGTCGCAGTAAAAAAATGCAATTAGTGCTTTTAATCCAAACGCTATTGGTTCTTGAGAATATTCTTTATTTGTTCCATTGAATTCTTCAACTAATTTTTTTATTTCTTCTTCAATTTCTTTTAAATCTGTTTCAATTGATTCTGGAAGAATTTTATATTTTACTCCAATTGTTCCCATGATTTAATTTAATTTGAATAGTTTATAAAGGTTTGTTCTTGTTTTTAAATATTTTCAGTGACAAAATCCTTAAAAATATGTTTTTCTTGAGTGTGCTATGGATGGAAATTATGAAAAAATGGTTGAGAGAATCTCAAAGATTTCTGGAATAAATGCAGAGGATATTAAAGTAAAAGTTGAGTTAAAGAGAGAGAAACTTTCTGGATTAATTAGTCGCGAGGGTTCTTTGCAGATTATTGCTTCAGAATTTGGAGTATCTTTAGAAAATGAAAGATTGAAAATAAATGAACTTTTGCCTGGCATGAGAAAAGTAAATACCCTCGGAAAAATAATAAATCTGTATCCTGTGAGAACTTTTAAAACTAAAAACGGCGACGATGGAAAAGTTGCGAATTTTATCTTAGCTGATGAAACCTCAAATATTAAGGTTGTTTTATGGGACACAAATCATATTGATTTAATTGAGAAAGGAGATATTTTTGAAGGTTCTGTTGTGGAAATTTTTGGTGGAAGCATGAGAGATAGTGAGATTCATTTAGGAAGTTTTTCAGAATTAAAAGTTTCAGGAGAACTTCTTGAAGAAATTAAAACAGAAAGAATTGTGAAAGATAAAAAAATTGATTCTTTTAAAATTGGAGAATCTGTAAGAGCTCGTGCATTTGTTGTTCAGATTTTTGAACCGCGTTTTTTTGAAGTTAATAAAGAAACTGGTAAAAAAATAACTCAAGAAGAAAAAGATAATGGTGTTGTTGCAGAAAAAAGAGGAATTTTAAATTTAGTTCTTGACGACGGAAGTGGAACAATTCGCGCTGTTTTTTTCCATGAAGTTATAAAAAATTTAGGATTCAATGAATTAGAGAATCAGCCTTTATTTGAACAGCAAAAAGAGAATAATCTTGGAAGAGAAATTATACTTTTTGGAACTGTTAGGAAGAATAGTTTTTTTGATAATTTGGAATTTATTGTTGAAAAAGTAGAAGAACCTGACTTGGATAAATTGATTGTTAGTTTGGAATGATTATATTAACTTGACAATAGTAACATACCGAAAAGTTTAAATAGTTCTTAATAATGGGTTTTTTATGGGAAAACAAAAGAAACAGGAAAGAGAACCAAGTAATTTAGGTAATCTTTATGATGAAGTTCAAGAAGAAATAGAAACAGAAAATCAAATAAATGAAATTCTTAATGGTAACTCCCCATTCTATGATAATTCTGCTCCAATCATTAATTTACTTATTGATTCAGAATATGGTAAAATTGGGAGAGAAATGAAAAATTCATTAGATTATCTAAGGGATAGATATATTGGTTGTGGAAATAATGGAACATTTGACGACTCTTCCTTTAAAGAACAGATTTCTAAAGAAGCAATTGATTTATTTGGGGGGTATTTTTTAGGTCACCTTGTTAATAAATATGTTTTAAATGGAAATTCTAAGAAAGTAAATGAACTTTCAAGAAATTATAGGGATTTCTTTGTTGAGTATAAATCTTTGGAAAATTCTGGAGAAAAAATGAAAAATAAAAAGGATTTGATTAGAAGAATCTTTTCCAAGGGCAATAATTCAAGGTTTCCTAAAACAGAAGAAAATATGCTTTTTTCTATGAAAAAAGTTTCTGGTTGGGTTTCTGGAGAAGATGTTAAAGAAATTAAGAGTTATTTAGATTTGATGATATTGTCTTTTAAGAATAAATTTAATGCAGAATTTTTTAATATTCAAGATTTAAGCGAGATACTTATTAATAATAGGATTTCAAATTTAGAAAGAGATTATAAATCCCATTTTTCAGAGTTTAAAGGAAGTTATAATGAATTTCCATTATTAATCAATTTTGTTGAAAATGTTTTAGAGACCCCTTCTGTTTTTGGCTTTTCTTTTCCAAACGAAACTCTCTCAAATTTTGAAAAATTAGTTGAAGATTCTTATTTTAAGATTAAAGAGAATAAAAATATTGCAGATTTTTTGATCAAAGAAGCAGATAAGGAAGCCCTTAGAATTAAGAATTTAATTAAGAGCAGATATTCAACAGGAATTTGTTATAAATATCTTCCTTCAAGTAATTCTTAATAATCCTCCTTAAATTGTTATATTTCTTTAATATATATTCTGTAACCTATATTTTGTAGTGCTATAATCTTTATAAAGCGTGGTTTTCTATGATTAAAATAAGAAATAAAATGACAAAAAAAATTATTGAAGCACCTTTTACAGATGAACAAGTTGAAGCAATAAATTTATATCAAAAAAATGGGGTTTTCCATCCTTATACTTGTGGTGGTAATAGAACAGATGAAAAGCATTTAGATGGTGAAGGAGTTTTGGTAGCAACAAAAGAAGGTTTGAAGTGTCCTTATTGTGATTATACTCAAAATTGGGTTAACAGTGGTACTGCAAATAAAGGGTTAATAAAAAAAATAATTAAAGAAATGAAAAAACAAGAATTTAAATTAGGAGATTAAAACAAAATGACAAAAAAAGATAAAGACGAAGAAGAAATCGAAGAGGATAAAAAAGAAAAAAAATCCAAGAAAGATAAAAAAGAACCTGAATTAACTGACTTGCCTGGAATTGGACCTGCTGTTGCTGCGAAGTTAGAATCTGCTGGAATTTTGGATTTAATGTCTTTAGCTGTTGCGAGTCCTGCTACAATTGCTGACGCTGCTGGTGTAAGCCCTGCTGTTGCAAGAAAAGCAATTCAGGCAGCAAGAACTATGCTTGATTTAGGTTTTGTCGACGGGCTTGAGTTTGCAAAAAAAAGAGCGAATGTTCATCATATAACTACTGGAAGCAAAAATTTTGACGAACTTCTGGGAGGAAGAGGAATTGAATCCCGTGCTATTACAGAAGCGTATGGTGCTTTTGGTTCTGGAAAAACTCAATTGGGATTGTCTTTAACTGTTAATGTGCAACTTCCTGAAGAAATGGGGGGTGTTAGTGGCAAAGCAATTTTTATTGATACTGAAGGAACTTTTAGACCAGAAAGAGTGAAGCAAATGGCTGATGGTTTGGGGTTAGATCCTGAAAATGTTTTGAAAAATATTTTAGTTGCAAGAGCGTTTAACTCAGATCATCAAATGCTGTTGCTTGAAAAAATTAGTGAAATGATAAAATCAGGTGAGCCAATAAAATTAATGGTTATTGATTCTTTGACTGCGCATTTTAGAGCAGAATATTCTGGAAGAGGACAATTAGCAGACAGGCAACAAAAATTAAATCGTTATATGCATGATTTAATGAAACTTGCAGAAACTTATAATATTGCTGTTTATGTTACAAATCAGGTTATGGCAAATCCAGCGCAAATGTTTGGGGATCCAACAACTGCAATTGGCGGGAATATAGTCGGGCATGCATCTACTTATAGGATTTATTTGAGAAGAGGAAAACAAGGTAGTCGTGTTGCAAAATTAATTGATAGTCCGAATTTACCTGACAACGAGGCAGTTTATTTTGTGACAACACAGGGATTGAGAGATAAAGAGTAAAATGACAAAAAAAATTATTGAAGCACCTTTTACAGATGAACAAGTTGAAGCAATAAATTTATATCAAAAAAATGGGGTTTTCCATCCTTATACTTGCGGTGGTAATAGAACAGATGGAAAACATTTAGATGGTGAAGGAATTTTGGTAGCAACAAAAGAAGGTTTGAAGTGTCCTTATTGTGATTATACTCAAAATTGGGTTAACGGCGATACTGCAAATAAAGGATTAATAAAAAAAATAATTAAAGAAATGAAAAAACAAGGATTTAAATTAGGAGATTAAAACAAAATGGCAAAAACAATAGATCAAGAACTTTCTGAAGAAGAATTAAAAGAATTTGAAGATGTAATGGTTGAGAATACTGCAATTTGTGTTCATGATACTTTTCCTAATTTAAGAAAAGGAGTAAATAAGATTCCTTTTATTGCACGCGAAGATGTGGAAAAGGATATAAATTTTTTAAAGAAGGTTTGCGTTTCTTACAAAGAATTGTTTTCAGCAAGTTTAATTTATGAATTTGAAAAAGGGATGTGTTATTTTAAACTTGAGAAATAAAAAATGACTCAAAAAGAAGGAGATTGGAATAAAACTTGTGCACTCTATATTATTGGAGAATTAACTAAAAATTGTTATAATTTCCCTTGTTCTAAAAATTATAAAGAATGTGAATTATACAAAGAAATTTCTTTTTCTATTTATGAAGAAGCAAATTTAGAAAAGTTAATGCAAATTAGTGAAGAGACAAGTGAGTTTGGGTTTTGAATTAGAGAAGAAATACGAATCTTACAAAATAAAAAACTTTAAAAAGTGTGGAATTTCTTAAATAAAATAATAATTAAAATGATTGAAGAATTTCAAATAAAAGAAATTAAAATTTTCGCAGATTTTTCTAATTGCGCAGTCGGAGAAGTGTTAAAAGTTTTCAAACAAGATAATTCTTCAGATTTAGAATTATTAATTGAATCTCGTTCTAATAATCATCTTAATTTTTATAAAACCTGCAAACCTTTTTCATGCAATACTTTTTTTCAAGAAAAGGGAGATAAAAATCCTCTGAAGAAAATTTCTGAAGTGTGTTATCTTTCACAAGATTATTTAAATATGGGCGGGCATGAATTAATTTTATCTATCGACGATAAAGATGATAAAAGAAGAGAACTTTATCATAAATATTTTGAATTGCTTTCTGAAAAAAGATTGATTTAGTTTTCTATTAATTCATCTTTATTAAACCATAAATTAATTTCTCTTTCTGCTGATTTTACAGAATCTGAAGCGTGAAGGACTGTTTCATGGCAATTTGTTTTTGTGTGGATTTTTCCATATTTCCCCCGAATAGTCCAAGGTTCTGCTTCATCAGGATTTGTTTTTCCAATAAATTCTCTAATTTTTTTTATTGCATTATCTCCTTCATAAACAATTGCAATGACATTTTCGTTATTGTGCAATTCTCCTGTGATGTGTTTTATTAAATCATCATAAAAATGTTTTCCTTTGTGCTCTTCATAATGCTTTTCTGCAACTTCTTTTTTAACATTAACTAATTTTAAACCTATCATCTTTAAATTTAAATAATATAATTCAGTGATAATATTTCCTGCTAATTTTTTTACCATGGCGTCTGGTTTTATTAATACTAATGTTCTTTGCATTTTAATCAAAGTTGTGATTAGTTTAAAAATTTAATTATCTGCTGAAATCGCACAATAATGAAAAATAAAAAACATTTAAATATATGTGTTTCTATATTTTTTCATAATAAATGGGGTGTAAAAACAAATTAATTTTTCTTTTAATTGTGTTTTTTTTAGCATTTAGCGTCGCACTTGGTTCCTCTGCATGTTGGGAGCATTCTAATTCAGCATCATGCACTGCTGATACAAATAATAATTGCAACTGGAAAACTGATAATTGGGGAAGCTGGTGTGAAGAAATGAATTGTTGGAATTATTGGAATCAAACAGCGTGTGGTGCTGCAAATATTCCTGGGAAAACTTGCAATTGGAAGGCAGGGGGAGTTAATTATGGCTGTGAAAAAGTTAATTGTTGGGGGTTTTCTGGAACAAATCAATCAACATGTGAATCTAATTCAAAAGGTTTGAGTTGCGAATGGAATGCAAGATGTTATACTTCTGGAACTACTGATGGAACTTATATGATAGGAGTTAGTTGCTGGAATATTGCAAATGAATCTCAATGCTCGACGACAACAGGTTGTAAATGGGGTGAATGTTATTCAAAAGGTTGTTGGAGTTATACTAATTCAAGTGCTTGTGCTGTTGCAAAAGATTGGGAAGGAAGAAATTGCACTTGGGACACTGGTTCGAATTATTGCGTTGAAAACAGATGTTGGAGATATTATAATGAATCTTGGTGCAACAATAATGCAATTACAAAATTAAATTGTGAATGGAAGTGGAATTCTTGTCAAGAAAAAGATTGTTATAGCTTTGATTATACAAATGAAACTGCGTGCGTGAATAACACTTTGAATTTATCTTGTTCGTGGGGTGGAAGTTGGTGCAACAAACAAGATTGTTGGAATTATAATACTCAATCTGGCTGTGAAGCAAAATCAGAATGCAAATGGACTGCATGGTATTATTCTGGTTGGTGTGAGGAATTAAATTGCTGGAGTTATGATTCATGGAATGGTGGAAATCAAACAACTTGTGAATCAGCGTTAAGTGGGATTTGTTCATGGACTGGAAATCCTGCAGGAAATACGACGAATGGGTGGTGTTTTAAAGATTTTTCGAATACAAACTGCGCGAACATGACTACTGAAAAAGCATGCATGGATACTTTTTATTGTTGGTGGCAATATAATAATTGGAACAATGTTTCTGCAGGAGGAACTTGCAATGAGCCAGGAAGTTTTGGATTTATAGAATCTAATGAAACTATTTTTGATAAGTGGAATCCAGGTTGTTACATTTTTGATGTTGATAGTTGCAATCAATTTAATAATAATCAATCTGGCTGTATTGGCTCAGCATTAGGTTGTTATTATCTTAATTTAAGTGTTGATAATTCTACTGGGTTTTGCAATTCAACAATAAGAGATTGTGATAAAATAATTGGATGTAATTGGACTGGAACAAATTGCAGTGCAATTAATGAAAATTCAAGCATTGTAAATGTAACTGCAAATTATATTTCAACTAACGGAATTAATTGTTCTTTTATAAATGATTCTCAAATGTGCAATCAGATGCCGATGCTGTCAAGTTGCTGTTCTTGGCAAAATGGAAGTTGCAGTGAAAATAAATTTACAACTTCTTGTTGGGATCAAATGCAACAACCCCCTGAAGGAGCGAGTTTTTGTGAAGATTATAATTCTTATTCAAATCAGCAAAACTGCATTAAAATTGCTGGATTTCCGTGGTATATGCCTTGTTCATGGAATTCAAGTTCTGGAAAATGCGGATTTAAATCTTCTGATGTCTTCGGTGATGGGAGTCAGAGTTTAGTTAAAATAGATAATAAAAAAAGTTGTGAAGCAGCAGGAGGAAAATGGATTGTTGAAAATTATTGCGAAGGAAATGTTTCTGTTCCAAGTGGAAGATGTGAATATAAATTTGATGAAGAAGATAATTGTGATAAAGCATGTTTTGCGTGCGAATTAAAAGGAAGCGGGGGAGTTGTAATTAATTCTTCTAATGCTGAAACAGAGTGTGAAGAAAGTGAGTTGGGAATTTGTGAATTTGCATTAGATACAAACGCTCCGAACGAAATTGGTTATTGTAAAGCAAAAGAACAATTTAAGAAAGGAATTGTGGGAGATTGTGATTTAAATTGCGGAGATTGCAGTTTTAAAGGAGATGCTTTGAGTAATGATACAACAAAAAAGCCAAGTTATTTTTGTGCAAATAGCAAGGCAAATTCTGAGGGAGGCGGTTGCAAATGGATTGTAGATAATTCTACAAATGGGGGTTATTGCATTAAGAAAGGAGAGAAAACTTGCGAAGATAGTTGTGATAGATGTGCCACTCAAACAGCTTGCCAAAATTTAGGAAGAACTTCTGGAAATCTTTCTGCAGGAAGTTGCAAATGGGATGGAGATGCGAGTTATGGAAGTTGTGTTACACATAT
>Ga0233420_10000790_pt1 | contig 12727 bp, 11 predicted proteins | sample Watercolumn_Mata_4_FD_183009 | JGI IMG/M metagenome (GOLD analysis project Ga0233420, IMG submission 183009) | Freshwater microbial communities from Lake Matano, South Sulawesi, Indonesia - Watercolumn_Matano_2014_102_MG | ecosystem: Environmental > Aquatic > Freshwater > Lake | place...
TAACCATTCGTTGCCTGAACTCATGTGGTTGAGTGTGAGGACCTAAGAGCTTGTGAAAAAAACCCCGGGCGTAGCGAGGGCGTCCCTGGGCGTGCGGGGCAAGGCGCGGGGGTGCACAAAATCGGGGAGTCCAGCAGCGCTAAACGACTCGATTTTGGGGGTCCCCGCAACGCCGCCCACCGCGTCCAGGGGTGTCCGCAGTAGGCCGGGGGTTTATTCACAAGCTCTCAGACCTGCCTGCCGGATGCCAAGGACCTATTGGCCGGCCATCGCTTGCCCTGCCGGCGCCTCGGGTTGGGGTTCCTGTTCCAGATCATCGATAACCGCCCTGAACTCATTCACATCCTGAAAACTTCGATAAACCGAGGCAAAACGGACGTAGGCCACATGGTCGAGACCGGCCAACTCGGTCATGACACTTTCCCCGATTAGCCGGGATGAGACTTCCCGCTCCCCCCCGGCCAGCAATTTTTTCTTGATGCGATGGATGGCGGCTTCGATCTGATCACTGCCGACCGGGCGTTTTTCCAGCGCCCGCAGGAGGCCGGCTCGCAGCTTCTCCTCACGGAAAGGCTCCCGGTTGCCGCTGGTTTTGACCACGCGCGGCATGTTCAACTCGGCGGCCTCGAAGGTGGTGAAGCGTTCCCGGCATTCGGTGCATTCCCGCCGCCGCCGGACCTGATCGCCTTCCTGGGACAGACGCGAATCGATAACCCGCGTATCGTGCGCGCCGCAGAAAGGGCATCTCATAACGGAGTGAAGGGAAGCGCGGCGCCAGGGTCAGTAGGCGTAGACCGGATGTTTCCGGCAAATCTGCGCCACGTTGTCACGGATTCGTTCGAGCACTGCCTCATTCTCCAAGTCATCGATGACTTCGACGATCCAGTCGGCAAGGGTGATGCAATCGGCTTCGGTGAAGCCGCGGGTCGTCACGGCGGGCGTGCCGATGCGAATGCCGCTGGTGACGAAGGGCGATTGCGGGTCGTTGGGAACGGCGTTCTTGTTGACCGTGATCGACGCCCGGCCCAGAGCCGCATCGGCCGCCTTGCCGGTGATGCCCTTGGCGATCAGGTCGACCAGCATCAAGTGATTGTCCGTACCCCCCGATACGATGCTCAATCCCCTTTCGACGAAGCGCTGGGCCATGGCGCGCGCGTTGGCTATGACCTGATGCTGATAGGTACGGAATTCCGGCTGCATCGCTTCCTTGAAAGCCACTGCCTTGGCGGCGATCACATGCATGAGGGGGCCTCCCTGGATGCCGGGGAAAACCAGCGAATTGAGTTTTTTCTCGATCTCTTCGTTGGCCCGGGACAGGATCAAGCCTCCACGTGGCCCGCGCAGGGTCTTGTGCGTCGTCGTCGTGGTGACATCGGCGATCTGGACGGGGTTGGGATAGAAGCCGGCGGCGACCAGCCCGGCCACATGCGCCATATCCACCACCAGATAGGCGCCCACCTCGTCGGCGATGTCCCGGAAGCGTTGCCAGTCGACGACCCGGCTGTAGGCCGAGAATCCCGCCACGATCATCCGCGGACGATGTTCTTTCGCCAGGGCTTCGACCTGAGCGTAATCGATCAGGCCGGTTTGGGTGTCCAGGCCGTATTGAACGGCATGATAGATCTTGCCGGAGAAGTTGACCTTGGCCCCGTGGGTCAAATGACCGCCGTGGGCCAGGCTCATGCCCAGAAGGGTGTCGCCGGGATCCAGCAGGGCCATATAGGCGGCGGCGTTCGCTTGCGAACCGGAATGCGGCTGGACGTTGGCGAAAGCCGCGCCGAACAGCGTCTTGGCGCGCTCGATGGCCAAATTTTCGACGACGTCGACATTTTCGCAGCCGCCGTAGTAGCGCCTGGCTGGATAGCCTTCGGCGTATTTATTGGTGAGAACCGTTCCTTGCGCCTGCAACACCCGGGGGCTGGCATAATTCTCCGACGCAATCAGCTCGATGTGTTCCTCCTGTCGCCGTTCCTCGTCGCGGATCGCCGCCCAGAGCTCGTTATCGAACCCGGCGATTTCCATACCTTTGCTGAACATAAATCGAATCCTGCGTGAATTGGGTAAAGGACGTGGTGGCCTGTGCCGGTTGCCACCCATGAAACTTCCAAGTTTATAACAAAAAAGACCGCTGAAAACACGAGCGGCACGATGGGCCCGTGAACCGGCGGCCACACTTCGGCTTATTCAGGAGGCCCCCACCAAACCGATGACGGTAGCCTTGAGCTCCTGCAACCTGGAAGCATCGGTCAACGGCTGATTATTCCTGTCGGTAAGATAGAAAATATCCTCGGCACGGCTGCCGATGGTGGAAATGCGGGCATTGAAGAGGCGCAGACCGCACAGGGAGAAAGCCCGCCCCACCTTGGAGAGGAGCCCCGGCCGATCGGTCGCGATCAATTCGAGTATGGTGCAGCGCCGTTGCGGATCCTCATGGAAGTAGACCTGGGTCGGCACGCTGAAATGCTTGATTTGCCGGGATTCGCGCCGTTGCACCTTGAACGGGGCTTGAGCCGCGCCCGACAGGCATTCCTTGAGTTTCGTGCAGATCTGCACCTGTCGCAAATGATCGCGGATAGGTTCGCCGGTCTGATCCAGGAGATGGTAACTGTGCAGAACGTGATCCTCGGTGACGGTGATGATACGGGCATCGAAAACCGACAGGTTGAGTTGATCGAGTACCGCCGTGGCATGCGCGAAGATGAAATCCTTGTGTTTCGCATAAATGAAGACCTCGGCGCTGCCGCGCTGGCTGACGGGTCTCAGCACGATCAAGGGCAGATCGTCGGGATCGGTTGCACTCAGGGCAATCGTATGCCAGGCCGCCTCTTCGGGGTGATAGCGCAAGAAATACTCGTCATTCAGCACGGTATTCCAGACCCGATTGATGGTCGCCTCGGGCACGCCCAATTTTCCGAGCAAGGCCCGGCTTTCCGCCTTGATGGAAGCGATCTTATCGGCTTGCTGCAGCGGCTTGGTCAAGCCCCGGCGGAACACCCATCGAGTTTGCAGATAAAGTTCCTTCAGCAGCGCATCCTTCCAGGAATTCCACAGATTGGGGTTGGTTCCCCGGATGTCGGCGACCGTCAGCAGGTAGAGATAATCCAGCACGGTTTGATCGCCGACCGCGGTGGCGAAGGCGTGGATGACCTCGGGATCGTTGATGTCCTTGCGCTGGGCGGTGAGCGACATCAGCAGATGGTTCTGCACCAGCCAGCAGACCAGATTCGTTTCCCTGGCGCTGATCCGATGCCGCAGACAAAAGTCGCGGGCAATCGTCGCGCCGACCGTGGAATGGTCTCCGCCGCTGCCCTTGGCGATGTCGTGCATCAGCGCGGCGACGTAGAGGAGTTCGGGCTTCTCGATCAGTTCGAAGACTTCGTTGCAGAGCAGATGGTCCGATCGGTGCTGCTCCAGAGCAAAGCGGCGCAGGTTGCGGATCACGAACAGGGTGTGCTCGTCCACCGTGTAGACATGGAAGAGGTCGTACTGCATGCGGCCCACAACGCGGGCGAAAGCCGGCAAGTAGGCGGCCAGCACGCCGTAACGGTTCATGCGCCGCAACTGGTGCGTCACCCCCGCGGGCTGACGCAAAATGGTCATGAACAACTCGCAGGCCTCGGGATCGGCGCGGAAAGTCTCATCCACCAGATAGAGATGTTGGCGTATCAGGCGGATCGTCGAGGCTCGGATACCCTTGAGCCCCGGGTTTTGTTGCAGGAGCAGGAAGATTCGAAACAAGGCCTTGGGATCTTCCCGGAATACATCGTGGTGCGCGACTTCGATGTACTGATTGATGGATTGAAATTGCCCATCGATGCGCTCGCTGACGAAAGCCTTGTCACCGTGCAGGGCGACTTCCTGGAACAGTTGCATCAAGAGTTCGTTGAGCCGCTCCAGTCCCATCACCGTGCGGTAGTAGAGCTGCATGAACTGCTCCACCGCCTTGTTGATGTTCTTGTCCTGTACGCCGAACTGCCGCGCGAGATCCTTCTGGTACTCGAAAAGCAGCCGGTCCTCGCAGCGTTGCGTCAACATGTGCAGGGCGAACCGAATCTCCCAGAGAAAATCCCTTGATTTCAGCAGCTCGGAATATTCACCCTCGGTCAGCCAGCCTTCCCTGACCAGATTCAAGGAATGGCTATTGCTGTTGTAGTGACGCTTGATGATCCAGTTCATATTCTGGATATCGCGCAAGCCTCCCGGGCCTTCCTTGACGTTGGGTTCCAGGTTGTAGGCCGTGTCATGATACTTGGCGTAGCGAGCAGCCTGCTCGGCGACCTTGGCTTCGAAATACTCGGCCGAGGACCAGATATGCGTGGGACCGATGCGAATCCAGAGCTTATCCAACAGCGACTCGGAACCCACGATCAGCCGAGCCTCCATGAGATTGGTCATGACCGTCTGGTCCGCGCGGGCCTGTTCCACGCATTCCTCGATGGTGCGCACGCTCTGCGCGGGTTTGAGACCGATATCCCACAGAAAGCTGAGGAATGCGGCCAGCTGGGCATCCGGATCCCGGCCTGGGTTGGTTTCGGCGTCGAGCAAAATGAGAATGTCGACGTCGGAGTAAGGGTGCAGTTCCTGGCGCCCATAACCGCCCACGGCGATCAGGGTCAGCGGGTCATCCCTGCCCCAAAGAAACCGGCCCCATGCAATGTGCAGAATCTCATCGATGTAATCGGACCGCTTCCGGATGAGTTCGGAGGCCGAAGCGCCGGCTCTAAAGTTTTCGGACAGTTGCGTCTGATGGGCCCTAAGGCAGTCGCTGAAAACCTGATGCAGGTCGGCGGGAGAATACCCGCCCTGCTCAACCCAGTATCTTAAGGTATCCGTCTTCAAGGCTTGCCCTCTCTTGTTGACGCAAGGTCAATACTTCAAAGCCCGTCTCCGTCACCAGGATCGTGTGTTCCCATTGCGCGGACAGGCCGCGGTCCTTGGTCACCGCGGTCCATCCATCGGGCAGAATTTTTACGTGCCGCTTGCCCTGGTTGATCATGGGCTCGATGGTGAACGTCATCCCGGCCTCCAGACTCAAGCCATCGCCAACCTTTCCGTAGTGAAGGATCTGGGGGTCTTCGTGAAACTCTCGACCGATGCCATGGCCGCAGAATTCCTGGACGACCGAATAACCGTGGGATTCGGCATGCTGCTGGACCGCGTGGCCGATGTCGCCCACTCGGGCGCCGGGCTTGACCTGGTTGATGCCCAGGTAAAGCGCTTCCTGGCAGACCCGGCTCAGGCGGCTGCCGCGAATGGGTACGTCACCCACCAGGAACATTCGACTGGTGTCGCCATGATAGCCATCCTTGATGACGGTGATGTCCACATTCACGATATCGCCGCTCTTGAGCTTCTTGGGTCCGGGGATGCCATGGCAGACCGTGTGGTTGACCGAGGTACAGATGGATTTGGGAAAACCCTTGTAATTCAAGGGCGCGGGGATGACATCCTGGACGTTGACCATGTACTCGTGACAGATGCGGTCCAGTTCCTCCGTGCTCACGCCGGGGATGACGTAGGGATCGATCATTTCCAGCACCTCCGCCGCCAGGCGACCGGCGGTTCGCATTTTCTCGATTTCGTCGGGCGTCTTGATGCTGATGCTCATGGTTTCGATTGGGCATAATCGCGACCCAGTCGTTTCGGTCGGCGTTGTGGAGGCGTGGATGTTGTGGAGGCGTGGATTGTTGAGGTTAGCCGTTCATGGTATAAAGGTCCGCTTTTTTTGGCAACTACACACACATACCGTCACGTCAGGCAGGGTGCCATTCCGGAACATCGGGGTGGTCGCCGGGCGGGGTCTGTGGAGGCTCAACCCTGAAAATCCCTAGGAGAAATTGATGTCGAACGTCACGATGCGTCAGATGCTCGAGGCCGGTGTTCACTTTGGCCACCAGACGCGCTACTGGAATCCCAAGATGGCTCCCTTCATATATGGGGCCCGCAGCAATATACACATTATCAATCTTGAAAAGACCTTCCCGCTGTTCAACGATGCCATGAATTACCTGGAACAGGTTACCGCCAAACGCGGCAGGATTCTGTTTGTCGGCACCAAGCGCACCACCCGAACCGTGGTCCAGGAAGAAGCTCTGCGTTGTGGCATGCCTTATGTGAACCACCGCTGGCTGGGCGGCATGCTGACCAACTTCAAGACCATCAAGCAATCGGTGGCACGCATGAAGGAACTGGAAGCGATGCGGGACGATGGCCGCCTGCAAAGATTCAGCAAGAAGGAAGGCTTGGGCATGATGCGCGAATTCGACAAGCTGATGAACAGCCTGGGCGGTATCCGCGACATGGATCGGCTCCCCGACGTACTATTCGTGCTGGATGTCGGCTATGAACACAACGCGGTCAGCGAGGCTCACAAGCTGGGCATTCCTGTCGTCGGCGTGGTCGACACGAACAACAATCCCAACGGCATCGACTACATCATTCCCGGCAACGACGATTCGATCCGCGCGGTGCAGTTGTATGTCCAGACCGCGGCCACGGCCATCCTCCAGGGCAAGGCCAACAGCATGACCGTATCGGCGGCCGAGGATGAGTTTGTCGAGATGGATGCCGTGCCCGAGGTCGCTGAAGCAGGCGCCGACGAATGATGTTACGTCCCCGCGAGGGTTGGCCGCGACCGGCAACCCGTTGTGGGGATGAATGAACAACGCCTCCACACCGGGGGCGTTTTGTTAGGCAAAAAGATACGGATCGAAGCTACCAAAATTGATAACGATTGAGGACAGAATACATGTCGAATATCACGGCTGGAATGGTTAAGGAACTCCGCGAACGCACGGGCTCCGGGATGATGGAGTGCAAGAAGGCATTGACCGAAACCAACGGGGATCTGGAAGCGGCGGTCGAGTTGATGCGCAAGGCGGGCCTGGCCAAGGCCGACAAGAAATCCGGGCGCACGGCCGCCGAGGGTTGCGTGTGCTGCAAGACCAGCGCCGACGCCAAAAGGGCCGCCATCGTCGAAGTCAACAGCGAAACGGATTTCGTCGCCAAGGGTGACGATTTCATTGCCTTTGCCAATCAGGTCGCGCAGACGGCCCTGGACTCCGACGCCAACACCGTCGAGGAATTGCTGGAAGCCAAGATTACCGAAACCGGCGCGACCATCGAGGAAACCCGCCGGGCGATGATCGCCAAGATCGGCGAGAACATCGCGGTGCGCCGTTTCGAGCGCCTCGTGGCGCCCGAGGGCCTGGTCGCCAGTTATCTGCATGGCAGCCGTATCGGCGTTCTCGTCGAATTGAGCGGCGGCGACGCGGGTTTGGGCAAGGACATCGCCATGCATGTCGCCGCCAGCCGGCCTGCTTGCGTCGACGAAAGCGGCGTCGCCCCGGAAGTCATCGAGAAGGAAAAGGCCATTTTCAGCGCCCAGGCCGAGGCCAGCGGCAAACCTGCGAACGTGGTCGAAAAAATGGTCGAGGGGCGGGTCAAGAAGTTCCTGGGCGAGATCACCCTGGCGGGTCAGCCCTTCGTCAAGGATCCCGATCAGACCGTGGGCAAGCTGCTGGCGGACCAGGGCGCCAAGGTGACGCGTTTTGTCCGTCTGGAAGTCGGCGAAGGTATCGAGAAAGTCGAGAGCAACTTCGCCGAGGAAGTCATGGCTCAGGTCAGGGGTTCCTGATCGGGCCAACGGATTAGGGCGGAGCATTCGCGTTCCATCCCGTTTGCCATCCACACACTCTATCGCCCGTATTTCCCATGAGCTTACCCAAGTACACGCGCATATTGCTGAAGTTGAGCGGCGAAGCCCTGATCGGCGAGCAGGGGGGCGGCATCGATGCCGCCATCATCCAGCGTCTCGCCTTGGAAATCGTCGAACTGTGCAACGCGGGCGTGCAGGTGGGACTGGTGATCGGCGGCGGCAATTTCATTCGCGGCGCGCAAACCGCCAACCAAGGACTGGAGCGCACCACCGGGGATTACATGGGCATGCTGGCGACCGTGCTCAACGCCCTCGCCATGCAGGACGCTCTCGAGCATCAGGGGCGACCGGTGCGCGTGATGTCGGCGCTCAAGATCAATCAGGTGTGCGAGGATTACATCCGACGCCGCGCCATCCGGCATCTGGAAAAAGGGCGCGTGGTCATTTTCGCCGCCGGCACCGGCAATCCCTTCTTCACCACCGACACGGCAGCCAGTTTGCGGGCCATCGAAATCAACGCGGAGCTGCTGATCAAGGCCACCAAGGTGGATGGCGTTTACAACGCCGACCCCATGAAGGATCCGACCGCGACTCGCTATGAACGACTGACCTATGACGAGGCACTGGACCAACGCCTGAATGTCATGGATGCCACGGCGCTGGTGCTTTGCCGCGACCACCACATGCCGTTGCGAGTCATGAACGTATTCGAGCCGGGTGCGATCATGCGTCTGGTCATGGGCGAGGAGATCGGTTCTTTGATTGAAACAGGTAAACCAGCATGATTGACGATATTCAGAAACGCACGGCGGAACGAATGGGGAAGTCCATCGAATCGCTCAAGCACGAACTCGCCAAGATTCGCACCGGACGCGCGCACCCCAGCCTTCTGGACCACGTGACGGTGTCCTATTACGGCAACGAAGTGCCGCTGAGCCAGACCGCCAACATCACCATCGAGGATGCCCGCACCCTGGCCGTGACCCCCTGGGAGCGGAATATGATCCAGGCCATCGAGAAGGCGATATTGACCTCCGATCTGGGCCTGAACCCCAATACCGCCGGTACCGTGATTCGCGTTCCCATGCCGCCGCTGACCGAGGAACGGCGTCGGGATCTGATCAAGGTCGTTCGTCATGAAGCGGAAAACGCGCGAGTCGCGATTCGTAATATCCGCCGCGATGCCAACACCGAATTGAAGAATGCCTTGAAGGACAAGGCGATCTCCGAGGACGACGAGCGCAAGGGGCAGGAGCAGATTCAGAAACTCACGGATCAGTTCGTCAAGGAAGTCGACGGGCTGCTGGAAATCAAGGAAAAGGATCTCATGGCCATCTGAGTCGCCGTAGATCGCGACAGCGTCATCAACCCCCAAGCATGCGGCCGCCTTCGCCAAGTCCCCATGCCGGGGGCGCCGCGGTCGCCATCCGCCCAATCCCTTAGCCCGCATGTCCGAAATCCCGATCGCCGCCCTGAATTCCCGCGTTCCCCGTCATCTCGCCATCATCATGGACGGCAATGGGCGGTGGGCCAAGCAACGGTACTTGCCCCGTCCCGCGGGACACCAGGCCGGCCTGAATGCCGTGCGCAAGACCGTCGAGCGCTGCATGGCGGAAGGCATCGAGGTGCTGACCCTGTTTGCGTTCAGCAGCGAAAACTGGCGCCGTCCCGCGCAGGAAGTTACCCTTCTGATGGAGCTTTTCATCGCCAGCCTCGAACGCGAAACCCGCAAGATGCACGAAAACGGCGTCCGTTTGCGCATCATCGGCGAGCGGGGCGCCTTCGCGCCCGTTTTGCAGGAAAAAATTCGCGAGGCCGAGGCTCTGACGGCGTCCAACCAGGGGTTCAATCTCGTGATCGCCGCCAATTACGGCGGCCGTTGGGATATCGCCGAGGCCGCCCGACAACTGGCCGCCGAGGTCGAGAGAGGCGCGCTCAGGGCCGCCGATATCACGAACGAACTGATCGCATCGCGCCTGTCCCTGGCGGATCTCCCGGAGCCCGATCTCTTCATCCGCACCGGCGGCGAGCAACGCATCAGCAATTTCCTGCTCTGGCAACTCGCCTACACCGAGTTGTATTTCACCCCCATGCTTTGGCCCGACTTCGATGAAGAAGCCCTGGCAGCCGCCTTGGACAGCTTCGCGAATCGGCAGAGACGCTTCGGGTATACCGGGGATCAGATCGAAAGGCTGACCCAGGCCTAGTTTTTCCATAGTTCCAAAATTCATTCCGAGTGCAGTCATGCTGAAAAATCGCGTCATTACCGCTTCCCTCCTGGCGCCGCTGATCATCGCCGCCATACTGTTCCTGCCTCCGGACGGCTTTGCGCTGCTCTGGGGCGGCATCGTCCTCGTAGCCGGTTGGGAATGGGCGGAACTATCGGGGCTGGAACGCGGCGGTCGCATCGGCTTTACGTTGGGCATACTGGCGGTTCTGCTGGCGGCTCGTATCTTCGCCCTGTACTGGGCGCCGGGCGAGTTGCCCATCTGGTTTTTTACCGCCGCCGTTCTATGGTGGCTAGGCTGGGGTATCGCCTTCCGCAAGGTTCCGGAAAAGCTGGTGCAGCGGCGCTATCCCACCTGGACCAAGGTGCTGAGTGGCGGCTTTGTGCTGATCACTGGTTGGGTGCTCATGGTCTGGCTGCGGCTGAACTTCTCGGAATACCAGGTATTGTATCTGGTTCTGCTGATCTGGTTGGCCGATATCGCCGCCTATTTCGTGGGCAAGCGCTGGGGCTTCGCCAAACTGGTCGAGGCCATCAGTCCCGGCAAGACCATCGAAGGTGTCTATGGGGCCTTGCTGGCGGCCGTACTGCTGGCGGTGCCCGTCGGGTTGTGGGCCGGTCTCGAGACCATGACCTTGATCGATTTCGTCTTCCTGTCTCTGCTGACCGTGGCCTTCTCGGTATGCGGCGATCTGTTCGAGAGCCTGGCGAAGCGCGTGCGCGGTGTCAAGGACAGCAGCGGCATCCTGCCGGGGCATGGTGGGCTGCTGGATCGCATCGACAGCCTGCTCTCCGGCGTCGCGATCTTCTACGCGGGTTCGCTGCTAATCCCCGTTTTTCTGATGTTCGGGGGATCGGTGGAGCCGGAAATCATCCTGCAAGCGGACGAACCAGCCCTGGAGGCGCCGCCCGCCGACCATCATCATGATGGCCCGATGGAAGTGCCGCCGGAAATGGAGGACGCCCCCGCCGAGCACTCGGACAGCGGGGAGGCCGGCCAATGAAAGGACTCTGCGTACTGGGCTCCACCGGCTCCATCGGCGTCAGCACGCTGGATGTCGCCGGCCGTCACCCCGATCGGTATCGGGTGGTGGCGCTGACCGCCAACAGCAATATCGACCGTCTCCACGAGCAATGTCGGCGCTTCAAGCCATCCTATGCCGTGGTGATCGACGAGGAGCCGGCGGCGGAACTCCGCCGACGGCTGGCCGCCGAGGGCATCGAAACCGAAATCCTGAGCGGGGTCGAGTCGCTGGAAGCGGTGTGCGTCCTGCCCGAGGTGGATGCCGTCATGGCGGCCATCGTCGGCGCGGCGGGCTTGCTGCCCACGCTCGCCGCCGCCAGGGCCGGCAAGACCGTGCTGCTGGCCAACAAGGAAGCCCTGGTGTTGTCGGGCCCCTTATTCATGTCCGCCGTCCGCCTATCGGGCGCCGATCTGTTGCCGATCGACAGCGAGCACAACGCCATTTTTCAATGCATGCCCCCCCACTATCACGCGGGTCGGCCGGCGCCCGAAGTCAGGCGCATTCTGCTGACCGCGTCCGGCGGGCCCTTCCTGCGCAAAGGCTTGCACGAACTGCACGATGTGACCCCGGACGAGGCCGTCGCCCATCCCAACTGGGTGATGGGGCGCAAGATCTCCGTGGATTCCGCCACGATGATGAATAAGGGTCTGGAGCTGATCGAGGCCTGTCTGTTGTTCGATTCCCCATCGGAGAAAGTCCAGGTCGTGGTTCACCCGCAAAGCGTCATTCACTCCATGGTCGACTATGTCGACGGCACGGTGTTGGCGCAAATGGGCAATCCCGACATGCGCATCCCGATCGCCCATGCCATGGCCTGGCCCGACCGCTTCGATTCCGGCGCTGAACCCTTGGATTTGTTCGCGGTCCAACGACTCGATTTCGAGGCGCCCGACTTTCAGCGCTTCCCGTGTTTGCAGAGAGCCTACGACGCCGTGCGGGCTGGCGGCAGCATGCCGGCCATCCTCAATGCCGGCAATGAGATCGCGGTTGCCGCCTTCCTCGATGGCCGGATACGTTTTACCGCCATTCCCGACGTCATCAGCCATTGCATGAGCGCGGTTGAATCCAACCGGGCGGAGAGCATCGAGGAGGTACTGGAGTCCGATCGAATGGCCCGGGAGGCGGCGATTCGTTACATCGCGGCCCTTCATTAACCGTACGGAGCAACTGACCTTAGATGACTTCACTCACCCACACCCTGTTCTATTTCATCATCGCCCTGATCATTCTGATCGCCGTGCACGAGTACGGCCATTATTGGATGGCGCGGAAACTCGGGGTCAGGGTGCTGAGGTTCTCGCTGGGGTTTGGAAAAATCATCTGGCGTCATCAAAGGACGCCACAGGACACCGAATTCACCCTGTCGGCTCTGCCGTTGGGCGGCTATGTCAAGATGGTCGATGAACGGGAAGGCGAGGTGGTCGAGGCCGATCTTCCGGTCGCGTTCAATCGGAAGCCCGTCGCCACTCGCGCGGCCATCGTGCTGGCGGGTCCAGTCTTCAACTTCCTCCTGGCGATTCTGATCTACTGGGTCGCCTTCATGTGGGGCGAGACCAGCACGCGGCCCGTGGTGGGTGAAATCAAGATGGGCACCCTGGCGCACGAGGCGGGATTTCGCGAGGGCGATGAAATCCTGTCCGTGGCCGGCAGGAAGACCCCCGCCTGGAATCTGGCCATCAGCGGCATCATGGCCGGCGCCATGGACGAGGCCCCCATTCCGGTCACCGTCGCCTCCGCTACGGGTGAGCAGCGCGATCTGGTTCTGAACATTCCAGTGGTGGACAACGAAAAACCCGCTGTGTTGTACAAGCGTCTGGG
>Ga0233420_10000793_pt1 | contig 12689 bp, 13 predicted proteins | sample Watercolumn_Mata_4_FD_183009 | JGI IMG/M metagenome (GOLD analysis project Ga0233420, IMG submission 183009) | Freshwater microbial communities from Lake Matano, South Sulawesi, Indonesia - Watercolumn_Matano_2014_102_MG | ecosystem: Environmental > Aquatic > Freshwater > Lake | place...
ATGTATCCTCCAAAAGAAAATATGGCGTCGGGCTGCTCTTTCTGTATGATGCGAAATGCATTGGCAAATCCCAAGGGAACTCGCAGAAGGTTTAGAAAAGTTTTGAGCGATATAATCCGAGTCAGTCGCCCAGTCTCGAGATGAATAAATTGTATGTTCCGCCTTCCTATTTCTTTATACTCGAGCGAATGAGTCTTTTCAGAATCAGAAATAAACTTTTTTCCCACAAACACAATTGATACCGAAGGATATTTTTTTTGTACGGCTTCTATTAACGATAAGGCTGGAGTAAAATGTCCTCCGGTAATAAGCAGCTTCATTATGTAATTATATCAACATTTTTTCATCTCGGTTTCTGTAACGGGACAAATTTTGATAAGCTCGTGCGCTGGACGGGTATGTTTACCACCGCATTCTCCACAGGTAAAAGTTCTTGAGCCATATTCATCTTTATCTTCTTTTTGGTGGAGTCGTCTAAATACCGTAGAAAAGCTGCTAAAAATAGCTTCAAAATCCAGACTTTCAGGTAGGTCCAAACTTACCCCTAATAGTTTCAGTAGTTCGCTTTTTGTAACTTTATCACCAGAACAATATCCGCCAATCTTGATCGACGAAGTTCCTCTCATTTTCATGATTTGCTGAGCAAGCGATAAATACATAAAATCCATCATTTTTTGAGTAATGGTATTACTTTGTAATGTTTCGATTGTTTTTTGGCTCATCACATTAATCGACGGCCGCAGTTTTCCCGCAATTGCCGATCTCATTGCTTCAATAATATCTCCTAAGGTAAATACTTCGTCGTGATTGTTTCGATAAATAACGGCATTGCTATTAAACATAGATTCATTTAAAAAAATAAAGTCATCGATGTCATATCGTGTTGAAACAGGCGATTCCATAAACATGCGGATCTGATCAAGTTCTGTGGGCTGCGCGTGCGCCTTTTCCCACACCGTTGGAATGAGCGCACGAATCCATTCATCGCCTTCATCGGATACGGAAACTGCCAAAGAATTGATTTTACTACCGTCGGCGTAATTAAGATACAACTGTCCTCCTCTATATTCTTTTCTGTAATAATCGCTCGTTGGATCGTTATCAAAATCAACTATTCCGGGCGGGCTGTAATATAAGACTACCTGACCTTGATGTTTAACGGTCATATTCAATGCTTTTTTTATATTGTGAAGATATAAGCCTCCTCTTTCTCGCTGATCGACTTGATTATCCAGAAGATAGAGATCGTTCCTCTCCGGTGACGAATATATATTACCATCTTCGTATCTATAGTAAGAAAAAACAGACGATACTGGAAAATCCTCCAACGCATGCAAGACATACGACTCGAGCTGTCTTTGCATGAGTTGAAACCGTCTTTCAGCTGGAACTCTATGAAGATACGCGGTTTCTGAACCGTTATACGCAAAACGGGACAGCGTGCTTTCTGTAAAGCGCATCATATCTGCTCGGACAATTCAAGGTTTGGTCGGTCTTCGGGGTATAACCGCTGCGGCACACCTCAGGACTTACACCTGATTCCCATTAATCCGCCAGCTGGCGGACTTCGTCTTCTCTTCCGACTAAGCGTCGGAAAATGACGAAAACCAAACAATTGTAAACAAAAAACATTATACTACTTTTTTTATTTTCTTCTCTATATTCATCACTATCCCTACTAATGCAAATGAAATAAGCAGATTTGATCCGCCATAGGAAATAAATGGGAGCGGTACTCCGGTTAGTGGCAATACATTTACTACTCCCGCAAGATTAATGAGAATCTGCAGATTGAAGAAAGCAAATACTCCTCCCGCCAAAAGTTTCGCAAATCTATCCGGAGCGCTCGTAATCACTTTATACATTTTATAGATGAAAATGAGATAGATAAGAATGATTATTACTCCTCCCAAGAAACCTAATTCTTCTGAGATGATTGCAAAGATTGAGTCGGTATGAGCCTCTGGTAAAAAAAGATATTTCTGACGAGAAGAGCCAAAACCCTGACCAAGCAGTCCACCGTTTGTGAGAGAAATAAGAATCTGATTAATATGATACGTAATTCCCAAGGGATCTCGAGACGGATCAAAAAACGCCAGCAGCCGGTTAAACCGATATGGTGAAAGCTTTACCAATACAAAAAAACTGCCAACTGCTATAGGGATAAGCGCGGCAAGATGGAGAATATTCATTCCGGACAAATAATAAATGATGACGCTCAGACCAAACACAATGGTTGCGGTACCCATGTCCGGCTGCAAAATAATAAGCCCCATCAAAATACCGGTAAGAATAAGAAAGGAAAAAAAACGTTTTCGTTCCTTGTGAAGAAACCATGAGGCGAGATAGATAATAATGCTGAACTTTGCCAGCTCGGTCGGCTGGACGTTAAAAAAACCAAAATCGAGCCATCTCCTCGCCCCGCCCGCTTTAAATCCTACTCCAGGAAGAAGCACCACGACAAGAAAAACAATGGTAATGAGCATCGCGAGGAATGAAACATAATAGAGTTTGTGATAATCAAAAAGCTAGAATAAGAGAAGTACTCCTATTCCTAAAAGAAACCAAATCGTCTGTAGTTTCAGATAGTATAAACTGTCACCCGATTCGTTAAATCCACGAACAGACGACGCCTCAAAGATAAAAACTAACCCCACAAGAGAAAGGACGATGGGTAAAGTAATAAGATGAATGAAGAATTTATTACGAATAAATAATTGTTTTAACATAGCTATTATCCATGATCAATGATCTTTTTTACCACTCTATTAAATTCCTCTCCTCTATGAAATTCATTGTTGAACATAGCAAACGACGGAGCAGCTGGAGAAAACAACACAAAGCCGCCCGTTTTGTTTGCTAATTCATACGCTGCGTTGACTGCTTCTTCCAGATCATTAAAAACTCGAGTAATCTTGTCTTTGTATTTTTCTTTAAGCAATGGAAGAATCTCGTCGGTAAAACTTCCTTTAAGAAGAATTATCTTTTCTGTATCAATTAATTGATTAATCAATATATCATACGGAAGATTTTTCGATGTTCCTCCTAGGATAAGATAGACTTTTTTTCCTTGATGAGCGAACGAATCAAACGCCTTGATGGTCGCAACCGGCGTCGTCGAAGTCGTGTCGTTGATAAAAATAATATTGCCTTTTTTACCGACAATTTCCTGACGGTACGGTAATCCTTTGAACTCTGCGATTGTTTGAACCGCAATTTCTCTTTTTGCTCCAACCAGCTCTGCAACTTTCAATGCTATTGCCGCATTTTCTTTATTATGCGTTCCGCCTAGAGATATAAGTCGAGCCGGAAAATCTGCAGCACTCACATAGTGCACCGTGCTTTTTATTTGATCTTTTTCAACAATCGGCTCTAATTCTATCCCTGCCACAAGAATATCTTTTTCTATCTGTTGGAGATAGATTGCTTTCTTATCAAGAAGATAGTCATTCATCGTTTTATAAAAATTAAGATGATCCGGATAGAAATTTGTAAAGACCGCGATATGAGGACTTATTTTCGCTCGGTGAAATCCTGCAAGCGGCCAGGACGGAATCTCCATGACCACCCAGTCATTCTCCGATAGTGAACGAAGAAGTTGTAGACTAGAGACCCCTGGAAGATTTCCTGCAAGATAGGGATGATATTCCGCAGCCTGAAGGGCCTGATAAATCATGTATGTAGTTGTTGATTTCCCGCGCGTTCCCGTTACTCCAATGATCTTAGCCGGCGAATGTTTGGCAAAAAAAGACAGCTCCATTTCGACCGGTATCCCCTTTCTCTCCGCCTCAATAATCTCGGGGAGTGTCCACGGGACCGAGGGACCCTTGAAAATTACATCAGCTTCAAGAAAATCTTTTATATCATGTCCTCCAAGATAATAGGTAATTGAGAGTTCTTTTAGCTGATCAATGGAAGGTTTTAAGATATCCTTGTCTTTTTTATCCGTGACAGTCACATTCGCGCCAAGTTCTGCAAAAAACTTTGCCACCCCGCTTCCTCCCCCTTGAAGTCCAAGTCCAACCACGAGGATTTTTTTGCCGAAGTATTGTTTTTGCAGCTTTTTAATAACATCATTCATACCTTATTTTAGCATTTCTTCGTCGATCATTTCATGAAGGCAATCATCAATCCGAAGACTGCGAAGATTATTGAGATAAGCCATAGACGCATCACAATTTTCGGTTCTTCCCACCCGCGTAGTTGAAGCCATAAATGGAGCGGCGCAACTGGTAGAAGTCTTTTTTTAAGAAATCGCTTTCCCAAAAGCTGTATGGATGATGTAGTTATCTCTGCGAGAAATACGCCACCGATAATCGGCAACGCAAATGCCTTTCCTAAGATGAGTCCTATCACCGCGAACGTTGCTCCAAATGATAAAGCTCCTGTATCACCGAGTATAATTCTCGCCGGATAAATATTAAAATAGAGAAAAGCCATAAGCCCTCCAAGCCACGCGGCGATAAAAAGCGACGTAGGGGCATCAAGAATAGACCGAGAAACCGCCCAGAATGCTCCGAGCGCAAATAGAAGAATCCCGCTCGCCAGTCCGTCCAATCCATCAGTAATATTCACCGCATTTGCAAACGCCACGATAACAAACGTCGAGAAAATGATGTAGAAATAAGACAGATTAAAGACGCCAAAAAACGGAATGTGAATGAACTGAATTTTAAGATCATTAAATAACCAGAACGAAACGATAAGCCCAAGTATGATTTCGATAATCAGTTTATGTCGAAGTCTTAATCCGAAAAATTGAGTATGTTTCCAGAAAAAGATTTTGCTTAAATCATCATAAAGGCCAAGGCATGCAAACGAAATAAAAGTAAATAAAATAATCTTTATTTCTGCAACAAGCGCCGGAAAATTCGCCGGAATTTTTTTCTTTAAGAACCAGAACATGAGAAGAAAAAAGGCATAAACTGCAATCGTGGTAATGACAACAAGTATTCCTCCTCCTACCGGCGTACCGGTCTTATGCTGATGGAATTTATCGAAAATCGGCGTCGGCCTGTTAAATGCGTCTTTTGTCTTTTGGAGCGGTCTCTGGAGTTTCATTCGATAGAGAAAATTAATGAACGGAATAATCAAAATGAAGTTTAATAAGAATGAAACAAAAACGGCAAATAAATAGGTGGCCATAATTTTAGATGCTAGATGTTAGATCCTAGATGTTAGACTATTAAAATAGTAACTTAATGATACGAGGGATGAATATGACGCACGCGATGGTGAAGGCGCCGGTTGAGAATACGAGCATCGCGGCAGCAGAAACATCTTTTGCGATTTTAATCGCCTCCTGCCAATCCTTATGTATAGCGTCAATCGCTTCTTCTATCGCAGTATTGATAATCTCTATAACAAGGCCAACAGTAATTAAGATTCCAATAATAAGAAATTCTTCGTAGCTAATTTTAAAAAAGAATCCTCCCAGAATAGATAATGTCGACAAAAAAAGATGAATCTTAAAGTTTCTTTGAGTTTTAGCAACCCAAACAAGGCCGGCAACCGCGTTTTTGAATGAGATCGTATGTCCTTTCATGTAATAATTTTGAGCAAAACTTTCTCGAGTTTTTTTGAACTATGACGCAAAATACTCCGCACCATAGGGTCAACGAGCGTATCACTTCCTTCTTGAACAAATTTTTTCCGATCAACGACGTCCGAGATGATAACTCTTCCTTTATAGTTTTTTGAACTCAAATCGTTCACTACAACGTGCTCATGTTCTTTTTCATACCAACGTAAAATATCTTCCGGGATGCTGCCATTATTTACAATAACATAGTCGGGTGTTTTTCCAAAATAGTGAGAAACATCTTTGAGATGATCATACGCTGTATAGTCTGTCGTTTGTCCCGATTTAGTCATTAAATTCAGTATATAGATACAGGTCGCCTTTGTCCTCTTAAGAGCATCTTTTATTCCATCGACCAAAAGGATGGGAATGATGCTCGCATACAGATCTCCGGGTCCGGTAATAATATAATCTGATTCGAGAATGTGCTTGATTGCTTGAGAATTAGCAACAACCGCTGGTTCTAAAAATGCTCTTTTTACTCGTGTTTTTTCCTGGTAGTTTTTATCAATATTCCCTTCTCCTTTTACAACACTACCGCTTTCGTATTCGACTCCGAGATGAGTTCGCTCAAAGGTAACAGGGATTACTTTTCCTTTTGTCTTTAAGACATAGCTCGCCGTGTTGATCACCTCATTATAATTTGAAGATACTTTCTCGAGCGCAGACAAAAAAAGGTTACCGAAATTATGACCTCCAAGGTCTCCGTTCTGAAAGCGGTATAAAAAAAGTCGTCGCCAAAGAAGCGGCGCGTCTGACAAGGCAAGAAGAGCTTGACGAAGATCTCCAGGAGGCAAAACTCCGAGCTGATCTCGCAGTCTCCCTGTTGAACCTCCGGAGTCCATCATCGAAACAATGACCCCGAGATCGATCCTATGATTTTTGAGTCCTGATAATACTACAAACGTACCGGTCCCTCCTCCTATCACCGTTACTTTCTTCATAAAATATTTTTCTTCAATGTTCCTCTCATTAAAAATTGATTGTCATCAATGTCTTCTGGAACTGTTTCGCCAGGAATCACAAATGTATTAACTCCGATTTTGACTCCTGGAAAGATTGTTGAATTCACTCCTATTTTAGCGCCTTTCCCAATAAAAGCGCCACATTTTTGTAGTCTAGTGTCAATCTTTTTTTCTCCAACTTTAGAATAAATGGTTTTTTCATCAAACCTAAAATTTGCAGTGACTACTCCTGAACCAAATAACACTCTCTTATCCAAGACGGAATCTCCCACATAGTTACGGTGCAGCATCACTTTCTCACCAATATATGACCGTGCAACTTCGCTTCCACCCCCAACAAGCGCACTATTGCCAACATGACTTTCTCTAACTAATGTATGATCGCCAATAACTGTATTATCTCCAATATAGGTCGGACCTACTATTTTTGTAAAATCTCCAATTTTTACATTATTGCCAATCCATACGGGCCCAACCACTAAAGCATTTTTTGAAATTTTTGTTCCTTTCCCAACCATTTCTTTTTTAATCGTCTGAAGAAAATAGCGCATCATTGATAAAACATGCCAGGGGAATTTTAAGGTGAACCAATAGTCGTTATACGTCACATAATCTACTTTCGGATGCGCTTTTATATACGTATTGATTGCCTGCTCATACAGGTCATCTTTATCTGTTGTTGTTTTTTCCAGAATTTCAATGAATTTTGAGAAATCTGAAAAATAATCGCTCACGAGTTTAGTAAAATTCGAAGGGATTTTATCCGGATCAGGCTTTTCCACAAAATTTTTGACAGCCTTTCCCTCAAATTGTACGTATGCTCCTGGAAAATATTCCTTGAGTTCTTTCGCAACAAACATAAAGTCATTTTTCTTTCCAAGCTTTTTCGTCATTTCACCAAGAACTTTAAAATCAAAAATGTCAACTGCGTTAAGAACAAGAACTTCTCCTTTAATCAAATCTTTACATAAAAGAACTGCTTTCCCCATATTTGATTGGGTTGGATCCGGCACAACTACTGTCTGGACTTTTACCGAAGATCTTTGCTTCACTAACTCGTTATTCGTAGGATTGGTCACGACAAAAATATGTTCTGAATACTCTTTTACCGCTTCAATAATATGAAATATAAGAGGCTGCCCAAGAAAAGAAAACGTATTTTTATCGCTCATCGGCCAAAACCTCGTACTGTCACCTCCGGCAAGAATGAGAATATTTTGGATTTTCATAACTATATAGTACTACATTTTTTTAATCTCTCCACCTAACGCCCGAGTCTTCTCCACAAAATCTTCATATCCTCGTTCAAGAATTGACGCTCCGTTTATCACCGACTCTCCTTTTGCGCAAAATGCGGCGATTGCCAGTGTTGCGCCGGCACGCAAATCGGCAATCGTTAAAACACCGCCGTGTAATTCTTGAGGTCCTTTTATCCGTATCACCTGGTTATATTTCTTAGACGGATCGAAATTAAAAAAGAAATACTCCATGGGATTTTTTACCGGTAATTTCATATAGTCAATCTCCGCTCCCAGCTTTCTTAACTCTTCAACGTACGAAAAGCGGTTTTCAAAAATCCTCTCATGTATAACCGAATTCCCCTTTGCCTGCGTCATCAACACCGCCCAGTTTGGCTGCCAGTCGGTCATAAATCCGGGATGTGGAGCTGTTTCAACGTCTAATGGATCAAGTTCACGATAATAGAAAAATCTATAGGATGAATCGCTTAATTCCTGGAATCCCCCTCCGACTTTTCTCACACAATCGATAAACGTTTGAATAAGATATTTAGGAATTCCTTTAATCGTAATGTCTCCTTTTGTGGCGATGGCAAGGGTTGCGTATGTTACTGCTTCGTTTCGGTCCGACACTATTTTGAATGCAGCTTTTTGATGGAGCGCTCCTGACAAACGAATACTAATCTTTGTTCCATCTCTTTTAATATGTGCTCCGCTTTCATTGAGAAAACGAATGAGTTCATCGACTTCCGGTTCAAGCGCAGCGTTCTCCAATGTTACAACGCCGTCACCCAGTAGTGACGTAAGAATTAATAATTCTGTTCCTGTATGTGAAGATTTAGGGAATCGGTAACTTCCCTGTGGTTTTTTTTTCATCACGGCGTGATAATACCCTGTTGAGGAATCGTACGTAATATCTATTCCGATTCGTTTCATGCCTTCAATAACGCGGTCGATTGGTCTTGCTCCGATACGACAACCCCCGGGATTCGGAACATAACACTCGTTGAATTTTGCAAGAAGCGGAGCAAAGAGCATAAACGAAACCCGTAGTTTTGAGCCGTGAAGAAAATCGACCCTATTTTTTTTGATAGAACTTCCGTCGACAACAACCGTGTTTGATTTTGTAAACTCAGCCTTCCCGCCCATGGAACGGATCAGATGAAGCAGCTCATGAACGTCATTGATTCGAGGAATGTTCTCGAGTGTCACTTCTCCGTCAAAAAGAAGAGAAGAGATTATTACTTTCAGAGCCACATTTTTTGCTCCGGAAAGTTTCACTTCTCCTTTTAATGGCGTACCGCCTTTAATGATATATGCATCTTCCATATTAGCTTTAAACATTAATCTTCTAACTTTAAACGAGAATTACTTCCTCTTCTAACTGTACTCCAAATTTTTCTTTTACCTTCGATTTAATTATATCCAAGAGCTTAATTAAATCTTCCGTCTTTCCATTGCCTTTGTTGATAATAAAGTTTGCGTGTTTTTCTGAAACAACAAAGCCGCCGACCGCGTATCCTTTTAACCCTGCTTTGTCAATTAAATATCCCGCAGAGGTCTTTCCGGGATTTCTGAAAAAACATCCGGAGGTCGCGACGCCAAAAGGCTGTGTTTTCAATCGGTATTCGAATGCCTCTTTTGCCCTTTTCTTAAGAATGTTCGAAGAAACTTTTTTCATTCTAAATACTGCTTCAAGAACGATTTCTTTAGTTTTCTGAAGGATGCTATAATCATATCCAAATTGGAAATATGACTTTTTGACCTGTCTTTCTTTTCCGTGTTCATCGATGATATTTGCGTATAAAAGATTGTCAGAAAAATACGAAACAGGACGAGTCCACTTGGAATTCATGTAGATCGCGCCTCCCACTGTTCCCGGCAGCCCTTTATGATACTCAAATCCTTCGTATCCTTTTTCAACTGTCTCCGCAACAAGTCTTGAGACCGGATAGCCGGAAGAAACCAAAAAATCAACCGAGCTTTTATCGGCGTGTATTACCCTTGTTTTCTGATACATGTTTTTTACAACGAGTCCGCTAATTTTCTTTTTTATGATAGCAAGATTCGATCCTCCGCCAAGAACAAAAAAATTCAGCTTCTTTTCGGTCGCGTATTTTCTTGCAGCAATAAGTTCTTCTCTTGCTTTTGCTTCTAAATATAATTCTGCTCTTACGCGTGTACGCAAAGTTAAATACGGAAACAGTTCTTTGTTCCGCTCAATTTTTAATTTTGCATTGTAACTTTTCACTTTTCACTTTTAACTTTTAACTAATCTTATGATATCTTTTTGCAATTTATATACATCCCCCGCACCCATTGTAAAAATAACGTCTTTTTTTTCAAGACGGGGCTTTAACTGAGAAATAAGTTGACGATTCGAATGAACGCTTTCAGAATTTTTTGCTCCTGCTTTGATTATATCTTCGGATGTTATAGAAAACTTTGAAGCGTCTTCTCGAGCAGAAGAAAATATCGGCAGAATATACGAATAGTCCGCCAGTGAAAGCGCTTTGGCAAAATCTTTGAGAAGCATTTGAGTACGGGAGTATGTATGAGGCTGGAAAACAACTATGATCCGTCTGTTCGGAAAATGTTTCCGTGCAGCACTAATCGTTGCCTCAATTTCATGAGGATGATGTCCATAATCGTCATATAAAGAATAGTTGGTATTTTCAAAAACTTTTTCAAATCTTCGTTTTGCGCCGGTAAAACCTTTAATAGCCGCCTGTATTTTTTCAAGTGGGAATCCGAGTTCCAAAAGCATTACAATCACCGCCGCCGCATTACTCACATTTTTCTCTCCAAACAGTGAAATAGTAAAATCGTTACCTCTTAAACTGAACGTTGTACCGGTTTCATTTGTTTGCATATGCGAAATGACATAGTCAGCGCTTTTTAAAAATCCATAGGTTGTACCCAAATGTGGAAGATTTGGATCATCGGCACAGAGAATTAATTTTTTGCCACCGAAAAACTTGAGAAATGCCTTTTTCGTATCTTCTAAATTTTTATAGACATCGGGATGGTCGAAATCAATATTGGTACAAATAATATAGTCTGGGTTGAGAAAATGAAATTTAGGCCGAAGATCGTTCGGTGGATTTACTCCGTACTCATCCGCTTCAATGACAAAATAGTCTTTCCTATTAAAGTCTCCGCCATCGTAATCGTTGAATGAAGGCGCTCCAACCAAATAACTTGGTTTTGCCCCTAGTTGAATTAAAGCATACGAAAGAAGCGAGGAAGTCGTCGTTTTCCCGTGACAGCCCGAGACAGCTATGGTCGTTTTGAATTGTTTCATCAACCCCCCAAGAACTTCTGCCTGCGAAACTACCGGAATCCTTTTTTTTTGTGCCTCAACCGCAATGGGATTATGTATTCCGGAGTGTGCTGCCGAGTAAATTACAAGGTCAGTCTCTTCCTGAAGACTCCGGGGCTTAAATCCGATAGTGTAGGAAATCTTATGTTTTTTAAGAAGTCCATCGGTGATAAACTCTTCTTCGACGTCACATCCAGAAACCACTTTTCCCATCTTTTTGAGAATTACTGCAAGGTTCGCCATTGCCACGCCTTTTATTCCTATAATGAAGACCTTTTTAGCCTTGTTAAGCATTGTCTAATTATACACCAGCTATAACCCAGCACCTCTTGGATTGTCCAATATATATTGGTAATTGCTTGCAGCTGTCTCAAGCCAGGATGAAATATACTTTGGGTCAAATATTTCTTCGTCTTTTACGGCTTCTATAAGATCTCTAATTATATTAATTGGGTATCCTGTTACTATGCTCCATGCTTCTAATCCTGAAACCGTTCTCCATCCGCTTGATATGCTCGGATCTTCTACTTCAATTCTGGTAATAAATGTATGTCCTATGGGACCAAAAGCATCAAGAACCAGTCCCGATTTCTTTATTTCCATTTGTGCCTCCTTAATGTATCTGTTAATATCATTTTCGCCCATATCTACATGTATTCTGAAATTAAGATGATTCGTTTTGCATCTTCTATCATTTTGTAGATTAAACCTCTGCGAAAGATCTGGCACCATGAAGTCACGTGCCTTGACCTCTCCAAATGCGACTCCAACGCTTCCGTATATTACTCCTGATTCTGCAATTGCTTTGAGCATCATAAATTGTTCATCAATATCATCTGTCTTTGTTAATATTATTGGACCTTTCTCTGTGGGAACTTCCCCCATAACATCAGTCGCAAGAACACAGTTATTAAAAATAAGGCTATCTCTAATTCGATAAAAATTTATGTAGGTGTTTTGCAAAGCTTTTAATACAGCTTGCCATTCAACCTTATCCTGTAAAGGCAATCTTATGAATTCATTTGATTGAGGAAACCAAGATAGGTATTCTCTTACTTCTTCTATAGCCTCTATGTTTGTAACATTATCACCAAAGAATGTTCTCATTGCCAGTACAGCTTTAACCCAATCTGAATAACTTTGGGCATCTATGTATCCTGTCCGCGGATCAATCTATATTGGTCTAAATGGATTCCTATCTTCAGGTAACAACGGCACTATTCCCTTACGAATACCTAATAGACTCGCTATCCGTTTATCTCTTGAAGAGGGTGAAAATACAACAACTCTAAGTTTATACGCAAGTAAGCGTTCTTTTTTAGTTCTGTCTCTTAACAGAGCTACGGAATTGGTAAGTGCTATCCGCATTGCATCCGGTAGTAAAATACCTGAAGGTTCAAATAAATCTACAGGATATTGTGAAGAAGGAGCTGGTTGAGGCTATTCATAAAAATTGATGATAACCCATGTATCATCGTATTTGGTACCGTGATTCAGTCCGTGTTCTGATACTTCAACCCGTATCATCCAATAAGTACTCCCTCAAGAGATCAGATGGCTATAAAGATGATCGGCATAGTGCT
>Ga0233420_10000794_pt1 | contig 12687 bp, 11 predicted proteins | sample Watercolumn_Mata_4_FD_183009 | JGI IMG/M metagenome (GOLD analysis project Ga0233420, IMG submission 183009) | Freshwater microbial communities from Lake Matano, South Sulawesi, Indonesia - Watercolumn_Matano_2014_102_MG | ecosystem: Environmental > Aquatic > Freshwater > Lake | place...
CTGGCAAGGCGCGACGACGCCGCAGGGCCATCCCCTGGAAGGAGGAGCAACGCCGCCAGGCGGCTTTTTGGCCGTGCCATCGGGTGCGTAGCGCTCTCGCCCAAAAGGCGAGAGCCCGTCATACTGCAAATACCAAGTGCCGCGTAGTCTTCATGCCATTTGAGAAGCGGTCAACAGAGGAATCTAGGTTGAATGCCATGGCTTTCACCCTTTACGGCTATGTTAAACTTCGCGGCTTACTGATCGGCCCCGGTCAATTCACGCCCGACAATGATGGCTCGTCCGGGCGCCCCCTTCTGGAATACAGCAATGAGAAAAGCGCTTCTTGCCGCCGTGCAAATGGCGTCCAGCCCTAATGTCAGCGGCAATCTGCTCGAGGCGGGGCGTCTGATCGAAACCGCGTCCGCCCAGGGCGCACATCTCGTCGTGCTGCCGGAAAACTTTGCCCTGATGGGTATCAAGGAAACGGACAAACTGGAGATCGCCGAGGCCGAAGGCTCCGGGCCGATTCAGGAATTCCTGGCCAGAACGGCGGAGCGCCATGGCGTCTGGCTGGTGGGCGGCACCATTCCGATTCGCTGCGATTCCGGCAAGGTCCGCGCCGCCTGCATGGTCTTCGACGACAAGGGGCGGCGCGTCGGACGTTATGACAAGATACATCTTTTCGATGTCAGCGTTCCCGGCACGGAGGAGAGCTACCAGGAGTCCGCCACCATCGAAGCCGGCGCGGACGCCTTGGTCGTGGCTACCCCCTTTGGCCGTCTGGGCCTATCGGTCTGCTACGACCTCCGCTTTCCGGAACTGTACCGGCAAATGGCCGCCGTGGGCATGGATCTGCTGGCCGTCCCCTCGGCCTTCACCGCCCGCACCGGCGCGGCGCATTGGGAACTCCTGGTACGCGCGCGCTCGGTGGAAAATCTTTGCTACACCATCGCGGCCAATCAGGGCGGGTTCCACATGAACGGACGGGAAACCTACGGCCACAGCATGATCGTGGACCCCTGGGGCGTGGTACTCGCCCGCCTCGCCCAGGGTTCCGGCGTGGTGACCGCCCAGTTCGATCGAGACCGTCTGGAGAAGGTCCGAGCGGCCTTTCCCGCGCTGACGCATACCCGCCTGACCTGCCGCTGAAATCCGTACCCCAGATCCCCCCGAGAAAACCCCTGCCCCGCTTATGGACTCCGAACCGCTCGTCATCGCCCAACAAACGCTGCTGGAACCCGCTGGACTGGTTACGCGGGATCTGGAGCGCGTCATGGAACGCCTCTCGGGCGCCGACATCGATCATGCGGACCTCTATTTGCAGGCGACGAGGTACGAATCCTGGGGGCTGGAGGACGGCATCGTCAAGGAAGGAACCCACAGCATCGATCTGGGCGCCGGCATCCGCGCGGTGTCCGGCGAGAAAACCGGTTTCGCCTATAGCGACGATGTCGCGCTCCCCGCCTTGCAGGAGGCGGCGTGGAGCGCGCGGTCCATCGCGCGGCAAGGCGACGAGGGAAAACAGGAGGTCAGCCCATCCCACCGACCCGTCACGCTCTATCTGCCGGTCGATCCACTGCGCTCGCTGCCCGAGGAAGACAAGATCGCCCTGCTGAAGCGACTCGATAGGGAGTGTCGCGCGATCGATCCTCGCGTCGAGCAGGTCTTCGTGAACCTCTCCGGCAGCCATGAGATCGTCATGGTCATGGATCGGGCTGGCGCGATTCATGGGGATGTTCGACCCCTGGTGCGGCTCAATGTCAGCGTTATCGTCGAGGCCAAGGGCCGCCGCGAGCAAGGCAGTTATGGCGGCGGCGGACGCACGGATTACCATTATTTCCTTGAGGGCGACCGCGCCTCGGACTATGCCCGCGAAGCCGTCAGACAGGCGCTGGTCAATCTGGAGGCCGTGGAGGCGCCGGCCGGCGCGATGACCGTGGTGCTCGGATCGGGCTGGCCGGGCATTCTGCTGCACGAGGCCATCGGACATGGTTTGGAGGGAGATTTCAATCGCAAGGGCACCTCGGCCTTTTCCGGCCGCGTGGGCGAGAAGGTGGCTTCGCCGCTGTGCACCGTGGTCGACGATGGCACGCTCCCCGGCAGGCGCGGCTCGCTGAGCATCGATGACGAGGGTACGCCCACAGCCTGCACGACGCTCATCGAAAACGGGTTTCTCAAGGGTTACATGCAGGACAAGCTGAATGCGCGCCTGATGGGCGTCGCTCCCACGGGCAACGGCCGCCGCGAGTCTTACCAGCATCTGCCGATGCCGCGCATGACCAATACCTACATGCTGCCGGGGCCGCACGATCCGGAAGAAATCATTCGGTCGGTGAAGAAGGGGCTGTATGCCAAGAACTTCGGCGGGGGTCAGGTCGACATTACCTCCGGCAAGTTCGTCTTTTCGGCCAGCGAGGCCTATCTGATCGAAAACGGCAAAATCACGAGCCCCGTGAAGGGGGCGACCTTGATCGGTAATGGGCCGGATGTCCTGACCCGCGTCAGCATGGTCGGCAACGATCTGCAACTCGACACCGGCGTCGGGACGTGCGGCAAGGATGGTCAAAGCGTTCCCGTGGGCGTCGGTCAGCCGACCCTCAAGGTAGACGGTCTGACCGTGGGCGGCACCCGGGTTCAAGGCTGATTCGGACTCACGCGAAATACACAAACTCCAGGATTCCCCGTGTCCACCATGCCCCCGCGCCCTTCCGAACAAGACCCACTCGATCGGCTCAAGACCCTGGTGGCCGATTGCCTCGCCGAAGCCCGCGAGCAAGGCGCCACGGGAGCGGAAGTGGGCGCCAGCATCGAGACCGGCCTGTCGGTCACGGCGCGTCTCGGGGACGTGGAAACCATCGAGCATCACCGCAGCCGGGGGTTGGGGCTGACGGTCTACTTTGGTCAGCGCAAGGGCTCCGCCAGCACCAGCGATCTGAGCCCGTCGGCCATGCGGGAAACCGTGACGGCAGCCTGCCGCATCGCCCGCCATACCGCCGAGGACCCTTGCGCCGGTTTGCCGGACCCGGAGCTGCTCGCCACCGAGTTTCCCGAACTGGATCTCTATCACCCTTGGGCGATCGAGCCGGACGCTGCGATTGACCTGGCCGTGGCCTGCGAAAATGCCGCGCGCCGGCACCATGAGGATATCAGCAACTCGGAAGGCGCGAGCCTCAATACCTTTCAAGGGCTGCGGGTCATGGGCAACAGCCTGGGCTTCCTGCATGGGTATGCGTCCAGTCGCCACAGCCTGAGCGTGGCCGTCATCGGCGAACGCGATGGGCAGATGCAACGGGATGACTGGTGGACCGTCGCCCGAGCTCCCGACGACCTGCAAAATCCCGAGGAGGTCGGCCGCATGGCCGCGGAACGCACGATACGCCGCCTGGGCGCGAGAAGCCTGAGCACCAGGCAATGCCCGGTCATCCTGGCCGCCGAGATTGCATCCAGCCTGCTGGGGCATTTCATCGGCGCCATCCGCGGCGGCAATTTGTACCGCAAGTCGTCATTTCTGCTGGATCATCTCGGTAAACCGGTTTTTCCGGAATTCGTGCAGATTCACGAACAACCTCATCTGAGAAAGGCCCTGGGCAGCTCCCCCTATGATGCCGAGGGCGTACGGACCACCCCGCATGCGCTGGTTCGCGATGGCGTGCTCGAGTCCTATGTGCTGAGCACGTATTCGGCCCGGAAGCTGGGGATGAAATCCACCGGGAATGCCGGTGGGGTGCATAATCTCATCATCGATTCCGGCCCGCTCGATCTGGCGGGCCTCATGCAACGCATGGGTACGGGTCTGCTGGTCACCGAACTGATGGGACAGGGTGTGAACCTGGTCACCGGGGATTACTCGCGAGGCGCGGCGGGATTCTGGGTGGAGGGAGGCGTCATCCAGTACCCCGTCGAGGAGTTCACCATCGCCGGCAATCTGCGCGACATGTTCTTGAATCTGGTTGCCGTGGGCAATGACGTCGACCTGCGCGGCAACACCCGCACCGGCTCCATCCTGCTGGAGTCACTCACCATCGCCGGCAACTGAAAGGCCAACCCGGCGGGATCCGTCATACACAATTCATCCTAGAAAAAGTAGTTGGACAGGAATCTACAGGATCAACAGGATGATGCGATTGATCGTAGGTGCGAATACATTCGCACACAAGGCCCTGAATGGGCGAATGAATTCGCCCCTACATCAAGCCCAACTGCCGGATTTAGATTCATCATTGTTGAGGCACTTTCCATGCGTAAGCCCCTGTTATCATTCTTACTGTTGTTGTCCTCCAGCGCCGCCGCGGAGTCCCCGGCTACGTCGATCAAGGTCGGCGCCCTGGCGTTCGGCACACTGAATTGGGAGTTGGCCGTGATGCGTGGCCAGGGCCTGGACAAGGCCAACGGTATCGGCATCGAAAAGGTGGATCTGGCCAGTCCGGAAGCCGGCAGAATCGGTCTGCAAGGACAAAGTCTCGATATCATCGTTTCCGACTGGATCTGGGTCGCTCGGCAGCGGCGGCAGGGACAGGACTTTGTGTTCGCGCCCTACTCGTCCACTCATGGCGCGCTCATGACCGCCGAGTCCTCTCGCATCCGCCAGCTGGGCGACCTGGGCGGCAAGCGCTTGGGCATCGCGGGCGGCGGCCTGGACAAGAACTGGCTGCTGCTTAAGGCGCTGGCGACCAAATCCCTGAAACTCGACCTTGAAAAAAGCGCCACGATTACCTTCGGCGCCCCGCCTCTGCTGAACGAGCAACTGCGGCAAGGTCAACTCGACGCCGTCCTGACCTACTGGAATTATGCGGCGAAACTGGAAGCGGAGGGCTATCGGCAAGTTCTCACTGGGCGTGACATTCAGAAGGGTCTGGGCATCGACACGGATGTTCCCGTCCTGGGATATGTGTTCCGGGATAGCTGGGCCAAGGCGCATGCGGAGGCGATCAAGGCATTCATCAAAGCCGCGACGGTAGCGCAAAGGCTGATCTGCGAGTCGGAGCCCGCCTGGCAAATGGTCATCCCGCTGACACAGGAAACGGATTCCCGGGTCCAGTCGACCTTGCGGCGTCACTACTGCGAAGGCCGGGTGGCGACTCCCGGAGAGGCCGAGATGAAGGGCGCCGAGCTCGTCTTGCAGTGGGTCGACCGATCCGGCACGCCGACTGTCGCGGAGTCCATGAATGGTTTGCCCTCCGGTGTATTCTGGTCGAATGGCGGCCGGTAACGAAACATGGAAGGTGAGAGACAGCCGCGCCCCGCTTATCGCCCTTGGGGCAGTCTGCTAGAATTGGCAGCGACGTCTTTTAGTCGGGTCTAATCGGATCACCTCACTCGCAATCCCATCCCTTACCTACTCTCGATAGCCATGTCCATCGCCCGGATCCTGCTCTTTACGCTTCTATTATCCAGCATCATCGTGGCCGTAGCCCTCTTCAATCTGGAGTCGGACACGGGTGATACGGATACGGAAACCCCGGAACTGGTGGACCAACCGGTGGCGCCCGCGCCGACCCCACCCGCGGCGACGGCTCCCACGCCCCCCCCCCCCGGCATGGAAGAGAACCTGGCGGCCCCCGAGGAAATGGCGGATGACGAGCAGCTCGAAAAGGAACAGGTCGCCCAAGCCATGGCTCTGTTGAACAGCACCAACGACGAGGAGCGCATCGAGGCGGTGGAACAACTCGGCGCCTACCCCAGCGCGGAGACGGAAGCCGCGCTCTCGCAAATCCTGAACACGGACGCCAATCCCGAGGTCCGCAATGCCGCCGCGCTGAGCCTTGGCTCCATGGACGAACCCACTGACGCTACCATCGCCGCGCTGATGACGGCGCTGGAAGATCAGAACGAGGATGTCCGTTTCAGCGCCCTCTCGACGCTGGAGGACTTCATGCTCGGCCAGGAGGAAAACTCGCCAAACTACCGCCGCATCAAGGAAAGTCTAGCCATGAAAGCCGGTTCGTCCAATATCCCGGAGGATCTCAAGGAATCGATCAACGAGGTGCTCAAGGATCAGGAAACCATTACGGCGCCCGAGGCCGAACCGGACAATTGAGTCAATCGGCTTGCCGGCGCGCGTGCGTTCCGTGCAGCGAAGGCAAGGCCGCCAGCAATCGGCGGGTCGGTTCGCTGGCGGGATTGAAAAGCACCTGCCGGACGGGGCCCGTTTCCACCACCTTGCCTGCCTGCATGACCGCCACGCGGCTGGCCAATTCCGACACCACGGCCAAATCATGGGTGATGAACAGGTAGCTGAGCCCATGGCGATCCTGTAACTCCCTGAGCAATCGGATGACCTGAGCCTGTACGGAGACATCCAGCGCGCTGGTCGGCTCGTCGCAAACGAGAAGTCTGGGCTCCACGGCCAGCGCGCGGGCAATGCAGATTCGTTGACGCTGGCCACCCGAGAACTCATGGGGATAGCGTTGCCGCGCGGAAACAGGCAAGCCCACGGCAATCAGGAGCGCCTCCACTCTTTCCCTGCGCTCGGCCGGCGACAGATCGGGCCGCTGAGCGCGCAATCCCTCCTCGAGAATATCGCCAACCACCCAGCGTGGATTCATCGACGAGTAGGGATCCTGGAACACGATCTGTAACCCGGCCGCGCCAGGCCCGTGGGCTTGATCGAAAATGTTTTGTCCCTCCAGCAACACCTCCCCGCCCGTTGCCGGGATCAGTTTGAGCAGGGCCTTGCCAAGCGTGGTCTTGCCGCAGCCGGATTCACCGACCAGGGCCAGGGTTTCCGCCGCCTCCAACCGCAAGGAAACGCCATCGACCGCTCGGACATGATCGACGGTGCGTTGAAAAATGCCACGCTTGATGGGATACCAGACCCTGATATCCCTCACCTCCAGCAAGGGCGTGGCTGTTGGCAGCGCCCCGGGGCCGGGTGATTCACGCCTCAGGCAGGCATCCAGTCTGGGCATGGCCGACAGCAATTCGCGGCTATAGGCATGCCTGGGTCCAGCGAAGAATTCCGGGCCACTCGTTTCGACCAGGCTGCCTGAACGCATGATCGCGACACGATCCGCGACTTCGGACACCATGCCGAAATCATGCGTGATCAGCCAGAGAGCCATACCGGTTTCCCTCTGCAGTCGACCCAGCAGCTCCAGGATCTGCGCTTGCAGGGTCATGTCCAGCGCGGTAGTCGGCTCGTCGGCAATGAGCAAATCCGGCTCTCCCGCCAGGGCCATGGCGATCATGGCCCGCTGGCGCATGCCGCCGGAGAGCTGATGCGGATACTGCTCCAAGTGGCGCGCGGGATGCGGCAGGCCAACCTGTTCGAGCAACTCCAGCGCCCGCCCCCGGAGCCGAATCCCGCTCAGCCCGCCGTGCAACACGAGACTCTCGCGAATCTGCGCCCCGATGGTGAGTACCGGGTTCAGGGCGGTCATGGGATCCTGAAAGACGATGCCGATCCGTCCGCCACGAATGGCGCCCATAGCCAGTTCGGGAAGGGCCAGGAGATCGATATCCCCAAACCGGATCCTCCCACCCAGGATGCGGCCATTTTGCGGCAACAAGCGGAGGACCGAGAGTGCCGTGACGGACTTGCCGGACCCCGACTCGCCGACCAGGGCAAAACTCTCGCCCCGCGCAATCTCGAAGGACACGCCCTCCACCGCCGGCGTCATAGCCGGGCCTTGCCGAAAACCCACTCGCAGATCGCTGATGGAAAGCAGCGGCGGGAAGGAAAGAATTCTGGAAGCCGCATCCAGCCCTGGGTCAGCAATCATCCTAGATTCCTCTGTTGACCGCTTCTCAAATGGCATGAAGACTACGCGGCACTTGGTATTTGCAGTATTACGGGCTCTCGCCTTTTGGGTGAAAGCGCTACCCACCCGGGTGCATGGCAAAAAACCGCCTGGCGGCGTTGCTCCTCCTTCCAGGGGATGGCCCTGCTGCGTCGTCGCGCCTTGCCAGCCGGCCTTTTGGCCGCACACTCGGGCACGTCCAACAGAGGAATCTAGGATCATTCGGCCCGCCGGGGATCAAAGGCGTCGCGAATCGCATCGGCGAACAGATTGGCGGGCAGAACCAGCGCGAACATGAATGCGAAGGCCGTGGCCAGCGACCACCACACCGCCGGCTCCCGAGCCATCTCCAGCCGGGCGCTGTTGATCATGTTGCCCCAGGATTCGGTCGCGGGGTCGACGCCGATGTTCACATAGGAGAGCACGGCTTCCGCCAGCACCAGGGAACTGAAATCCAAGGCGACCGAAATGAGCACCAGGTGGAAGAGATTGGGCAGGATATGCCGCCACAGGATCATGATCCGACCGACGCCCAGCGCGCGGGCGGCCTGGATATACTCCATTTCGCGCAGCTTGAGCGTTTCGGCGCGCAACAACCGGCAGAGCCCGGTCCAGGCGGTGAGACCCAGAATCAGACACAGGGCGAGCAGCCGAAAATCGGCTCGGGTGGCGAGGCTGGCGATCTCGGCCTCGTGTCGGGCCATGTAGGACTGCATGACCAGCATGGCGGCGGCGATCAGCAAAACCCCGGGGATCGAATTGAGTGTGGTGTAGAAGTACTGGATGACATCGTCGATCCATCCCCGAAAATACCCGGCGAGGATGCCCAACCCCAAGGCGAGGGGCAGCGTCGCGACGGTCGTCAGGGTGCCGATCAGGATGCCGGTGCGGATGCTCTTGAGCCCCTGATAGAGCACATCCTCGCCGACCTTGCCGGTTCCGAGGACATGATAGCCTCGGCTCAGCCCGGCCATCAGGCCGGCCAGGAGACAGATCGCCAATGCCGTCAGCATGACGGCCCGCCAGGGAATCGCGGCGTCGCCGCGACGGACCGCGCCCAAACGCTCGACGCGTCCAGCCCGCCAAGGCCGCGCCGCCAGAATGAGAATAGTCACCCCAGCCAGCCACGCCGCCAGCCCCATGAGCAGGCCGCCAGCCGCCAGCCGCAACAGATCGCGCCCATGCTCGGTTTCGGGATGCTCCAGATGGCCGCCGCCGAAGCGGAGCCGAGGATACGTCCAGATTTCCCGGCCATCCGGCCGACGGGTCATTTCACGGGCATGAGCATACACCGCCAGCGGCGCCGAGTAGGTTTTTTCCTGACCCTCCCGCAACCGGTCCAGGGCCAGATCCAAAAGGGTCACCGGCTCGCCGACGAATGTCGCTGCGTCATTGGGGCCTCCCTTCGGCGACGCCGGGGCCGGGATCCGTATCGAGTCGAGCAGGGCAATCAGAAGATAGGTCAACAGGATGACCGCCGAAATCATCGCCACCCGGCTGGATGCCACCTGGCGCCAGGGTCGACGCAGGTGCTCCCGGCGCAGCGAACGCCACAGGAGGCCGCTCAGCCCCAGCAGCATCAGGATGAACAGACTATCCGTGGGCAGCAGAACGGGCATCGCTCAACTCAGCCTGACGCGAGGGTCGACGAGGGTATAGGAAATATCGGTCAGCAACAGGCCAAGGATGTAGAGCACCGAGCCCAGGAACACCATCGAGCGGACGATGGCGAAATCCTGCTGGTTGATGGCGTCAATGGTATAGCTGCCCAAGCCGGGTATGGCGAAGAAGGATTCGGTGATCAGGCTGCCCGTGAAGAGCAGCGGCAGGACCACGACCACGCCGGTCAGGATCGGAATCATGGCGTTCTTGAGGACATGGGTGAACAGCACACGGGCTTCGGACAGCCCCTTGGATCGGGCCGTGCGGACATAATCTTTCTCCACCTCCTCCAGGAACAGGGTCCGATACCAGCGCACCCCGGAGCCGATGCCCGCGACGACGGCGATCGCCACCGGAAGAATGACGAAGCGGATGGCATCCAAGCCGTCGTCGTACCCCGAAATGGGAGTCAACCGCAGCAGCTTGCCGATCAGAAACTGTCCGCCGATGATGTAGAAGAGCGAGGACACTGACATCAGCGCCACGCACAGCGCACCGCCCCAGAACTCCAGATAGGTCAGGCGGAAAAACACCAGCAACAGCGCCAGGCTGATATCCACCGCCAGCCCCGCCAAGAGGGACGGGACGGCGATCGCCAGCGAGGGCCACATGCGCTGGGCGATATCGGCGCCGATGTCGCGACCGGCGTCGGATCGGCCGAAGCGGAACAGAAACAAGCCCAGGGATTTTTGATAGAAGATGGTCCGCGTGACCTGCTCCACCCCTTTGGCGCCGCCGTTCCAGAATAGAGGCTGGTCGTAGCCGCGTTCGTGTTTCCATTTTTCGATGGCCTCGACCGTCACATGTTTCTGACCCAGATGCATGCGGGCCATATCGTCCGGCGTGTTGACGACGAAAAACAGCAGAAAGGTCAGGATGTTGATGCCCAGCAGCAGGGGCAGGGCGTGCACCAAGCGGCGCAGGAGGTAATCGATCATCCTGGAAACGGCAGTTGGGCAATTTTTCTAGTCATCGCGGGCACTTAAGTATCGGATGAACCTAAATCCGGCAGTTGGGCTTGATGATCGGGTCGAGGTAACGGGATTGCTTTCAGGCTGGCCTCGCGGCTTCCCCCTTGCGCTTCGCTACGGTTGTCGTCACTCTCTCCGGCCACCGCATTTCAGGTTGCAAGTCTTGGCCCATGCCGGGCACACTAGGAGCGGCCTTCAGGCCGCGAACGTTCGCGGGCTAAAGCCCGCTCCTACGGCTCAACCAATCAGGCCCCGCTCCAACAGGATGATGCGATTGATCGTAGGTGCGAATTCATTCGCACACAAGACCCTGAATAGGCGAATGAATTCGCACCTACATCAAGCCCAACTGCTGGATTTAGGTTCATCCACCCCGCCAGCGTGGCGCGGGCGCGCGGCAACGGAATCCTGGGTCGGAGGATCGCCCGCTTGAAGCAGCGCGGTAGGCGGGATTTCGTGGCCCCGCTCATCCCGGATTCCGCCGCGCTCCATCCGGGCTACCTTGCTAGTGTCTAATTGCATTAATTATCGCCTGTCATATTAGGCCTCCGTTACCCATCGCAACGGAGGAACCGATGGCGCGAGTAGCAGTATCGATAATATGCACCGACAAGGATCGACGCGAGTTGGAACGTATGCGCGGTAGCCGCACCGATGAGGCCCGCAGGGTCGAGCGCGCCAAGATGGTCATGGGCTGTCTGGCGGACCAGCGCAATGACGAAATTGCCGCTTAACTCGGTATCCGGCCCGGGACGGTCGGTGTCTGGCGCAGGCGCTTTGCGGCTGAAGGGTTGAACGGGCTGCGTGATCGATAAAGACCTGGCAAGCCCCCGCGGTACTCCCCCATCGAGTTGCGCAATCGATTGCTGGCGCAGATTGAACAGCCGCCGCCCGCCGGGCCGGCCACGTGGGATGGCCGGTCGTTGTCGAAAGCCTTGGGCGTTTCCGATGATGCGGTGTGGCGCCGGTTGCGCCAAGAAGGCATCCAACTCCAGCGGCATCGTTCGTGGTGCGTCAGCACCGACCCTCGGTTTGCCGTCAAGTCGGCCGACATGATCGGGCTGTACCTGAATCCGCCGCACCACGCGCTGGTGCTTGCCATCGACGAAAAGCCTTCCATCCAGGCGTTGGAACGGGCCCGTGGTTTCGTCTTTACCCGCAGCGGCAAGCTGGTTCGTGGCTTGAAAAGCACCTATAAGCGCCCTGGCACGATCAATCTTGTTTCGGCCTTGACTGTGGCGACCGGTACCATACAGTCCAAAACCACCACGACCCAGCAGCGTCCTGACTTTCAGGCCTTTCTCGATGAGGTGGTCGCCGATGTTCCGGCCGACCGGGGAGTTCATGTGATTCTCGACAACTATGGCACTCACAAGAAGAACGATGACTGGTTGGCCGCCCATCCCAAACGTGCGCTTTCACTTTACGCCCACTTCAGCCAGATGGCTGAACCCAGTGGCAATCTGGTTTGGCATCATGACCCGCAAGACCTGACGGGGGGCGAGTTTCAACAGCATTGACCCACTGACGCAGGCGATCAATGAGTTCATCGCCGCCGACAACGACAAGGCCACCCCATTTGTCTGGCGCAAGCGGGAAGTCAAAGGCTCCCCGTTGCGGAATACTATCGCTAATTTACGCAATTAAACACTAGAAAAAGCAGTTGGACAGGAATCCACAGGATAAACAGGATGGAGGTGGGCTTAACTGATTGACAGGCGTTGTCTGCGTAGGAGCGGCCTTAAGGCCGCGAACGTTCGCGGGCTAAAGCCCGCTCCTACGGCTCAACCCATCAGGCCCCGCTCCAACAGGATGATGCGATTGATCGTAGGTGCGAATTCATTCGCACACAAGGCCCTGAATAGGCGAATGAATTCGCCCCTACATCAAACCCAACTGCCGGATTTAGGATAACGCATCCAGGGAAACCCTGACGATAGGCTGTCCGTCGCCCAGGCGGGCATCGGCCAAAGCGTTCAACTCGCGGTCTTCCATGCGGTCGAGAGCCATAGAGCCATAGAAGGATGTGCTGACCATCGGGAAGCGCATCGGTCGCGATCGATGGGCTTCGCAAGCTCAGCCCATCGGCGCTGGCTTGACAAAGGGAAGGCTCATAGAAGGCTGGGTTGCGGTACGAAACCCAGCGAACGGCCAACCGGGCTGGGTTTCCGCTACGCTCCTACCCAGCCTACACACTGCCGGATTTAGGGGTCATCCACCCCCCCGGCGTGCCGCGTGGCGCGGGCGCGCGGCAACGGAATCCTGGGTCGGATCCCAAAAAACCCAAATCACTGGCCGCCGCGCACCAACCGCACCGCGTAGTCGCCGTTGCG
>Ga0233420_10000796_pt1 | contig 12656 bp, 7 predicted proteins | sample Watercolumn_Mata_4_FD_183009 | JGI IMG/M metagenome (GOLD analysis project Ga0233420, IMG submission 183009) | Freshwater microbial communities from Lake Matano, South Sulawesi, Indonesia - Watercolumn_Matano_2014_102_MG | ecosystem: Environmental > Aquatic > Freshwater > Lake | place...
CGAAACCACTGAGGAATCGAAGTCCCAGGCCACCGTTTGCCTTGCCCCCTTCCTGACTTTCGCGGGTACTTTCACCAGGAGGCTAACCGCACTCAGGCTTACGCCGGCTTCGGCCTTATCCTTTCCGTCATCGACCGTCAGGGAAAATTGATAGTGGCCCGGGGTGGTCGGTGAGAAGGTGGTTTTGGCGGCGTTGACGGCCGACAGCGTGACTGCCTCGCCGGCGGTTTGGCTCCAGGTAAAGCTCAGGGCCTGCGGCGCCTCATCGGGGTCCCGGCTCTGGCTGCCATCCAGCGTCACCTGGGATCGAGTGAGCACCCTGGGTCCGCCGGCGGCATTGGCGATGGGAGGCTGATTGGCCAGGATCGATTGCCCTTCGTCGAGCGTCAAAATGCCGTTCGCCGATAAAGTCCAGTTGCCGGATTTGCGGATGACCCCTCCGGCCGGATCGCCCGAAGGGTTGGTGACATAGTAGAAGGCGAGGGGTTGCGCCACGCCGCCGATAGTCGAACCACCCGCCTTGTTCCACAGCGTGCCGTTCCATTGGGCGCTGCCAAAGGCGGCCGGCTCGCCGGCCTGGAGGATTCCCGAATCCTCCAGGAGGTAGGAGGCATCGATCAGCATGGTTTGCCGGACCGCGTCGATGCCTACCCAGTCGCTCTTGAAAATACTTCCATCGCTCTGGGAGGTACAGAGGAATCCCCATGTGTCCACATTGGATGAATCGCTCTTGAGAGGCGCAAAGGCAAATACGTTGAATACGAGATTCTCCTTGCCGAGAAAACCCTGATAAGCTGTCGTCGAGGCAAGATTGATTTCGGCCTTGGGCTGTTGCAGGAAACTGATGTAATCGATGCCTAAATCCTTGTAAAAGGTCTGTTGGGTCGCCGGATCGTAAACCGTCACCACAAAGGATGAGGGCCCTCCATCGCTGCCGTCATTTTGTAATGCCAGGGTGTATGGCGAGAGCAGTAGGAACAATGAAGCGAATAAAAATAAGGATGGAGCTTTCATGGTTACTGCCTCACCGGAATTATGCAGTTATCTAAAAGATGACCCGCGGGCTGATGGGTAAATGGCGTGATCGGCAAGGCGGGATTGAATACCGCCGGAGCGGTGTAACCTTGGCCCGCCGTGGCAATGAAAGAGCCATTGCCGAAGGGTTGGCTGATTTTCGCGTTCAGCGCGCCGAACAGGGCGGGGGTGGTCGCATCCCCGGCGATTTTTTTCGCCAATACCAATAAATCCCCACCCAGCTTGGGAGCGGCTTTCCGCCAGGCAAAGGCGGCCTCCGAGAAATAGGGATAGTCGCCGCTGAAGACCTTTTCCACCGAAGGCTCGACACCATCGATTTTGATGTATCGATACTGATATTTGAAATCCTTGTTGCGTTCGGTCGTCAGCATGCCGACCGCCCACGCGCGTCCCGAGTTATTCAGCCCACTGTTGTTCGTATTGGCGCTGAAGTCATCCAGGCACTTTTCTTCCTCGGTAACCTGACCCGGCGCCACCACGACGGGGCCAAACCGTGGATTGCTGATTTCCACCGGGGTACCGCCCGAGGTCGAACACGGATTCCGCAAAAAGTAGCTGTTGATGGCGGCCTGGGTGCTGGCGCCCTTGTTCCTGCGGCAAACATGCACGACATCCGTGTCCAGCGGTGCTTGCGCGTACTGCGTCAAGGGTTTTCCCGCGTAGGCGACTTCGCTCCAGCGAAAGACCTGACCCAAGAAGACCTTGGTCAGAAAGGACTTTTCCAGCGATGGTATGCAGGCCAGGGATTCATCGCCGACACAATGGGACGCCAGCTTGCCCTCGGCAACCTGCGCCGCCTGCAGGGCATCCCGAAGATTGAGGCTCACCGGGGTGTTTTGCACCACGCCCCCCGCGTTGGTCACCTGGAGTTCGGTTTTCATCCGCTCGGGATTGGGCTCTTGGAATGCCACCCCATCAATCTTCTTGGTGTAGTTGCTGTCATGCATGAGGTAGGGATCGATATCCAAGACGCCGACATCGGGGGCCGAATCGATCAGGTCGCCTTGCTGGCTGGTTCTGCACGTATAGGCATTGGTCGAACCCTCGTTCAGCGCGCATTGGCCCGTATTGCGGATGTCCATGAACTTGATGGATTTGGCCGGTTCCAGCAAGGGCGCCACACCCGTGATCATCCCATTCCTGTTTCGTTTAAGAATCAGCGTCTTGGGGTTTTTCAAGCCCAGTCCCGCAACCTGATCGCCATCGATCTGGCAAAACCAGGCTTTCCAGTACGTTCCCTTGCCGTTGACGTCGCCATCCACGTAACTGCTCAGAGTATCCGGCAGGCAGATGGCGTTCAGCACGGTGGCGAAATTGTTATCCCAGATCGTCGAGCCGGAGATCTTGAGGATCAATTCCGGCGTGTCGGTCGGCCCCAGCGCCGCGCCCACGGGGCCGGCCAGGATCGTGAATGCCGCGCAAGCGGCCCACTTGGACTTGTTGGTGGTAGTCATGGTTACATCCGCTATAAAGTGGTAGCGTATGTAATTTATCATAAGAATATATACATGAGCACATAGATCTGACTGGCGATGGAAATAGCCTGTTCACGCGAGTATTCGCCCATGCGTTGGCCGGAAGGCCAGAAAATTCTGGCGAATTGGCGGAAAGCAAGAAGGGAAAACGGCTACGCGGGTTGAGCCGGAAGTTCCAAGGTTTGTCGGGGTGCAAGGTGTCCCCGGCGCGCGACTCTTCGCGATCCCGCATCGTGCTGTCTCCTCTTCCCGGCGAATCGCGCCCGCGGATGGCGGACTCCGCCCCGGCATCCGGTGGAACTCCGGGATCCGAGCGGCGGGGCCGGCGTTTTCATGAGCCGGACTATGGAATTCGCGACACGAACCGGATTCGAAATGGCGGGCTGAGCCGCATATCCACAAAATCCGTGGATAACTTTGTGGATATGCTTGTGGATTGATAGGCCGGACGGGCGCCGAGCGGCGCTGTTCGAAAGACGGTCAGTTTGTAATATATTGATTTATAATGTATTACAAATATGCCTAGTGGATCGCGTCGCTCAAGTCAAGTCCTTGACCAGCCTGTGCATGGTTTTGGGACGGAGATAACCTGGCGGAAAAAGCCGGGTTCAAATAAACCCAAACCCAAGGTTGCCGCGAAACGCGCCATGGGGTCAGCGTGACGGCTGGTCCGATAATGGTCCGCGAAGACCAGTTCAAGTCATCGAGAGCTTCCTTTTTACAACAAGAGGAAATGCCAAGGCTTTTCATTTTTCAAATTTTGGCGTAAAAGGCCTGCAATTAGGAACGACATTCCTGAATGTGGGCAGAGCAAACGGCAACTTACCGAGGCATAAATGATCACCAAATCACCAAATCACCAAAATAATAGGATGGCTCCTGCTGATCTCGGCAGGACTCGTGCAGGCTGAAGAGCGCGCTACGCCGGCGGCCACGGCGGAAACTCCCGCCGCCCTGGCGGCGTCGTCCGCCAATTGCCCTGGTGTACTTGCATTCGGGGCGCCCACATTGCCGATTTTATCCGTGGATGCGCTGTGCGGTTATAACAGCACGAACTGCGATAAGCCGGGCGCCGCCGGCAGGCGCCACTCGGGTATCGACTACCCCGGCACGGGCGACGCCATAGCCATCGCCAAGGGCAGAGTCGTTCGAGTGGAGGCGCTAAACCCCAACGACAAGGGCTTGGGCAATAACGTCATCGTAAAGCACACCCTGCCGGGTCCCGATTGCGCCGTCGTTTACAGTACCTACTCCCGCCTGGGCAGCATCAGCGTGGCCGTGGGGGATACCGTGAACAAGGGCCAGGTGCTTGGCGTCCTGGGCAAATCGGGGCATGGGGACCTCAATTACTGGCCCAGCGAACATTTACATCTGGAAATGAAATCCGCGCCGGTGCCGGGCAATCCCTTGGGCGCGGGCAATCAATCCAAGACCTGCGCCACCGACCCGCTCAACGCCATGGCCGATAGCTGTTTTGCCTTTGTCGGCAAGGCGGGCGCGGTCAGCCCCACACCCGATGAACTCGGTTATTTGAACCCGACCGCTTACGTGAGTAAGACGGTAAGGGCGCCGACCTACAAGGCAATAGCCGCGGGAGTCTCCAATACCTGCGCGCTCAAGGCCGACAACACCTTGACCTGTTGGGGTGGGAATGGCGCTGGGCAATCCATGCCTTATGGCGGGGTCTTCACGGCGCTCGGCAGCGGTCAGAACCATGGCTGCGGCATCAAAGCCGCCGACGGCGCGATCGCTTGCTGGGGTAAGAACGACTTCGGTCAGGCTACCGCTCCCATCGGGAAATTTAAGGCCCTCGGCGTTGGTGGCAACTATAACTGCGCGCTCAGAACGAACAATCGGCTGGCCTGCTGGGGAGACAACCAATACGACAAGGCCTCACCGCCGGATGGAGCCTTCAAATCGGTCAGCGCGGGACCGGAACACACCTGTGGCGTGAAAACCGACAACACCGTGGTCTGCTGGGGTTATAACAACTATGGCCAGGCCAAGCCGCAACCCGGGAAATACAAGGCGGTCAGCGTCGGCGAATCGCATACATGCGCGATCAGAACCGACAATTATCTGGCCTGCTGGGGCCTGAATCTTGATGGCCAGGCGACCCCCCCGGATGGTAGCTTCAAGTCCGTGAGCGCGGGTAAGGCGCATAGCTGCGGATTGACAGTAGGCAATAATCTGCTCTGTTGGGGGAAAGACGAGGTTGGACAGGCCACCCCTCCTTCCGGTCTGTTCCTGAGCCTGAGCGCGGGGTCCAATCACAATTGCGCGGTCAGTTCCAGCTATGGTCTGGCATGCTGGGGCCTGGACGAATTTGGCAAGGCCACCCCGCCGGCCGGAACCTACAAAGCCGTGACCGAAGGGTTGAATCACGCCTGCGCCATTCAGACCAATGGCAAGCTGGCCTGCTGGGGGCTGGACGATTACGGGCAATCCAGCCCACCGACCGGCGGTTTCCTGGCCATCGGTTCGGGCGACGACCACAACTGTGTGTTGAGGAACGACAGCACCCTGGCTTGCTGGGGCAAGAATGATCTTCTGCAATCCACGCCGCCGGCCGGGGTATTCACAGCGGTAAGCGCGGGCGGAGATCAGAGTTACGGGCTTAAGCCGAATGGGGCGATCGTGTGCTGGGGTGATTGCGGCTGGTCGTTGGCCGGGAGCTTCAAGGCCGTCAGCGCGGGCCCTGATTTTGGTTGTGCGATCAGGTTGGACAATACTCTGGAGTGTTGGGGAACGCCTGCTTTTCTTGCTTTAGATCCAATTCCAACCGTGCTAACGCCCCCTGCTGGAATCTTCAAAGCCGTCAGTGTGGGTAAACAGCGTTGCTCTAATGATGTCGACCCAATTACACGTCCACATGCCTGTGCCTTAAGGGCCGACAACGCTATTATTTGCTGGGGGGATAATGAGTTTGGCCAGGCCACTCCGCCGTCCGGACCCTTTACCGCCGTCTGGGCGGGACAGTCCAATACCTGCGGTAGCCGCGCGGATGGAACCTTGGTTTGCTGGGGCGCTAACGCCAAAGGGCAAACCACCCCGCCGTCCGGCAAATATAAAGCCGCCAGCCTAGGCGTTGACCACGCTTGTGGCATCCTGAGCAACGGCTTCCTCACCTGCTGGGGCGGTCAAGTCCGCTGATCGGCGACAGGCCCCGCCCAACCGCGGGGCCTTCCCCAAAGGCGAGCCCGTTCCGGTTGCGGCCCCATTCGCGGGATTCGCGGTTTGAGCCGCGTATTTTTGCGAAATAGCCTGGATCCCCACCGCTTCGGCATCCGTCTCTTTACCACGTCCAGCACGCCCTCGAACCGGTCGATGCGCGAGCGCGAATCAGGCCGGACGCGCAAATTCATGCACAGCCGCTTCAATACATGGATTGATCGCCATGACTGTTTTGTCATCAACACAACAACATTATAAATCAATAGGTTGCGATGTTGCGTATTTTTTGAACGATCCAGCGTAATGCCTGTTCGCCCTGCCATTCCACAAGCCTGCCCACAAAGTTATCCACAGATGTTGTGAATATCAGCGTCTGGTTTTACCGGGCCGTAGGTGCTGACCATCGGGAAGCGCATCGTTCGCGATCGATGGGCTTCGCAAGCTCAGCCCCTATACGGCGCTTCATCCTAGAAGCGGCAGCGGCCTCGCCCATCCGGTGAACTCCAATCACAAGGCACTAGTCATCGCAGGCACTTAAACCTGGATTCCTCTGTTGACCGCTTCTCAAATGGCATGAAGACTAAGCGGCGCTTGGTATGTGCAGTATTACGGGCTCCCGCCTTTTGGGTGAGTGCTACGCACCCGATGGCACGGCCAAAAAGCCGCCTGGCGGCGCTGCTCCTCCTTCCAGGGGATGGCCCTGCGGCGTCGTCGCGCCTTGCCAGCCGGCTTTTTGGCCGCACACTCGAGCGCGTCCAGCAGAGGAATCTAGGTTAAATATCGGATGAAGCGGTCAACTGCCGTTTCTAGGATCGTTGCCGCCCCCGAACCGCCCGAATCGCGCGAAGACCGTGGGCAGAACCAGCAGGGTCAACAGGGTGGAGGATACCAGGCCGCCGATGATCACGGCGGCCATGGGCCCCATGATCTCGCGGCCGGGGTTGTCGCTGCCGACGGCGATCGGCAACAGGGCCAGGGCGGTGACCAGGGCGGTCATCAGGATGGAGGGCAGCCGTTGCCGGGCGCCCAGGATGGCGGTGTCCAGGTTCCACGAACGGCCTTCCCGCTCGGTGAGGTGGCGGTAGTGGGAAACGAGCATGATGGCGTTGCGCACGGTGATGCCGAATAGGGTGACGAAACCCACCATGGACCCGACCGAGAGGCTGCCGCCCGTCAGCAGCGCCGCCGCCACGCCGCCCGCCAGCGAGAAGGGCAGATTCAGCAGGATCAGCACGACATGGCGCAGGCGGCCGATGGCCACGTAGAGCAGCAACAGTATGCCCGCTCCCGCCAGCCAGGCGTGCAGCAGCAGTTCCCGGCGCGCCTCGCCCTGTTCGACGGCGGCGCCGGTGAATTCCGGGGTGATCTCCGGTGGGAAGCCCAGTTCGCTCAGGGTGCGCCGGCGCAATTCGTCCATGAAGGACTGGAGGTCCCGCCCCGCCACGTTGGCGGTGACGGTCTGCACCCGTTGTCCGCCGCGATGCAGGATGTTGTAGCGGCCGCCGACCTGGCGCAGATCGGCGATCCGGCTCAGCTCGACCAGTAACCCGTCGGGGGTCTTGAAGGGGAGTTTGACGAGATCGGCGAGCGATTGACGGGCGTCCGGCGGCAGGATGACCGAGACCTCGTAATCCCGGTTGTCCAGGTAGTAATGGCCCACCACCCGGCCCTGCGCCGCAGCCTGGATGATGGCCGCCGCCTCCAGCGGGCGCAGGCCGACGCTGGCCAGAGCCTCGGGGTCCAGCCGCGTCTGGATCAGCGGCGTGCCGGGCGGCGAGCGGAGCTGGACGTCGGTGGCGCCGGGCACGCGGCGCGCGAGTTCCGCCAGTTCCAGCGCCTTTTCGTCGAGCCGGTCGAGGTCCTGGCCGTACAGGTTGACGACGACCGGAGCGGTGTAGCCGGACAGGGTTTCCTCCACCCGCTCGGTCAGGAAGGTGTTGGCGTCGAACAGGATGCCAGGGAAATCGCCCAGGATCTCGCGCAGCCGGGACCGAAGGCAGACGACAGCGCCCCGCCGTCGAAGCTTCCACCCACGGTCAGCCTTCGACGGGCGGAAAGAAAAGTTGTTCTTGGCTAGAATGGACCACGGCCGACCTCGTTTAGCTTCTTCCGAAGCGTTGGTAGTGTAACTGCCGTTTTATCAATAGATTAAACGAGGATCGCCCTTTTTTGTGAATAATCCGGGCTAAAGCGCTCTTCATTGTCAGATACGCTACAACAGAGGCTCGTCGCGGGCTGGCTTTTGCTCCTGAATTTGCAATCGGGGAACAATAACCATGACCATGGTTGCTTGTAACTAATTGATTATTATATATACTAAGGCGGGAAGTGTCCACTCATAGGAATGGCTCAAATCCTGCTAATATCGTTATATACATAGTATTTATAACGAGGATGTGCCCACCGATGTTAGAAATGAGCGTGAACTTACGCCGGGGACAGTTCGAGCTGATGGCCGACCTGAGCATGAATGACGCCAACACCGGCGTATTCGGGGTTTCGGGGGCGGGGAAAAGCACGGTTCTCGGCTTGATCGCCGGAGCCTTGCAGCCGCAGAGCGGGCGGATCGTCCTGGACGGAAAGACCCTTTTCGACAGCGGCAAGGGCATCATGATGCCCAGGGAGTTTCGGCCCGTCGGCGCCGTGCTGCAAAGCGACCGCATCGAATCACGGGAAAGGGTCAAGGATGGGCTGCAATCATTGTTTGACCGCATCCCAAGGCCCAGGCGAGCCTTGAGGCTCGGGCAGCTCACCGAGCTTATGGACCTGGGCAAGCTGCTGGACCGGAATACCGACGAGCTATCGGCTGGAGAAGGGCAACGCCTCGCCCTGGCGAGAGCCTTGCTCAAATCCCCCCGGCTTCTGCTGCTGGATGAGCCTTTCGCCACGCTCGGGCACGGCTTCCGGTCGCAAGTTCAGTCGCTGCTCCGGCGGGTGCAAACCGAACTGGGCATCCCCTCCCTATACGCCAGCCATTCGCTGGGAGAAATCCTGGACCTGACCGACCGGCTGATCGTGATGGAGGATGGCCGGGTGCTGGGCTGCGGCACGCTCGGGCAACTGGCGCGGGATGGTAGCTCAACCCAAGCGCTGGGACTTCGGCAGATGGAAAACATCCTCCCCGCCAAAGTGGTCAGCCATCAGATTGAGGATGGCTGCACGCTCGCCACCAGCTTCGGTATTCCGCTGATGCTTCCGCTCCGCTCTCACCTAGCGCCCGGCAGCCCCGTTCATGTCTCGATCCGCCCCGGCGATATCGCACTGTCCCGGCAATACCTGCCGGGCATTTCCATACAGAACCAGATGAAAGGCCGGATTTGCGCCCTGGTGCCGACGGGCGGAAGCGTGATGGTCCAGGTGGACTGCGGCACCACAGTGCTGGCCGGGATCACCCTCCGCGCCTGCCGTGAGATGGCCCTGCGCGAGGGAGAGGAAGTGTACTGCCTCGCCAAGACCCAGTCGTTCAGCTACCTGGGCGAAGGTGCCGCCGATGGCGAGAAGCCGCAGCTACGCCCATTGCCATGACGCCATGCCAACGCCGATTCAGCCCGCCACCTGGCTGGCTGGCATCCATGAACCAGTCTCTGCGCTCGCGCCGAGCCTATCCGCCCCATTGCACAGTATGAACCTTATGGCTTTGCCCGCCGAACCACAGATCACTGAATTGGTGAGACGTTTCTACGCGATGGCCTGCGCAGACACGGACCTTGACCCGTTCTTCAACGCCGCTATCTCAGACTGGGACGAGCATTACCAGATCGTCGCGGATTTCTGGTCCCGCGCTCCGCTGGGAACCCAGCGTTACCAAGGCTCACCCTATCAAGCCCATGCGCATCCGGCGCTGAAACCTCTGCATTTCGAGCGCTGGCTGGATTGCTTCCGGCAGGCCGCCCGGCACGACTCCCTCAACCTCAGGAGACCAGCAATGTCCACGGAGCATGAAAACACCCTGGAGAAAGCCATCGCCCATTATGGATTCGCGATGACCCAGCTTGTGCAGAAAAGAATCCGAGAAGCCCGCCACGAGGCTGAGGCTGGCGCAGGGCTACGAATTTCTGTTCACCTTCTCTCCCGAGAACGGCACACCGGGAGATCACGGCCAAGTCGGTACGCGCTGTTCCATTCGGCCACTCGAAAGACCGTGCCGATCCTCAGCCTAGCGCTGATTCCGCTCGCGAACCAGGCAGTGAAGGAAACACGGATTCAGTGAGCCTCGGCAATGTCGCCGACCTTGGGTTGGCTCCGGCCCGTCATGTTCATCCGCCAAATCCATTACCTGCTCACCCTAGCGAAGACCGGCCATTTTGGCCGCGCCGCCGAAGCCTGCCATGTGTCCCAGCCCGCGCTGTCCTCTGGCATCCAGCACCTGGAGGAAGAACTGGGGATTACCCTGGTGCAGCGCGGGCAACGCTTCCAAGGCTTCACGCCGGAAGGGGAGCGCCTATTGGCCTGGGCGCGCATCCTCGCCCAGGACTGGGAAGGAATGCGCCAGGAGGCGGCGCGATGCAGCCAGAGCCTGACTGGATTGCTACGCATCGGCGCGATTCCCACCACCTTAGCCGTCACGCCGTTGCTCACCGAGCCTTATCAAGCCGAATGTCCCGAGGTTCGCCTGCAATTGCGCTCGCTTTGCGCCGAGGACCTGATCCGCCAGATCGATCAGTTTGAGCTTGGTCTGGGACTGACCTATCTGGAAAACCCCAACTTGAAAGGCTTCCGGGTGCTGCCTTTGTACGAGGAACGCCATGTCTTACTGTCCCGCAGCCTGGAAGGGCATCTGTCCAGAGGTTCGATTGCCTGGGCGGAAGCGGCGCAATTGCCGCTGTGCCTGTTGACTCCCAACATGCAGAACCGCCGCTTGATCGACGCGGCGTTCCGTGAGGCGGGCGCCCTGCCCAATGTGGTACTGGAAACCGATTCGGTGTTCGCGCTGTATGCCCATGTCCGCTGCGCCGGATTGTACAGCGTGGTACCGCATAGCCTCTTGAATCTGTTCGAGATGCGCCAGGAAGTCACTGCGATTCCCTTGGTCCCGGAGCTTTCCCGCACCATCGGCCTGATTTCCCGCCGCCAAGAACAGCCTTTGCCCGTCGTAGAGGCTGCCTGGAACATCGCGGCCCGGCTGGACTGGCAGGCCCGTTTCGACGCTTTGATAAACGCCATGAATCAACCGATTCGCCCAAACGATTAGTCATGCCCCTCTATGACCCGGACAATGCTCCCACCTGGCCAGGACTTACCGGGTTCCCGCGAACCCATCCCATTCCTAAAATTCCCAAGGTGGAGAAAATGGCAAAGATTGTTTGCGTGTTATATGACGACCCCGTAGACGGCTATCCGAAAAGCTATGCACGGGACGATTGTCCGCAGCCGGAGCGCTATCCGGACGGGCAGACCCTGCCCACCCCCAAGGCGATTGATTTCAAGCCCGGCGCGCTGCTGGGCAGCGTGTCCGGCGAACTGGGCCTGCGTCAATATCTGGAAGCGAACGGCCATCAGTTCGTGGTCACGTCCAGCAAGGACGGCGCCGACAGCGTGCTGGACCGGGAGCTGCACGACGCCGAGATCGTGATTTCCCAGCCGTTCTGGCCGGCCTACATGACCGCCGAGCGCATCGCCAAAGCGCCCAAGCTGAAGATGATCGTCACCGCCGGTATCGGCTCCGATCATACCGACTTGCAGGCGGCCATGGAGCGCGGCATCACGGTCGCCGAGGTCACCTACTGCAATAGCAACAGCGTGGCCGAGCATGTGGTGATGATGATCCTGGCCCTGGTCCGCAATTACCTCCCTTCCTACGACTGGGTCATCAAGGGCGGTTGGAATATCGCCGACTGCGTGGCGCGCTCCTATGACCTGGAGGCGATGCAGGTCGGCACGGTGGCCGCCGGGCGCATCGGCCTCAGGGTGTTGCGCCTCCTGAAGCCCTTTGCTGTGAAGCTGCATTACCTGGACCGCCACCGCCTGCCGGAGTCGGTCGAGCAAGAGCTTAACCTGACCTACCACGCCAGCTTGGAAAGCCTCGCCAAGTTTTGCGATGTCGTGACCCTGAACTGTCCGCTGCATCCCGAGACCGAGCATATGATCAACGAGGACACGCTGAAATACTTCAAGCGCGGCGCCTACTTGGTCAACACGGCGCGCGGCAAGCTGTGCGACCGCGATGCCATCGTCCGCGCGCTGGACAGCGGCCAACTGGCAGGCTATGCCGGGGATGTCTGGTTCCCGCAGCCCGCGCCGAACGACCATCCCTGGCGGACCATGCCCTATCACGGCATGACCCCGCATATTTCCGGCACCAGCCTGTCGGCGCAGACCCGCTACGCGGCGGGGGTGCGGGAGATCCTGGAGTGCTACTTCGAGGACCGTCCTATCCGCAATGAATACATAGTGGTGCAGGGCGGGCAACTGGCGGGCGTCGGCGCGCATTCCTACAGTAAGGGCAATGCGACCGGCGGCTCGGAGGAAGCGGCCAAGTTCCAGAAGAACTGAGGCGGCTCATCTTGGGGCGCGGCCATGCCGCGCCCCTTTCCGCTTGCCGGAAACATTTTCTTTTCAATCCAAGGCGACCATGAAAATCCATTATCTACAGCATGTTCCGTTCGAGGGGCTGGGATATATCGAGTCATGGTTGCGGAAGAACAAGGTAGCGGTGTCCGGCACCCGGTTTTTCAAAAAAGCCGACTTGCCCAAGACAGAAGAGGTGGACGGATTGATTGTGCTAGGCGGGCCGATGAGCGTGAACGATATCGCCGCCTATCCTTGGCTGGAACAGGAAACCCGCTTCATCGCCGAGATGATTGCTCTCGGCAAGCCTGTCCTGGGAATCTGCCTGGGCGCGCAACTAATCGCCAAAGCAGCGGGCGCCGAAGTCTATAAGAACCCGGAAAGCGAGATCGGGTGGTTCCCCATATCATGGTTTCACGCCTCCATGCAGGGACTGCCGGAACTGACACTTCCCGAGTGGATGCA
>Ga0233420_10000797_pt1 | contig 12653 bp, 17 predicted proteins | sample Watercolumn_Mata_4_FD_183009 | JGI IMG/M metagenome (GOLD analysis project Ga0233420, IMG submission 183009) | Freshwater microbial communities from Lake Matano, South Sulawesi, Indonesia - Watercolumn_Matano_2014_102_MG | ecosystem: Environmental > Aquatic > Freshwater > Lake | place...
AGAGATTGTAAAGCTTGTTGAGACTGGCGAGGTTTCCGTATCTGCCGCTGCAATGGCAGCAGCCTTGCCAGAAGAGGATCAGCAAGACATCGTTGCCGAAATCAACGCTGGGGTAAAACCGGTTGAGTCGATAAAAAACCATGTGCTAGTCACTAAAAACACTGGTGATGAAGAATGGTACACGCCGCGTGAATTCATCGAGTCAGCGAGGAAGGTTATGGGAGAGATAACCGTAGACCCAGCTTCTAATGAGTGGGCGCAAGGCAATGTTAAAGCTGATACCTATTTCACGATTGATGACGATGGATTAACAAAAGACTGGTTTGGCAAGGTTTGGATGAATCCACCTTATACGTCAAGGGTAATCAATAAATTTATTGAAAAGTTGATTGGCCATTATCAATCTGGCGATGTGTCTGAGGCTATCGTATTAACAAATAACAGCACCGATACGTCTTGGTTTCATCAAGGCGCGAAAACTGCATCAGCCATTTGTTTTACATCTGGACGGATTAACTTTTTAAAATCGGATGGAAAACGGTCAAGCCCTACTAACGGCCAGTCATTTTTCTATTTTGGCTGTAATGTCGAGGCGTTTAAAAACGCTTTCTCAGTGCACGGATTGATAATGGTTAAAGCATGAGATTACCCGATACGATAAAACACCCCGACACATTCAACAATTCACCAGCGTGTGGGTTTGATGGTGTTTTTGACTGGTCGTTTACACAAGGGTGTTTTGGCGAAGGGAAAATTACGCCGATGGATTTTGACGGAGTGGTTGAGCGGAAAGGTAATTTTTTATTGTTTGAGACCAAAGGCGTTGGTGTGCCAATACCAAAAGGCCAGCTTTACACGCTTGAGTCCGCTTATAAGCTCAATTGCTTCACGATTGTAATGATTGAGGGCAAGGATGTTGTTGAATCTGCAAAAGTTTGGTGCCAGCCGGGATTTAATAAAGGGGCAAAAATGAAAGATCATGCCCCAGCAACACCGGAAAGGATGTCTAAATTTTGCCATGACTGGTTTGAATACGCCAATAAAAACAGGTTTGATCAGGTTGTTGATGCTTCGTTTTTAAACAAACGCATAACGAAACTTGAGGATTGTATTGACACAGCAAAAAGTCATCTTGAATGTGCCGTTTTTGCATTAGGCGGCACAATTATCTGGCAGAATTTATAACAATGGCAACGCTTTTCCTTCGCAAACTTTACAACTCGTTCGTGCCGGTTGACCAAAACGCCGCCGAACTGATGGAAAAAATGCGCCCCAATGCGGAGTTTAAGGCCGAGCTTACCCAGCCGCGCAACATTGGTTTCCACCGCAAATTTTTTGCCCTGTTGGATGTGGCGTTTGATGCGTGGGATGCGCCTGAAATTGAGCATAACGGCGTAAAAATCGCCAAAAACCGCGACCGGTTTAGGAAGGATATTATTATCCAATGCGGGTTTTATAACCTTTCCGTAGGCATAGACGGGAAGGTAAAAATTGACGCAAAATCAATGAGTTTTTCTAATATGGATGAAATTGAATTTAACGAGCTGTACAGCTCTGCCATAGACGTTATTTTGGGAAAGGTGCTGACTCACTACACCCGTGACGATTTGGATAGGGTTGTGCAAAAAGTGCTGGGGTTTTGCTGATGACCACAAAATCCATCATGGCCAGCGCAAATCATGAAGAATGCACGGTCAGGTTGCCTGAGGTGTGCAACTTTGACCCATCCACCGTGGTGTTTGCCCATGTCAACGGAGTTAGGTTTGGCAAGGGCATTGGGATAAAAACTAAATTCGGCGCTTATGCGTGCAGCGAATGCCACCGCGTCATAGACGGCGGGGACAGGCCGTCATGGATGTCCAAAAAAGACATTCTTGTCGCCCATTACGAGGCGGTGCTGGAAACGATGGCAAAGCTGGTTGATAAAGGGCTTATGGTGTTTAAATGATGTTTGTTAAAAAATTTGTAATTAAATCAATGAGATTATGGCAATAAATAACTGCGTTTTCATGGGCAACTTGGGGGCTGATCCTGTCTTGGCGCATTTGCCAAACGGGGCAGTGGTGGCCAATTTTTCCATCGCTTGCGGCAGGCGGTGGAAGGATAAGCAGACCGGCGAGTTGAAGGAAGAGACCGACTGGTTTCGGTGCGTTGCATTCAACAAAACAGCTGAGATGATTGGCGAATATTTCAAAAAAGGCAGCCAAATACACGTAACCACCCAAGCCCGCACCCGTTCATGGGAAAGCGAAGGCGCAAAGCATTACATAACGGAGTTTTTGGTGCGGGATTTCCAGTTTTGCGGAAACAGGCAGCAAGGCGGAATTTCCAAGCAACAGGCAAATGATTATAGCCAAGGCAATCCGCCACCCACTGGTGGCGTTGATAATTTTGATGGCCAATATGACGACGACATACCGTTTTGATGCGAAATGCAAATCTATACACCAGATTTAGATGGTTTGAATATGGTCGGATTGATCTATGTTTTATTTAAAAACGTAAAAAACACAAAATAATTGTGTACAACAAAAAATAATTGTGTATAATAGTTTCCAACAGATAGGGATTCACCCAGTCTGAATAACCATAAAAAATAACCGGAGACTAAAATGAACTTAACACCTAAACAACTAATAATCGGACAAGATACACAACAAAAATTTGGAGATATATCTGATCTAATTGAAAAAAGACTTGATTACCTACAGGAGGGATGGCAAAAAAAACCTGTCCAAAAAGAAGTTGCAAAAATTATTACTGACGCCGTTGACACGGCATTGGGAATGTCAACAGAAAGTTTTTGCTATAAAAACAGAGATATAAAATTTACCAGCATCGTTTTTGATCAACTGCCAACACCGCCATCATCAGATGGTTTTTATAATGACGATTGCGTAGAAACTGATGCAATAGAGGTATTTTTGGCAATACAAACATGGATTGACCAAAAAACATGCGCCCAACTAATTAATTACAACGGATCATGCAGAGGTGATTAACAAATTATGACACCATCAGAACAATGCAAGGCGGCGGGGCTGGATAGCCTCGCCGAATTTGTCAGGATAACCGGCGAATCCGAGCAAAACCTGCTGAACTGGCATAAAAAAAGGCCGTTGCGGTTTAGGCTGCTGCTCGCAGGGGCGGTGATTGAGAAACGGAAACAAAATTTATAACGCTACGGTAATGCGACCGCCGCTAGCGGAAGATTGAAGTCAAAACGAACTTTGAGAAAACTAATCGCGAACCGCGCCACTGGCGGCTGGTCGCCTTGACCGACTTGTTTGGCATTTATCAGGATAAAATCAATGAAAAAAGTTAAAAATTGGCTGATGATAGGCGGAGAGGCGCACGGGAAAATAATTCCATGTTTTTTTAGCCGCATCAGATACATACAAAAAAACAACCGTTATGTTGAGTATACCGGAAAAACTTACTCGTATTTTGGCAAACTGTATGCAGTTGCTATATTTAACCCTACAGATAAACAGCTAGCCGACATTCCATATTTGATAAATGAATTAAAATTAAGTCCCATAGAAGAGCCGCCTAACGCAAATCATCCATCTTGAATAACATTAAATAATGGATTCGGCTGAAAGCCATATTTTCAAAGCACTGGCGAAATCGTTTGAGCCAAAAAAACCGCTAACAGTATCAGAATGGGCGGACGTGAATAGGTTTTTGTCATCAAAAAGCAGCGCAGAGCCAGGGCGTTGGCGGACATCCAGAAACCCACTTCTTAAAGAGCCGATGGATTGCCTATCGGCTCGATCACCTGTCAAATCCATTGCATTGATGTTTCCGATTCAAATCGGAAAAAGCGAGGTAGCCACCAATGTCGTTGGTTACACTCAGGAGGAAAACCCCGGGCCAATAATGGTGTGTTTGCCCGGCGAGGTATCGTTACATAAATGGATCAACCAAAAATACAACCCACTGGTAGAGGAATGCCAGACGGTTGCCGCAACGTTAACCAGTGTCAACAGTCGAGATGCAAGTAACACTCGGTTTTTTAAGGACTTTTTAGGTGGCCAGATTTATTTTGAACATGCTGGCAGCCCTTCGCGCCTAAAATCAACCAGCGTAAAAATGCTGATTGTCGATGAGGTTGACGAGTTTGCCAACAATTTCATCGGGGGCGATGACCCAATGGATATGTTACTAGGCCGGACCAGCGCATTCCCGTCAACCTATAAACACCTGTTTATCAGTACCCCGCAAATAAAAGGTCTGAGCCGTATTGAACAACTTTACCTAGCGTCAGACCGCCGCCGATACCATGTGCCATGTCCGCATTGTGGACACTATCAGCCACTGGAGTGGTCTGGGCTAAAAAAAATGGAAACAGGAGACGTTTATTACCTGTGCGTGGAATGCGCCGCCATCATTGATGAACGCCACAAAACAGCAATGTTTGCAGCAGGCAAATGGATACCAGAATCACCAGAAAAAAAAGAACGCGGCTACACCTGCAACGCGCTTTATTATCCTGTTGGATTAGGCCCTAGTTGGCAAACATTAATGGAAATGTGGGATCAGGTTCAAAACGACACCGCCCGCCTGAAAACATTCATCAATGACCGTCTGGCCGAAACATGGGAAGACCGGTCGATGCAGGGTTTAAAAATAAATCTGATAGCGGACAGGGCGGAAGATTATCCGCTAAGGGTCGCTCCAAAAGGCGTTTGCATGATTACGGCGGGAGTTGACACACAAGACGACCGGCTGGAAGTGCAGGTTATTGGCTGGGGAAGCAATAATAAATTTTATGTTATTGATTATGCTGTAATATATGGCGACCCGGCAGGCGATTCGGTTTGGGCGGAATTAACTGATCTGCTAAACTCGCCGATAGAGCATTGCAACGGCCATTTGTTGCCGATACAGGCCACGGCAATCGATGCAGGTGGCCACCGCACCGAAGCGGTGAAAGATTATGTCCGTAAAAAGCAGGCGCGCCGCGTCATGGCTATTTTTGGTGCTGTGCCAAGAAACGCGCCGGTATTGAGCAGGCCGAAGGCGCAGGACGTTGATTTTAAAGGCCGCGCAGAAAAAAAAGGTGTTTATATTCAACACGTTGGCACGATAGGAATCAAAAACAAACTGTTTGGCATGTTGTCAGCAGATGCCGAAAAAAACGACAGTGATGACCGGCAATGCCATTTCAGCCAACAATTGCCGCCTGAATATTTCATCGGCCTTGTGTCCGAAACGTTTGACACACGAACCGGCAGGTTTGTCAAACGAAAAGGCGCGCGTAATGAACCGCTAGACACATGGGTTTATGCCTATGCCGCCACCCACCATCAGGAGTTGCGAATGCACTTGTACAGCAATGCAAAATGGAAAGAATTGGAGGAAAAATATTCAACGCCATTAGATGCTAGCGGGAAAGCAGAGCAAGCCGCCAAGATTGGGGCCATAGGAAATGGCGCGAAAATATCGAGCTGGGGCAGGAGATGAGTGATTTTATTAGCTCAATAATCGGAATATTGCGCCAACAGTTTCCAGATATAACACCAGAAACGGCAAAAAAACTGGAGCATGAAATCAGCAAACAATGGGGAGGAGGATTTGTATATATTGGCAAGCATAATGCGGTCATCAATGGCAAAATAGAAACCATAATAGATTGCCTAAAAGCAGGTCGAAGCATTTCCCAAATCGAATACCTGCATGGCATACCGAAAACAACAATCTACCGATTAATTAACAAGCATAGAGGCCAATCATGTCAGGAATAACCCTAGAACAAGCTCAGGAAAAATTGGCAGGTTGGTTGGATGCCGACACCCGCCTGCAAAGCAACCAAGAAGTGCGCCACGATGGGCGTGTGTTGCGCCGCTCTGACGCGATGGAGGTTAGGAACAACATTGATTATTGGGACAAAAAATGCAAAGAGCTTGAGGCAGCTGGCAATACAGCGGGCAGATCAAGAACCGTGTCAGCTAACTGGTGATGGCCATGAAAGAAGTCAGCGCAAAAAAGAAAATAACAAAAAACATCCCCGATAAAATTGTCGAATTTTTCAGCCCTACATCAGCAGTAAAGCGTTACAAGGCGCGGCTGTCACTTGGCATGTATGAAAGAATTGGCGGGTATAACGGCGCATCACGCACCCGTGCAGCCATTGGTGGTTATAATCCGGTAGACGGAGACGTTAACGACGATACAATTCTTGATCTGCCAATATTGCGGTCTCGCGCCAGAGATCTGGTACGGAATACGCCCATTGCTGGCGGCGCAATCAACACGATGGTGACATATGTTGTCGGCACTGGCCTAACAATGCGGTCGGCAATAGATGGTGCAAAACTTGGCTTGTCCGGCGCAGAGGCAGGCGCATGGCAGGATGACGTTAACAGTCGGTTTCAGGCATGGGCGGAATCAACTGATTGTGATGCCACCCGCAGTCAAAATTTTTACGGGATTATGGCATTGGCATTCCGGTCAATGCTCGAATCCGGTGACGTGTTCGCACTGCTAACCCAGTCTGACAGGTCGGGGCGGTTAGTGCCTGTGATTCAATTGATTGAGGCAGACCGGATATGTAACGAAAACCTGACCCAAGACACAGCCGAACTGGTGGCTGGTATTGAAATGGACAGTTTAGGCGCGCCAAAAACATACCATATCTGCAACCAACATCCCACATCGTGGAAAACTGGACAAACTCGCCAATGGACAAAAGTGGCGGCATTTGGTGCGGAAACAGGCCGCCGTAACGTGATTCATTTGTTAGAAAAACGCAGGCCAGGGCAGGTGCGTGGCGTACCAAATTTGGCGCCGGTTATTGAGCCGCTGAAACAGTTGGCCAGATATACCGAGGCGGAATTGCAGGCCGCCGTGGTTTCAGGAGCATTTGCCATATTTATGAAAATGGACCCGTCCGCATTCGACAGCCTGTTTGATGATGATGGGAAAAAATCCTATTTTGATGAAAACAGCAAATGGGATGGGCGAATACCGCCATCAACTATGGACGGCCCGGGAAAGGTCGTTAATTTATTGCCCGGGGAAGACCCTATCGAGTCAAACCCTGGCAGGCCAAACAGCGAGTTTGACCCGTTTGTGCAAGCAATTCTTCGTCAAATTGGCGTAGAGTTAGGCTTGCCGTTTGAGGTGCTTATCAAACATTTCACCAGCAGTTATAGCGCAGCCCGTGCGGCATTGTTGGATGCGTGGCGCGTGTTTATGGTTAGGCGTGAAATGTTGGCAATGTATTTCTGCCAACCAATTTATGAGGACTGGTTAAGCAGAGAAATAGCCGCCGGTAATATTGCCGCAGGTGGATTTTTTGAGGACTCAATGATCCGGCATTATTGGTGTCAGGCCGATTGGATAGGAGACGGCCCGGGCAGCATTGACCCGAGCAAAGAGGCGGACGCGGCACAAAAACGTATTGACATGGGCATATCCACCATAGCAGCCGAAAGCATTTTGCATGATGGCGGAGATTGGTGGGTTAAACACAAACAGCGCACCAACGAACATCGGATGCGGGTTGGTGCTGGATTGGAAAAAAATTAATATCATTAATAAAAAATTCCCATTTTTTTAGTTGAAAATGGGACATATTAAAAATTAACCTATAGGCTCAAACAGTTATATGAGCCTATGGAACATAAACGCATCATATCGGCTATACAAGCCGAGCTTTGGGCGATAACGCCAGAAGCGCTTAATCAAATAATTTCCATTGCCAAAGGCTTTGGAGATGCTGAAGCCGTTGCCGCAAAATTGGGAAAGCCGTTGACCAATACCAGTGCCGTCACCGTCCGTGACGGCGTGGCGGTCGTGCCGGTTATCGGGCCAATATTCCGTTACGCCAATTTATTCACCGAAATATCCGGTGCAACATCCATCGCCACACTGGCATTGGATTTTCAAAAAGCCGTTGACGACCCGTCGATAAAATCCATTGTTTTAGAAATGGACAGCCCGGGCGGGCAGGCAAACGGCATTTCAGAGTTTGCCGCCCAAATCCGCGCCGCCACCGCCGTTAAACCGGTTGTCGCTTATGTTTCCAATATGAGCGCATCAGCTGGCTATTGGCTGGCATCAGCAGCCAGCGAAATCATTGTTAGCGACACGGCACTGCTTGGCAGTATCGGCGTGGTGTTGCAGCCATCCAGTGACGATGATGGAAACATCAAATTCATCAGCAGTCAATCACCTTTAAAACATGCCGACCCGTCCACAGACGCTGGCAAAGCCCAGTATCAGCAGATTGTTGATTCATTGGCGCAAGTTTTTATTGAAACATCAGCCGAGTATCGCGGCGTTACACCTGAAGAAGTGATGTCCAATTTTGGCGGTGGCGGTGTGCTGATAGCATCAGCAGCCATCGCAGCCGGTATGGCTGACCGCATCGGCTCACTGGAATCCGTAATTGCCGAATTATCCGGAACAAAACCGAAAAATTTACCAAAAAAAGGAACAACTATGACGATGACAAAAGAAAGCATTGCCGCCGATTACCCAGATATTGCCGCTGCATTAACCAAAGATGGTTTTGACGCTGGCATGTCGGCTGGTATCGCGCAAGGCGCACAGGCAGAACGTGACCGTATCCACGGCATTGAGGCGTTGGCCATGCCCGGGCATGACGAATTAATTGCCAAATTGAAATATGACGGCAAAACAACCGCCGCAGAGGCGGCCATCCAGATTTTGGCAGCTGAAAAAAACACCCGTGCCAATATGGGCAAAAAATTTGAAAACGACACACCAAAACCCGTGCCACATGCCGCCGCACCGGAACATGAACATAAAGCGGAATCGGACGGGCTGCAAGGCAAGGAAAAATGGCAGGCCGATTGGAAAGCGAGTGCCGATTTGCAGGCAGAATTTAAAACAGCCGATGTTTATTGCGCCTATATGCAGGCGGTTGAAAACGGCAGCGTAAAAATTTTAGGGGGTAAATGATGACGACTTTAGCGGCAGACAAACCACGGGATTACAAACTTGGTACTCATGAAGCGTTTCCGGTTATCGCATCGGACATCATCTATGAAGGCGCGGCGGTTGGAGACAACGGATCAGGTTACGCAAGGCCATTGCAGGCCGGTGATGTGTTTTTGGGGTTTTGCGAAATTCCGGCAGACAATTCAACCGGTTCAGCTGGCGACAAATACGTTAGGGTAAAACGCGATGGCTACATTAAATTGCCTGTAACCAGCTTGGCAATAACAGATGTTGGAAAAGATGTTTACGCATCAGATGACGACACGTTTGTCTTGACCCAATCAACCAACACCCGCATTGGTTCAGTGCGTGCGTTCGTTTCCAGCGGTGTCGGCATTGTTGAGTTTGAGGCTACCGAGTGCCGGATTGCAAAATTAACAGACAGCACCACAGGAACGGCTGGCGGTACGGTTTCCGACGTTGGCGCATCGTTCAACCAAACAACGCTGAACAACAACTTTGCCAGCATAACGGCAAAACTCAACGCGATATTGCAACGGGGGCAATAACACATGGCAGCAAAATTAATCACTAGCCGTGCAATTATCGGCAATTTTTATCACACTCTTGAGCAAAATGTCGGTGCGTCATGGGTTGACCCGCTATCAATGCTGTTTGAAAGCAACCAAGAATCAGAGACTTACGCATGGCTTGGCCAGTCGCCAATGATGCGCGAATGGGTTGGCGGTCGGCATGCAAAAGGTTTGCGCGAGTCAAGCATCACCATCACCAACAAAAAGTTTGAATCCACGATGGAAATACCCGCGGATTGGATTCGCCGTGACAAAACAGGACAAATCCAGTTGCGGATCAATGAAATGGCCAGACGCGCCAATTCTCATTGGGCGCAACTGTTATCGACATTGATTGCTAACGGCGCGTCATCGGTTTGTTATGACGGGCAGTATTTTTTCGACACCGACCATAGCGAAGGCGACAGCGGCACGCAATCCAATAGCATTCAGTATGACGTGACGACAACCACCGCGCCAACCGCATCGGAAATGCAGAGCGCGATTCTGAATGCCATCCAGCAGCTGTATGGATTTGTTGACGACCAAGCGCAGCCGTTAAACGAAGATGCTACAGAATTTTTGGTTATGGTGCCGGTATCGTTTATGCACGCGGCAGCCAGCGCATTGGGCGCGACGGTGATTAGCCAGACCAGCAATCTGGTTGCCGCAGCTGGTTCATTGGGCGGATTTAGGGTTGGCCTGGCTATTAATCCACGTTTATCGGCATGGACAACCAAATTCGCCGTGTTCCGCAGCGATGGCGACGTTGCCCCATTCATCCGCCAAAATGAGCAGGATATTGTCATGTCGGCAATTGCTGAAGGCAGCGAGCTGGAATTTTCAGAAGATGTACACCAATACGGTATTAAGGCCATCAGAAATGTCGGTTATGGATACTGGCAAAAAGCTGTGTTGGTTACGCTGATTTAAGACCATGAAGATTATATTGACATCAAAAACAACCATTCCATCAGGCGTTGCCATTAGGTTAACGCCTGCCCAACTGGAATCAAGGCGGCAAGTTGTCGAGCAATACGCCAATAAAAAAGGCGTGTTTGTCGGCAAGGTTGCATTGGAATTTAAGGCTGGCGAAGAAATTGAAATTATCGGCGGATTGCCAAAGGGAATCTTGCCGGTATATGACGAAGCATTCGCCTTAGCAGCACTAACAAACGAAAACGAAGCAAAAACAGACAAATAGGTGTTTTATGCCGGAAAACACATGCAACCAATGCCCACATCGTGACCAAATACACGACATGTCGGCACAGTGCAAACGGCTGGATAAATTTATCGAGGATGCCGAGCCGTTATTGGATTATGTCAGGGCTGAGATAGAGCGCAACAAACGGCGCAGCCAGTTGTATGAAAAAATAACCGAACAGCTGGCAGGCGCGGTTGTCCTTGGCACGTTGGCGGTTATTGGCGCGTGGGTTTTCGATAAGCTAAAACTGGATTTTGGAATAGTAAAGTGATTGTTTTTAAAAGAGTTTTTCAATACTTTCTTGATAGGATGCTTGAGCCTAAAACGTGGCGGGCATTGATATTGATTGCCACGGCATACAACATCCACATCAATCCAGAGCAGGCAACAGCCATTGTTGAGCTTGGCCTGTTGTTTGCTGGCGGTGTTGGCGTGGCATTCCCTAACAAAATCAAACGCAAAAAGAGGGTTTATGGCAGGCGGAAAAGCGGCGCAGAAGGATAGTTTGTCGGTAACGATAGCCAGCGACGAGGGGAATATCCCAGTCACTGCAAAATCAGATTACAGCACAACGTCATCAAGTCCGTCATTTTCGGTGACGAGACCGGCTGACACAAATGCCTATGCGGCTGGCGATGTGATTGGCGCCGCTACTGGAAGCTCTGCGGCCATAACGCTTTTAAACGTTGGCGTTGCCGGTCAGCTGGTCAAATTCGTTGATGGCGTTATTTTAATTTCCCGCACCGACATACCGGCTGGAATGTCCAGTTTCACGTTGCGCTTTTACAACGCCACACCGCCAAGCGCGTATGGCGACAATGTGGCATGGGATTTGCCAAGCGGCGATATTTCTGCCTATTTATGCAGTGTGCAATCTGATAGCGTGATAGACCGTGGCAGCACGTTAGAAGTGACGTTCTCCGACCCTTCGCGTTATATGCGTCTGATAACGCAACATTTATACGCCTATCTGACAACCGACTCAGGGTTTACCCCAAACTCCGGCACTGTGAAAACAGGCCGGTTAAATTTTGCCGGTATCTGAATGCTGAAAAATATCGAGCTATTATCAAAACGATTCACGCCCAAACGCCTGTATGAACACGGCGGTTATGGCGCATGGTTCGATATTTCAGACGCATCAACGTTATCACAACTGAGCGGCAGTTATACCGCCGTTGCAGTTGGCGACCCTATTGGTAGAATCCGCGATAAATCAGGTAATGGCAATGATGCCACTCAATCAACCAGCACAGCAAGGCCACTGCTCGATTCAATACGAAACACGGTCGGAGTTAAGAATGTTGGCGCATTGCGGCTGAAACATGATTTTGTTGATGATGCATTAAAATGGAACGGGGCAACAGGTGATTATTGGATAGCGGTCGCCAACATCAGCGGCGTGCAGTTTTACCAAGGCAGGTTGACACAGACAACCGGCAACATCCCCATATCAGACTGCGTTGATATGGTTGTTCTAAATAGGGAATTTACGGCAAAAGAACAGTCGGCACTAACAAAATATTTCAGTAAAAAATTGACCGGCATACCGCTGGTAAACGGCTATTTGTTTGAATGCAACGGCTCTTCCTATATTGGAAGGGGTGGATCATGCTCAGGAAACCTTTCATGGGCGTTTGGGAAAGGCTCTTCCTACAGCACAATGTTTACGGCGACGGAATCAATAACAGCTAGGGAATCGCTGTTTTTTTCATTCACAAAAAATTTACTGTCAGTTTTTAATTGCAACACAAACCAGCTGACAGGTTCTATCCCGTCGTTGTCTGCCAACACCGCGTTAACTCAATTTTATTGCTACAGCAACCTGTTAACTGGTTCTATCCCGTCGTTGTCTGCCAACACCGCGTTAACTCAATTTTATTGCTACAGCAACCTGTTAACTGGTTCTATCCCGTCGTTGTCTGCCAACACCGCGTTAACTCAATTTCATAGCTACAGCA